>PPYE01455991.1_pt1 | contig 12172 bp, 12 predicted proteins | sample 1559881 | NCBI WGS metagenome assembly PPYE01 (sample SAMN08240022, study PRJNA423297) | Human gut metagenome, whole genome shotgun sequencing project.
GTATATGGATGCATTCCGGCGAGAGGCAAGTATTTCCTGCAAGACATAACTATCTATGAGGCAAGTTGCATCCTGTGTCATCTTGCTGTCTGTCAGCTATTGATAATGAATGCAAATTTGGCAGATTCTGCGGTTAACCCCTGTTAAGTGCTTATCTGTCTGTGTTAAAAGAGGAAAAAAAACTCTGACAAACGGTACAACCGTACAATATTTGTCATTACATTAGCGTCATAAATGTTAAACCAAACTTGAAATTAACAAATTAATAGATATTAAGTTATGAAACAAGCAACTAAAATGGTACTAGGCGCAGCAGCAATTGTAGCAGTCAGCGCAGGTGTAGCAGGAGTAACGGCTTATTCTATGTTGAAACCCGAGCCAAACAAAAGCGTGGCTTTTAATGATGTGTTCCAACAAAATCCGAATACAAGACTCGCCGCGTTGGACGCCACTCAAATGCAACCGGTGGATTTGACTCAGGCAGCGGAAAATTCAGTGCATGCAGTAGTTCATATAAAGTCAACTCAAGAATCAAAGACTCAGACGGTTACCGTTCGTGATCCGTTCTATGATTTCTTTGGTGATATTTTTGGAAATGGCAGAGGCGGCGGTCAGCAGCGTCAGGTGCAGACTCCTGAAAGAGTGGGATTCGGTTCCGGAGTGATCATCTCGAAAGATGGATATATTGTAACGAATAACCATGTAATCGATAATGCTGATGTGATCAGTGTCAAACTGAATGACGGACGTGAATACAAGGGACGTGTAATCGGCACAGACCCCAGCACGGATTTAGCGTTGGTTAAAATTGAAGCGGATGAGCTTCCTACGATTCCCGTGGGCAATTCGGAGGCTTTGAAAGTAGGTGAGTGGGTATTGGCTGTGGGTAATCCCTTTAATATGACTTCTACGGTAACAGCCGGTATTGTGAGTGCCAAAGCCCGTTCTTTAGGGGTATATAATAATGGTGTGGAATCTTTCATCCAGACAGATGCTGCGATCAACCAAGGCAACAGTGGTGGTGCATTGGTGAATGCAAGGGGTGAACTGGTAGGTATCAATTCCGTACTTTATTCACCTACAGGAGCTTATTCGGGTTATGGGTTTGCTATTCCAACCAGTATGGTTGGCTAAACACCGTCCGGGTGACAAAGTAACCGTCAAGGTGTTGCGTGACAAGAAAGAAAAGGATATCGAGATGACCTTGAAGAATGCACAGGGAACAACGAAAGTGGTGAAGAGTGCGGGCATGGATATCTTGGGCGCAGCATTCCGTGAAGTTCCTCAGGAATTGAAGAGACAATTGAATTTGGGATATGGTGTGGAAGTCACAGGTGTGACAGACGGTAAGATGAAGGCTGCCGGTATCCGTAAAGGCTTCATCATCCTGAAGGCAAACGGACAACCTGTCAAATCAGTAAATGATTTGGAAGATGTGCTGAAAGCTGCTACCCAGTCACCGGATCAGGTATTGTTCCTGAGTGGTATGTTCCCATCAGGTAAACGTGCGAACTATGCAGTGGATTTGACACAGGAATAAGAAGATTTTTAAGGTAGAAAGTTTCAATAGGTAAAGTTTAGAGGATGCACGGTAAGGGTTACTTCCGTGCATCCTGATTTTATAGTCAAACAGGACTGATAACCTTATTTTCGCAAAATATTTAGGAAAAGAAGGACAAAGATAGTCTTTTTTGATTTATTAGCTAATATTTTTCAAACAAAAATGGATGTATTCCATTTAATGTTGTAAATTTGCATCCCAAATTTGTTTTATAGAGAATGAGACAATTAAAGATTACCAAAAGTATCACTAACCGAGAGAGCGCATCTCTGGATAAGTATTTACAGGAAATAGGCCGTGAAGACCTGATTACTGTAGAGGAAGAGGTAGAGCTCGCTCAGCGTATCCGTAAAGGCGACCGGGTAGCATTGGAAAAACTGACACGTGCCAACTTGCGTTTCGTCGTGTCTGTAGCCAAGCAGTATCAAAATCAGGGGTTAAGTCTTCCTGACTTGATTAATGAAGGCAACCTGGGATTGATTAAAGCAGCCGAAAAGTTCGATGAAACCCGAGGCTTCAAGTTTATCAGTTACGCCGTATGGTGGATTCGTCAGTCTATTCTCCAGGCATTGGCAGAACAGTCACGTATTGTCCGTTTGCCGTTGAATCAGGTAGGCTCGTTGAACAAGATCAGCAAAGCCTTCTCTAAATTCGAACAGGAAAACGAACGTCGTCCTTCTCCGGAAGAACTGGCCGATGAACTGGAAATACCTGTAGACAAAATCTCGGACACGTTGAAGGTTTCAGGACGCCACATTTCTGTAGACGCTCCTTTTGTGGAAGGAGAAGACAACAGCTTGCTGGATGTGCTTGTGAACGACGACTCGCCTATGGCAGACCGTTCCTTGGTTAATGAGTCACTTGCGAGGGAAATTGATAGAGCACTCTCTACGCTGACCGAAAGGGAGAAGGATATTATCCAGATGTTTTTCGGTATTAATACGCAGGAAATGACGTTGGAAGAAATCGGCGATAAATTCGGCCTCACTCGTGAGCGCGTACGCCAGATTAAAGAGAAAGCCATTAGAAGATTGAGACAAAATTCGCGTAGCAAGCTGCTTAAGTCTTATTTAGGGTAAGAAAGATTCGGTTTCCGAAAAGAAAACAAAGCACAAGATGGAAGGTTGCTTCCGTCTTGTGCTTTTGTTCATAATATACCAATAATGCCTATCGGCTGCACTATGTGCCGCATGGTAATGGGCACATCAGCAAATTATTATAGTTAATTAATCTATTACTTTTTCGTATTTGTCCGTAAATAACTACTTTTGTCCTCTAATAAAATTATAAAATTAGAATTATGAAATCCATAAAGATTCTGTGCTCTTTATTATTGGTACTGACGGTATGCTCGGCATTCTCATTGAAAGGAAGTAAATCTGTTTATATAGTAGGCGTATCCGCATCGTTTACAGATTCATTGGTTTATTTCACGGAAATCCAGTTGCTGGACAGTGTGAGTCTGGATAAGAATAAGATGTTGCCGGAACGCTCACAATACAGTTATCAGCTGAAAAATTATCTGGAAAACGAGGAAGGGCTGACGAACCGTACTTGCTTTGTTTATTTCTCGAACAGCAGAAAGAAACTGCAGAAGACCATCAACAAGATGAAGACCAAGTATCAAAAAGGAAAGACCTTGCTGATTCGCGAAGTGAACCCCAATGCGTTCAAGTTCAAGAAACCGGAAGAGTAATCCTTTTCTTATGAAAAAGATTCTATTTCTATTCTTGGCAGCCTGCTTTTTCTTCTCTTGTGAGAAGGAAACAATCGTGATTCCTCAGCAACATGCCGGAAGAACGGTTCTGGCATTCTTTTGGGCGGATAACAGTTTGAATTCCAGTTTGCGTAATAATATTCAGACGATGATGCAAGGACTTCAGGCTATGAAGGATTCGGCTGCTTTATTGGTATATTGGGATGGTGAGGCTTCGGATATCAGTTGGCCGGAGCCTTGTATCGTAGAATATGTAACCAATGGTCAGGGGGGTATCAACAGCCTGTCTAAAGGAACGATAGATGCAATGATGGCTGATAAGAATACATCTATCTATGATTTGATTGGTATTGGTAACATCAGAAAAAAATATCCCCCTCAGACATCGACGGAGAAAACCGTCATGCAGACAGTGATAGGTGATATGATGAGTGCTTACCCGTCGGAAAGTTATGGAATAATCTTTGGATCTCACGGTTCGGGATGGTTGCCCACTATTACCGGCACCCGTTCTATAGGACAAGATGGCGGGCGGTATTCCAGTGACACAGCGTTGATACCGGAATTGGCGGAAGTGTTGCGTACGGTAAATCCTCAAAAGTTTGATTTTGTCTTGTTTGATGCGTGTATGATGGGGTGTGCCGAGGTGTATTATGAGCTGAAGGATGCTGCCAGATACTGTATCGCTTCTGTACTTGATATACCGGCAGCCGGATTTCCTTATGCAAGTGTGATGCCTTATTTGTATGAAAATGCGATCAAGGATTATTTGGGGCCAATCTGTAAAGATTATATAGATTATTATAACTATAATGGTTGGGGAACCATTTCGGCAGTGGATTGCAATCAGATGGAAGGCCTGGCGGAAGCGGTCAGAAGTGTGATTTTGTCCAATCAGGATAGCCTGAAGAACGTGGATACAGCTGATTTGCAGCAATATGGCAAAGGCAGCAGCAGGAAGTACCGAATTTCCGGTATTCCTCCATTTCCACCGAGTTGTCTACTGCATCCTGCAGGGCTTGTTTAAAGGCGGCATAATGGGTGTTCATATAAGTGGCGTTGTCCAGTTCTCCTGTAACACTGTAGAAATAGCTCACACTATTATCTTTCTCATTATAACAGGTGCTGTCCAGTGTAATCGTTTCGTTCATGCGTGTGGGGCAGGACCGGTTGGTCTTTTCGGCTGTCTGTTTGAATTTACGGACTTGTGAACGGTGGTTATTATTACATCCTGCCAAAGTAAGGATGCCTAGGGCCGCTATTATAACTGTTTCTCTTTTCATTATAAATCGGTATTTTGAAGCGAAAGTAAACTATAAGTTTGAACAAAGCAAATGGATTTTTGTTTTTTATTAGTAAGTTTGTGCAAACAAAAAAAGTAAAACATGTCTCGCATTATAGATGAATTAAAACGTACAGACCACAAGCGTTATCTGGGTGGTCTTGATTTCTTTAAATATATTGGTCCCGGATTACTGGTTACTGTAGGTTTTATTGATCCGGGAAACTGGGCCTCGAATTTTGCGGCCGGTTCCGAATTTGGTTACGCGTTGTTGTGGGTGGTGACCTTGTCTACCATTATGTTGATTGTGTTGCAGCACAATGTGGCCCACCTGGGCATTGTGACGGGATTGTGCCTGAGTGAAGCAGCCACGCAGTATTGTCCCAAGTGGATATCCCGTCCCATTTTGGGCAGCGCGGTGCTGGCCTCCATATCCACTTCGCTGGCGGAGATACTGGGAGGAGCCATTGCCTTGCAGATGCTTTTGGAAATTCCCATTGCCTGGGGATCTGTCCTTACTACGATGTTTGTCGTCATTATGCTTTTTTCCAATTCATATAAAAAGATAGAAAGAGCCATCATTGCTTTTGTATCCGTAATCGGCCTTTCGTTTCTGTATGAGTTGTTTTTGGTAGATATTGACTGGCCTGTGGCGATCCGTTCCTGGGTGGTTCCTGAGATACCCCAGGGCAGTATGCTGATTATCATGAGCGTACTTGGGGCAGTGGTTATGCCGCATAACCTTTTCTTGCATTCAGAGGTGATACAGAGCCACGAGTACAACAAGCAGGACGAGAGCTCCATTCGTAAAGTATTGAAATATGAATTCTATGATACTTTGTTCTCCATGATTGTAGGATGGGCCATCAATAGTGCCATGATCTTACTGGCAGCCGCTACTTTCTTCCGTACCCGGACTCCGGTGGAAGAGTTGCAGCAGGCGAAGTCGTTGCTTGACCCGTTGCTGGGCAGCCATGCCGGAATCATCTTTGCCCTGGCATTGCTGATGGCGGGGATTTCCTCCACCATAACCAGTGGTATGGCGGCAGGTTCTATCTTTGCGGGTATTTTCGGTGAGTCTTATCATATCAAGGATATCCACTCTAAGGTCGGTATTTTGATTTCTTTGGGGATAGCATTGGTTCTTATCTTCTTTATTGAGAATCCCTTTTACGGACTTATCATTTCTCAGATGATTCTGAGTATCCAGCTGCCTTTCACGGTGTTCCTGCAAGTAGGACTGACCTCTTCCAAACGGGTGATGGGCAAATATGCCAACTCCCGGTGGAGTTCATTCGTGCTTTATACCATTGCGGTGATTGTCTCCGCATTGAATATCATGCTGTTGCTCAGTTGAATAATGTGCGAATTTGCCCATGTGCCAATTGCCATGCGGGACCATAGCGCAGCACGTGGGCACATGGGCAAATTTTTTATTTCGTTTTGCTTTCCGAGATAATCAGCAGCTTGTCACCGGCGTGCAGTTGCAGAGAGCCATTGGGAATCATGAACTCGTTTCCTCTTTTTATCAGCATCACCAGCATACCTTTAGGTAGGTTCATATCCATTAGTCTGTTTCCTTTTGCCAGCATTTCTTCCGTCAGTACGATATCGCGGAGGTCTGTATTGATTTCCTCCGGTATCTCTACTCCGAAATCATTTCCTGTTTTTTCCAGTGGGGTATCCAGATGGAGTAATTTGGCCATCCATGAAATGGTCGTTCCCTGAACCACTAAAGACAATATGGTAATGAAGAATACGATATTGAAAATCTGAGTAGATCCCGGCACATCAGCTACTACTGGATAAGTGGCGAATATGATAGGTACTGCTCCGCGCAATCCCACCCAGGAAATAAACAGCCGTGAGTTGATGTTCATCTTTTTAAAGGGAAGGAGGCAGAGCAGGACACTGAGCGGGCGGGCGAGGACAATCATGAAAATGCCGATCAAGGTTGCCGGTATGGCGATGGACAACATTTCATGGGGATTCACCAGCAATCCCAGGCTCAGGAACATGATAATTTGGAAGAGCCAGGTCATGCCGCTCATAAAAGTAGCGATCTCCTTACGGTTTACAATGCGTGCGTTACCCACCATCATCCCTGCTATATAGACAGCCAGATAGCCGTTTCCTTTACACAGGTCGGTCATGGTGAATGTGAAGAAAATAAAGCTCAGCAGCAAGATAGGATAGAGTGACTGGTTCTTCAAGTCAATCTTGTTGATGATTGCTACCGCCAGTTTTCCCAGCAGGAATCCTGATGTGCCACCCACAGCAAACTGAATCAGGAATGAAATCAGAATATCGTCTGCCCCCATGCCTGCCGACGTGATGAACTGTATCAGGACGATAGTAAGCATATACGCCATAGGGTCATTACTTCCGCTTTCCAGTTCCAGCATCGGTCGGAGGTTATGTTTCAGATTCATGCTTTGCGAGCGCAGGATGTTGAACACGGAAGCAGAGTCCGTAGAGGACATGGTAGCCGCCAGCAGCATGGCCGTCATCAGGGACATGGTAATGCTGACATTCGAGAATCCGGAAATCCAATAAATAAAGAATCCGGTGAAAATAGTAGTAAGCAACACACCGAAGGTGGAAAGCAGTATGCCTTGTGGCAATACAGGCTTGATATCCGAGTATTTGGTATCCATACCCCCTGAGAACAGAATGATGCTAAGGGCCATCATGCCGATGAACTGGGCTTCGCCCGCATCATGGAACTGGAGTCCCAGACCATCGCTTCCGAACAGCATGCCGACCAATAAAAAAACAAGTAACGTAGGGATTCCGAACCGGTATCCGGTCTTACTCACTACAATACTTACGAACAATAGGATGGAACCTATCAAGAGAATGTTTTCTGCATTAAATATCATACTTCTGTGATCTTGTTTAATTTTTTAATATGATGTGCCAGCATCAGGCAGGCTGTGATAAACGCTAACAGATCGGATACAGGCATACTGAGCCAGATACCGTTCAGTCCCCACCAATGAGGTAGTAACAGCAGGCAGGGTAATAAATACAACAGTTGGCGGGACAAGGAGAGGAAGATAGAAATTTTCGCTTTCCCGATAGATTGGAAGAAACTGGAAATTACAATTTGTATTCCCACGAAAGGAAACATCAGTACTCCGATTTGTAACCCGGTGCGTGCCAATGCTGTAAGTTCTTTATCGTCTGTAAACATATTAACAACCAAATTAGGGAAAAGTTCGCTGAAAGCAAATCCCAACGAAGTGATGCACCCCCCTGCAATCATGCAATATTTCAAAGTCTGCTTCACCCGGCCGAATTTGTGTGCGCCATGATTATAGCCCACAATCGGTTGCATTCCCATAGTCAGCCCCATGATAACCATTACAAACAGCATCAGCAGACGGTTTAATATGCCGTATGCGCCGATAGCCAGATCGCCCCCGTAGAGCAGCAGGCTCTTGTTGAATATAATGACAATGGCCGAAGCGCAGACATTCATCAGGAACGGCGACATACCTATACTGAAGATATTCTCTACGATCCGTTTCCTTAATTTGAATATCCCTTTCTTGAAGCGGATATAACTTTTTTCCTGCATGAAATGGCTCAGCACCCATATCATGCCGGCAAACTGTGAAAGGATGGTTGCCGTGGCTGCTCCGCGGATTCCCCAACCGAGCCAGAAAATAAAGACAGGAGCCAGAATAATGTTGCATCCCACTGTCAGCATGGAGGACAGCATTGCCTTTCGGGGATAACCGGTGGCACGCATGATATTATTCAGTCCGATCATTACATAGGTGACAGGACTTCCTATTAATATAATCTGCATAAAGTCGCGGGCGTATGGCAACGTGTCATGGCTTGCCCCGAAGAAGAACAGAATCCGGTCCAGAAACAGCAGGGTGATGCCTCCGTAGAAAATAGAATTTATCACACAGAGCACCGTTACGTTTCCCAGCACTTTCTCGGCACCGTCCGTATCCTTCTGCCCCAGGCGGATAGAAGAAATGGTAGCGCCACCCACCCCGACCAGTGTACAGAATGCCACCAGCAGATTCATCAGCGGAAAAGAAATAGCCAAGCCCGATATGGCCATGGCGCCGACACCATGACCGATAAATACACTATCAATAATATTGTACAGTGATGTCAGTGTCATCCCTATGATGGCAGGGATAGAGTACTCTAAAAGTAGCTTTCCGACCTTTTCTGTACCCAGTATGTGCGGGTTGTTTTCTTTCATTCGCGTTTTTGTTATTTTTAAGCTTTGCAAAGTTAGGAATATGGAGGATTATTCGGACCTTTGTGGCGTTAAATCAAACTAAAAGTAATATGAATTCAACAAAAAGCATAGCAGCTTTATTCGATTTTGACGGAGTGGTAATGGATACTGAGACTCAGTATAGTATATTCTGGAATGAACAAGGACGGAAATACCATCCGGAGCTTCCCGAATTCGGCCGGTTGATAAAAGGACAGACCTTGACACAGATTTATGCCAACTATTTTGCCGGAATGGAAGAGGTGCAGCATGAAATTACAGAAGATTTGAACAAATTTGAAAAAAATATGTTATATAATTATATCCCGGGCGTAGAGGCTTTCCTGAAAGAATTGAGGGAAAACGGGGTAAAGATAGCTATAGTCACAAGTTCAAATGAGATGAAGATGAGCAACGTATATAAAGCACACCCGGAATTGAAGCAAAGTGTGGACCGTATCCTCACTGCTGAAATGTTTACTCATTCCAAGCCTGACCCCGAATGCTTTCTGTTAGGTGCGACAGTTTTTGACACCGTGCCGGAGAACTGTGTGGTTTTCGAGGACTCGTTTCATGGGCTTGAGGCGGGGAATCGTGCCGGAATGACTGTGATAGGACTGGCTACCACCAATCCTGAAGAGCAAATACGTGACAAGGCAAATGCTGTTATTCAGGACTTTAATGGATTCAGTTTCGAAAAAATGAAGAATATGATGAGGTAATGTCAACTAAAACATCTACCTTTGCAGCCGTTTTTTATAAATTAAAGTAAATATGGCAGGATATATTTCGGGCGATACACGCAAAGTAACTACCCACCGTTTGGTGGAAATGAAGCAGAGAGGCGAGAAAATTTCTATGCTTACCTCCTATGATTACACGACAGCGCAGATTGTAGATGGCGCAGGCATCGATGTTATATTGGTAGGTGACTCCGCTTCGAATGTCATGGCAGGAAATGTGACCACACTTCCTATCACCCTTGATCAGATGATTTATCATGGAAAGTCTGTGGTCCGTGGGGTGAAACGCGCGCTTGTTGTGGTGGATCTGCCTTTTGGCACTTACCAGACTTCCGAATACGAAGCGGTGACCAATGCGATCAAAGTAATGAAGATTACGCACGCTGATGCTTTGAAACTGGAAGGGGGTGTGGAGATCATTGATGCGGTAAAGAAAATCATTGCTGCCGGCATTCCCATCATGGGACATTTGGGGTTAATGCCGCAATCTATCAATAAATATGGAACCTATACTGTACGCGCCAAGGACGAGGAAGAGGCCGAGAAGTTGTTGAGCGATGCACATTTGCTGGAAGAGGCAGGGTGTTTTGCGCTGGTACTTGAGAAAATCCCTGCGTCACTGGCAGAGCGTGTGGCCAGGGAACTGACCATTCCCGTTATCGGTATCGGAGCCGGTGGCGCGGTAGACGGGCAGGTGCTGGTCGTATCGGATATGCTGGGGATGACCAACGGTTTCAGTCCTCGTTTCCTCCGTCGTTATGCCGATCTGCATACAGTTATGACGGGAGCCATACAGCAGTATGTGGATGATGTGAAAAAAGGGGATTTCCCTAACGAAGACGAACAATATTAAAAGTTTTTGCTGATATGTATGATGACTTCTTCTTTCCGTATGAAAAGGCAAAACTGTGGACTGGGAATATGTTTTTGTTATCCCTTTCCAATTTTTTGCTTTATGCATCACTATACATGATGCTTCCTGTGCTGCCTTTATGGATGGTGCGGCACTGGTATTGCAGTTATGCGGAAGCAGGAGCAGCCATTGCTGTTTTCGGGCTGGCCATGTTCCTTCCGGGAACATTCAACAGCTACCTTATTGATACGTTCAAACGTAAAAGTGTGTGCTTTATAGCGATATTCCTGTTTGTGGCATCCAGTCTGCTATATCCGTACGTTGCGACCGTAGGCGGTGAAAGTTCCTTTCCGTGCTCCGCTCAGCACTTCATGGTTCTCGCTGGACCGTTTTTTGCTGCCGCGCACTTTGTGGCCGGGGATGAATATGATGATGGTGGCCATTATCTTTGGGATATTGGTGGCACATATTTACAATGAATTGTTTTTTGTTTGTATCCTGATAGGCTTTGTCCTGTCTTTGCTGCTTTTGCGTTACGTGCTTTCTCATGCTTCCGGTCGTTCGGAGGTAGAGCTGGGGCAGGCGGCAATGATAGGAGGATTGTTATTGCTCGCTTTTTCCAATAGCTTGATGAACAGTTATATAGCTGGTATTTTGTTGGGGATGGGAACCGGAACCACTGTGTCACGTTTCTTTATAAAAATGATCAGCCTGCCGAGGCATTGCGAGCGGGGAACGGGAAACAATACCTATCAGCTGATGTGGGAGGCAGGAGTACTGATTGGTTTCCTGTTTGAGAATATGTGGACTGAGGGTCATCCCGATACCATTTATTGGATATGTATCGGTATCTGTGTCGTTCTGCTGCTGATGTATGAGTTCTTCACACATCCGTGGTATTACAGAAAGATGGAGGAAAAACAGTGAAATATGGCAACTTACATAAATTAATAATATAAAGAATATGGCAGACGACAAAAAGATTATCTTTTCGATGGTGGGCGTAAGCAAAGCCTTCCAGGCGAACAAACAGGTATTGAAGGACATCTACCTATCCTTTTTTTACGGTGCTAAGATCGGTATCATCGGTCTGAACGGTTCGGGTAAATCAACACTGATGAAAATCATTGCCGGACTGGAGAAAAGTTATCAGGGAGAAGTGGTGTTCTCGCCGGGCTACTCTGTAGGCTATCTGGCACAGGAACCGCATCTGGATGATGAAAAGACAGTGAAAGAGGTGGTGATGGAAGGAGTGCAGAGCATCGTGGACACACTGGCGGAATACGAAGAAATAAACAATAAGTTCGGGCTTCCCGAATACTATGAGGATTCTGAAAAGATGGATGCGCTCTTTGCCCGTCAGGCAGAGTTGCAGGACATCATTGACGCTACGGACGCATGGAATTTGGACAGCAAGCTGGAACGCGCCATGGATGCGTTGCGCTGTCCGCCCGAAGACCAGCCGGTGAAGAACCTCTCGGGAGGCGAGCGTCGCCGTGTGGCATTGTGCCGTCTGCTGTTGCAGAAGCCGGATATTCTGTTACTGGACGAGCCTACCAACCATTTGGATGCGGAAAGTATCGACTGGCTGGAACAGCATTTGCAGCAATATGAAGGTACGGTGATTGCCGTAACCCACGACCGTTACTTCCTGGACCATGTAGCCGGATGGATTCTGGAACTGGACCGTGGCGAAGGAATTCCCTGGAAAGGAAATTACTCCAGCTGGCTGGAACAGAAGACCAAACGCATGGAGATGGAAGAGAA
>PPYE01628017.1_pt1 | contig 12170 bp, 7 predicted proteins | sample 1559881 | NCBI WGS metagenome assembly PPYE01 (sample SAMN08240022, study PRJNA423297) | Human gut metagenome, whole genome shotgun sequencing project.
ACACCAATGACAATCCGTTTCTTCATCCTGCAAGCTCATTACCGCAGCACGGTAGACTTTAGCAATGAAGCACTGCAAGCATCCGAAAAAGGGCTGCAACGTCTGATGGAAGCCATTGACGCATTGGATAAGATTACTCCCGCACCGGCAACTTCAGAGGGAATCAACGTGAAAGAACTGCGCGCTAAGTGCTATGAAGCAATGAATGACGACTTGAATACACCGATTGTCATCGCACAGCTTTTCGAAGGTGCCCGCATTATTAACAATATCATTGCCGGCAATGCCACCATATCCGCCGAAGACCTGAAAGAGTTGAAAGAAACATTCCATCTGTTCAGCTTCGACATCATGGGATTGAAAGAAGAAAAAGGTTCTTCTGATGGCCGTGAAGCAGCCTACGGTAAGGTAGTAGATATGCTACTGGAACAACGTATGAAAGCGAAAGCCAACAAAGACTGGGCTACTTCCGATGAAATCCGCAACACACTGACAGCACTCGGATTTGAAATCAAAGATACTAAAGACGGTTTCGAATGGAGGCTGAATAAGTAATAAGAAAAGAAAGTGCTCAACGCACCATGCAAATACAAAGAAGACCGGCTCACCACGAACCGGTCTTCTCTTTTTTCATAGAAACATGATAACTAATACCTCTCTTTAAATTCTTGTTTTCTCTTATCTTATTCACTAATTATTTATTTTCCATGAGCATTTCAACCGGCTGTCCATGCTGACAGGTTACCGTCAGTACGGTCTGGTCTCCCTGCTGTTCCAACCGGACATTTTCCATCGGGCTTGTCAATCTCCAATGTCCTTTAAGCCGTATCTCCTTAGTAATAGGACGACTGGGCTCTTTCGTTGTATACGTCTTCTCTTCTATATTCAGATTCGGATCACAGACGCTTAAACGGATACCCTTATCAGATTCCTTTGCATACATCACCATTGTTTCCGCAGGAATAGCCACGAACACTTTATCAGCGGCAGGCTGATAAGCTTCAAAAGCAGCATACGCCGTGATACCTGTCTTTTTATCATAAACAACGTGAGCAGTCTGATCGCGTTGCAACACCTCGTATGCAGGAGTTTTACGCAGCTCGTCGAGATCAGAAGCAGAAGGCTGTATCAATACCATATATTCATAAGTCCCCTCTTTCGGTGCCTTGCCATATTCTATCCAGGCAGAAGAGAATTTTCCCTTAGTAACTTCACGCGTCTTTTCGTGCCGTGATTCCTGTTCTGCCACCTGTGAGCGAACGGTTCCGTCCACTACATGATAATAATTGTCATAACCATCATGAAGCCAATAGTTATCCTCTCCTACCTTGGGCTCCTTACCATTATATTTTGTCTGGAAAAGAGTTGTTTCCGTAGGATAATCTACATTGGAGTTCGAAATACCTGTTCCCAGGCAAACCATCCGGTTATCAAAACAGAAAACGGATTTACGGGCCACAAAGTCTGGTGTGAAGTTCTCATAATCCCGTTCTGCCAATTTCATAGCGAACATTCCATTTTTACCATCTAAAGAACTGCTTCCGGAGAAATTCTCTTTGGAGCGTGCCATAGTCGTTCCTTTCAATGGGCTATCAAGCAATTCGATATCATCGCTTCCCATCTTCCCTCCAAAAGGATGACGGCCACTGATTCCGATGCCCCATTCATAGAAATTGCAATAATTGCGCATAGCAATAAAGGCTGATTTCATGTGTTTGCGCGCATCTTCTGTCAGTTCAAAGCTTGTACCATTGGTAAATGCAATATATTCTCCTACAGTCGCAAGTACTCCAGTGGTATATCCCGGATAGAAACCGCCATGATGGAAAGTCGTACCGTCTACCTTTATACCACCGATCGTTCCCGGAGTATAACGCAAAGAAGAAGATAGCCAACGTGACAAACCACTCAACGCTTGCGCCTGTTCTCTTGCATCGGGAAACATCATAGCGGAAATAAATTTCGCCATCAATAACGTATGCCAGGAATCCAACAATTCGTCACGTGTTGGAGAGCATGGCTGACGAGTTTCTTGCAGAGCCGCCCAGAAACGCAATGTGGAGAGATAAGCATCCCGATGAGGATGTTTATAGATAGCATCACGCATCAGCCAGGCAGTTGTATATATCTTACGTACCTGATAACCATAATGATGATTGGTACCCATACCGCTACCGTATGCAAATCCCTGATCGATAGCATAGTCGAATACGGTAAAGTAGTTTTTCTTTGATGTTTCGTTCTGGTTATAATAAGCATCATAGGCAAAGCCGGAAAGCATCGTTTCAATATCGTTCCATGACATTTCTCCTTTCTTCTTGTCCTGTTCATCAGGAGCAACAATAGGAGTTCCTATAAATCCCGTATTCATTTTCTTTTCCGGAAAAATCAGACGGTCAAGAAAGATACGTCCCTTCCGTTGCGGGGCAACCAGCCGATAGGCTACGATCTTCTTATCTTTCTTGTCGCCCTGCATATACTCAAAAGAGATCCAGCAAGCCCGCCAGCCTGCTGCCTGCAAACGATAAGAGAACCAGTAAGAGACTTCTCCCTCCTTATTCAGAAACTCAAAACGAATAGAATCCTGCTGCGGTTTCTCATTATAAATCCACAAGGTAATGCCGAACTGCTTCTCGTTTCTCGTATTCAACGATAAAGGAGCAATTTGAACATCCAGCGTAGAACCGGGCTGAAAGTCCCATTCCAGACTACTTTCACCCTCCTTGTAAAAAAGAGAAGAGATTTTCACTTCTCCCTTTCCGGAAACTGTAAATGCTTCGGGCACTTCTTCTTCAAATCCGATGAGTTGAGCGAAAGCTGAAGGAATGATTCCCAAAAGGAATAATACTATAAAACAACTGTTTTTCATTACTATTTTCAATTTAAACGCGGATGCGGATTAACACCTATTATTGTCGCAGAGATTTACTCCTAAAATTGGCACTTATTTGAGTTAATCAGCGTTTTATAAATTACTAATCGCTAATAAGGAATCCGATCCGACAGAATCTTTTCCGTATACCAAGGATCATTAATTTCCTTCAACATAGCTCCCATTTCACCGCAAAGTTGTGCCACAATCTCCTTATTTTCTTCCAAAGGCAGGTTATGCAGTTGATATGGATCTTTTACATCATCGAATAAGAGGCTTTTCTTCAATTGCTTCGTATCACGGTCGATATATAACGCCAATGTATATTGAGCCGTCTTGATACCTCTTGAAGAAGGGAAGTAAGTCTGCACCAATCCATTTTCATCTTTATCACCATCTACATTCTGAATATACAGTGCACCTGTAGGACGAACAATTTCAGCCTTTTCATCGAAGAAAAGAGGAGCGAAATTACGTCCCTGCACTTCCGCCGGAATAGAATCACCCAGTCCGCACAAGCCAAGCACCGTAGGCATAATATCAGGAGCGGAGAGCAATAAATCATCTACCCTCGGCTGAATCTTACCGGGAAAACGAACCAGGAACGGAATATTCATGGATTCAGAATAAGGGGAATTCTTCGGATCATCAGTGCGCTGGCTACACATCGTCTCACCATGATCGGAAGCAAAGATTACGACTGTATTCTTATCCAATCCCAATTCTTTCAATGTCGTCAAAATCTGTCCGAAAGCACGGTCTACTCCGGTAACGGAAGCGAAATAATAACGTGCAGACTCCGCTTTCTTCATCTTCAAATCGACATTCGGACGAATCAACAGACTATCCAGAGGCTGATCTTTATAAAGATTAAAATCCTGCTCTTCACAGTCATTCAAGGAGCGATACGGGCTGTGAGGAGGATTCATGCCCACCATTATGAAGAAAGGTTTCTTGGTATCACGTACGTTACCGTCATTTTTCAGATAAGAAATGACTTTGCCTGATTCGTGTAAAGGTGACCATTCCTTCGGATCGTGTCTCTTACCATCCGTATCCCAATAATGCGGGTTCTTGTGTTCGTCAAATGTTCCGTAAGAATACCAGTAGTTAAAGCCGTGCCGGCGTTCTTTCGGTGTATAGGCATCCCATGCCGGACGTTTTTCTTCCACATACTGTCCCGGATGTTCGGGATCGTTCGGAGTCGGGAAGTCAGCGTGAAGTTTACCAAAATAAGCACAGTCATAACCTGCTTTGCTGAACACATCGCCTCCGCTTGTTGGGACGCTTGCTTCGGAGCCTTGCAACCTTGTGCGGCAAACAGCGTCAAGCCTCCTACAAGAAGGTTTATAGGTTTATTCATGATAGTTTATGATAAATAATTAAAACAGGTAAATGACAAACGGTCAATAGAAAGTTATAGATAATAAGTAGCGAATGATAAACGGTAAACATGTTCCGTCAGAATCCGCTAAGCATTCACCGTTCACTGTTTACCGTTCATTGTCTATTTCTTATTTCTTTTCCAAATCTCTTTTACGCATCAGTCCTTCCAAGAAATAATAGTCAGCATAGTTCAGAGGAACGTCAATTTCCTGACCGTGAGGAATACTGCCAACCGAATGCATCAGGATAAAGTTTCCATTTGTTCCAACTTCTGCGCGATAAGCAGGTGAGCCCAAACTTTCCATTATCTTATCAGCCGTTTCTTTGTAGTGGTTGCCCGGCAGATAGCCATCCAGTTCGTAAAGGGCAGAGGCTGTACAAGCTGCTGCAGAAGCATCACGCGGTTCGTTCGGAATATTCGGAGCATCATAATCCCAGTATGGTACGAGGTCTTCCGGCAGGTTCTTATTATTAAAGATGAAGTTATAGACTTTTTGTGCCTGGTCGAGATATTTCTTGTCTTTCGTGTAACGATAGCAAGTAGTGTATCCGTAGAGTGCCCAAGCTTGTCCACGGGCCCAAGAAGATTCATCCGCATATCCCTGTGCAGTTTGTCTCTTACGCACTTCTCCTGTCTCCGGATCGTAATCTACCACATGGTAGCAGCTGTTGTCCGGACGGAAGTGGTGAGCCATTGTTGTATCAGCATGTTTCACTGCAATATTGTAGAAAGTAGAATCTCCGGAAAGAGCTGTTGCTTCAAATAAGAGTTCGAGATTCATCATATTATCAATAATCACCGGACATTTCCATCCCCGTGTTCCCTGCCAACCTTTATCGGCATCCCATGACTGGATAACGCCTGCATTCGGACGAAAACGAGTGGACAATGATTTGGCAGCTTCTATAATGACGTCTTTGTACTCTTTCTTATCTGCCATGCGATAGCCGTTCAATCAATAGGGAAAGTCCTAATGCGCTAAGAATTGTTTTCATAATACAAGGATTATTTGTTAAGTGATTAATTTTCCTGATGGCAAAAGTAGTGCATTTAAATAGAATTGACCGACCTAAATAATCCAAATGAAGGACAATTTTGGTACATTTCACTGAAAAATGAAGGAATGGATAGAATTATATATTCAAAAAAACAGAGTCCAGATACAAAGAAAGTATCTGAATTCTGTTTTCTCAATTATATAATATTGCAAACTATATCTATAATTCGAATGGCTACAGATGAGTTGCCTTGTTCAGCCAAATGGCTAATCCGGCTTCTTACTTTAAACTTTCACAAATTTCCGTATTTACCCTCTTCAAATTCTGTTCATCCAGTTTTATTACTTTGCGGTCGTATGTCATCAATCCGTTCACTTCGATCTCAACATCTGTAGTCTGTGTATAAACAGCAGCCGAGAATCCACGTGCAATCATATCCTTCAGCATATTAGCATACTTCAGATACTCATCAGTAGCTTCTTTGGAAGTACTAAACTGAACATACCCCCAATTACGATTCGGCTCCCAAAGATGCTCCTTCAGCACTAAACCAATTCCTCCATACTCTCCGAGTACAGTTGCACGCTGTGCGTCATATAAATACATCTCCGGACCGGGATAATTATGCAAATCGAGCATATCACCACAGGTATAATGATTACCTCCACTGGCAGGATTCACTAAACGGGAAGGATCATATTGCTTTGTCCATTCTGCTATTTCAGGGGTTTTAAACTGCCCCCAAGCCTCATTGAAAGGTACCCATGTGTCAATACAAGGATAAGAGTAAAGGCAGTCGATAATTTCTTTCCATTCTTTACGATAAATAGCCTCTGATTCAGCAGACCGTTTAAATTCTGTTCCCTCAAAATACTTCCGATTCTGCCACTCGGGATTCTTATCGCCACTCGGCATGTCCTGCCACACAATAACCCCTAAACGATCACAATACGTATACCAACGGGCAGGCTCTACTTTTATATGTTTGCGAATCATATTATATCCAAAATCTTTTGTCTTTTGAATATCATATACTAAAGCCTCATCCGAAGGTGCCGTATACAAGCCATCCGGCCACCAGCCCTGATCTAAAAGACCAAATTGAAACAAGTCCTTATTATTCAATTGTAGACGTACAATTCCATTTTTATCGCGTTTCGTTGAATATTTACGCATGGCAGTATAGCTCTTAACCTTATCGATCAACTTATTTTCTGAATACAGACAAATTTCCATATCATATAAAAACGGAGAATCCGGTGACCACCACTTTACATCAGACGGCATAGCAATTTCAACCGGAATACCATTTACGGAACTTCCTACAGCCACCAACTGCTTTCCTTCTAATACCTTCACCTCCAATTTATCTGAAAGCATCTGATGATCTGTCATAACCTCTACTGTCAACTTATTCCTGTCAATATCAGGAGTCGTTTTGATATTGACAATCGACCGGATTGGCACGGGTTCTAGCCAAACTGTTTGCCAAATACCACTGACAGGAGTATACCAGATACCTCCCGGCTTACTAACCTGTTTTCCTCTAGGCTGAGGACCTTTATCAGTCGGGTCCCACACTTTCACGATCAATTCATTTTCCCCATTCAGCAAGGCAGGCGTGATATCAAAAGAAAAAGGAGTAAATCCTCCTGTATGTTGTCCCACCTTTACCTTATTTACCCAAACATCCGCTTTCCAGTCAACAGCCCCAAAATGCAATAAGATCCTATGTCCTTTCCATTTGGAGGGAACCGAGAATTGACGCTGATACCAAAGTTCATTCTTCTCCCCAAGACTTTTCCCCACTCCGGACAAGCTTGATTCTACAGCAAAAGGAACTAAAATCCGACCATCATAACTTTGTGGCATAGCTTGACCTACCGGAGAAATAGCATAATTCCACAATCCGTTCAGATTTATCCAGTCAGCACGTTCCATAATTGGGCGGGGATATTCGGGCAACACGTTTTCAACATCTATTTTCGCCGCCCATTCCGTCATAATTCGACCGCCAACCGGTTTCCACTGTGCAAATAGATAAACACTATTAATAAGTATCACTAAAGAACATACAACTTTTCTCATCTACATTATTTCTATTAAGAGTATTTTTACTAGGTCAAGTTATTCCAATATAATATCAAACTGATCGTAAGGTGCCGTACGATGTGCCAGATGCCTGGTCAATTTTGAAATCCCAAACAAGGGAGAATAAGTACGTACTTTGATCGTTTTACCATCCGGCATAAATTCCAGAATGCGAAGCCAACCATCCCCTCCGTTCCCTTCCGGACCGCCTCCTACATATTGTACATTAAACGTCATTTGTGATACATCTTTCCCGGCACTGTTCTTATCCACCCGATAAGCCACATTATTCTCATATTCACCGGTGCCTCTTCCCACATGTCCGCAAAGTACGAGACGGATATTGGAAGAAGGATAAATAAGTTTCTCCCAAATAGCCTGCCCCGAGTTTTGTGGAGAAATCTTATACCCATCTTTCGTAACGCGCTTATTACCTATATCAAGATAAGAATGAGTGATAAAAATCACCTTATAATTCTTGTATCTCGGCTTGTTTACCAAATCTTTCGCCCATTGCAGAACTTCATCACGAGGCACAAACTCTACTGCTATAACCAAAATCTTTCCCCATCCCGGCTCATCAAACTCAAAAGCCGAATTCTCTAAAGACGCCCTGCCTTCACGATTAGGAAATTCACTGACACAGATATTCCGCCAGGTAGAATTTCGTTCAAAAGGAATATAATCAGGAAAATAAGTACGACCGTTTTCTGCGGCTTTGTATCCATAATCATGATTGCCTGCGGCAATAATATAAGGTACTTTGTTATCCAGTCTTTTCAAAGCCTGCGATGCTGCCTCCCACATTTCACGACTGGTCTGGTTCAGCATCTTACGGTTTAATACATTATTATCATTCTGCTCCACCAAATCGCCTGTACAAAGGACAGCTTTAATTTTAAGCGACTCTATATTGTCCGCAATCCATGCGGTACAAAGATCAAAAAGCGGCTGGTTAATATCATACTTGGTATATCCCTGTGGATCACCGAGCAAAATCATAGAAAAGGATTCCGGATTGACCAATTTCTGGGGATCAGCCCGATGCTGCGCCGGGAGACAAGTGACAGAAGCACACAATATCCCGGCCAATAAATAGTTGAATAGTTTCATAGATTACTCTTTTTCTTCTTCGTTTTTAAATACAGGTGCACGAGATACGGATGCCGGTGTGCCATTAGTAATATAAGGCCAGCCATCACTGCTCCATTGTATGCGGTCACACATCAATTGACGACCATTATCTATTTTCGCTTTCTGCCAGGCATGATAGAAGAACCAGTCATTACCCTCATCATCCGTGATAATTTCGGAATTGTGTCCGGTTCCGGCAAACAGGTTATTACCCTGTAGAATTACTTCATTATAACTACTATTTTCTTTCATCACAGTACCGTTTTTACCCACATAAGGACCTTCGATATTTTTAGAACGCCCCACCACTACACGATACGTACTTCTTTCCTCTTCACAACAACTACCCGTAGAGCCAAATAGATAATAATAATTCCCGCGTTTATGAACCATGATGCCTTCTATTGAAGGACCCGCTATCTTTTCGGAAACAGCCCCTTTAATGGATAGACCGTCAGCACTTAACTCTACATAACGGATACCTCCTTCATAGCCTTTAGAAGTACTATTATAACTTCCCCAGAAAAGATACTTCTTACCATTATCTTCAAAATAACAAGGGTCGATGCACTGCATAGTACCAGAATTGTAGTCAAGAAGTTTTCCGTGATCCGTAAAAGGCCCTACAGGAGAGTCGCTGACCGCCACCCCGATACAACTATTCTTAGGCAAGTCCCAGTGCCCAAGAGTATAATAGAGCACATATTTACCATTGATATAGTTAATGTCCGGAGCCCATAAGCGAGTGTCCGGCTGCCAGTTCGGTTTTTGCAGAAAGGCTGCCCCAGCATAAGTCCACTGTGTCATATTAGTAGATTTGTAAATCGGAATATAGATATTATCCTGTTGGGTAACATACAAATAAAAGTTCCCGTCTGCCGCATGGATTATAGTCGGATCAGGCAACTGTTTGCCGACTATAGGATTGGAGAATGAAACAGGATTAGGGGTACTCCCCCCACCCCCATTTCCATTACCGTTACCCGGCCCATCCGGTTGTTCGTCAGAGCCACCGGAACATGCCATGATACACAATGCTGTTGCAATTAAAAAAGATAATTTTTTCATATATACTTTATTAGTTAAAACTAAGATTAATTTATCCAACCTTCATTCTGTTCCAAATTCGAGTTCATTTCCATTTCTTTAGCAGGAATAGGCCAACTCCAGCACTGATCTCCCAACCAGTACCAGGTATAAGTCGTTTCACCCCACATCTGCATCAGACCGTTACGATTATTATCAAACTTCTTATCTTTCCACGTTCCCCAACGCAATTCATGGAAATACATGGAATCTTCGCCACCGATTTCCCAGTAATACTCATTCCGGATACGTTCACGCAAATCACTCTGCCCGTTAACTTTCGTAGCAGGATAAGTTGCATTATTCAATTCGACATGCCCTGCACGACGTCTTACTTCATTAACACATCTGATTGCTTCGCTTTCATGGGTACTTCCCCATTCATTTAGCGCTTCTGCTTTCAGGAGCAATACTTCCGCATAGCGTATTAATGGAATATCCAATCCATAAGTATCACGCTCTGTCTGTTCCAGACCTTCAGGTACAAACTTTCTCCATAGGTAGTAAAACTTATCGTTTGTATCAGTACGGATATCAAAAGGCTCTGCACTGTCGGAGCCACGATAAGGCCAACGCAATGTATAAGTATGAGCTATTCCAGAAGAAGCACCATTGTATTGTGCGTAAGGGGTAATGATAGCCATTTGCAGACGTGGATCACGGCTCTCGTAAGCTTTTTTGATACGTGCTTCATTGCCACTATCCAGATATTTGCTCATATCGGCCCCATAGGCAGTCATACGTTCCTTTTCCGCCGCAGACAGTCCATCGCGTAGAAAAAACACCACACGTTCTTTTTCTTTCATCGCACTATAGCCCGGCAAGTAGTTATCCCAATTAAACTTTTCTCCGGTCGCCGTCTCAAAAGATTCTACAAAATGCGGATTAGGCAAATAGTTATTCCACATAGAACCTGCTGTACAACGGTTGCCGTAAGTGATGTTCCTTGTATTGGAGTAGCCGTATTGCTTGATGCATTGCACAGAGAATATCATTTCTTCACATTGTTCATTTGCTATTTTCAACAACTGCTTATAACTGGTAGCACCGGCCTTAGTATATAACCCGAAGCCACAGTCAGCCACAGAATTAAAATCATCAACCGCCGCCTCCCAATTCTTCTGCCACATATATACTTGTCCGCGTAATGCATAAGCAGCTCCTTTGGTTACCCGTCCATAGTTAGAGTCACCCGAATTATATTTACCCGGTAGATTGGGTTCATTCACACAATCTGTCAGATCCTGGAGTACAGCCGCCCAAACATCCGCTTCTGAAGAACGGGCTTTGTTACCGTTTTCAGGACTCGTGATTGCATTCATATATAACGGCACTCCTTTATACAAGATATTCAAGCGCATATAAGCAAATGCACGCAAGAATTTACATTCGGCGATAGCCCGTTGCTTCTCTCCGGTCGACATATCAGGAACCTGACCAATATTATCTATCACATCATTAGCACGATAGATAAAAGTATAAAAACGTTTATAAATATCACTGAACAGGCCACTTGAGGGAGTAGCTGCTCCTGTACAATTAGGCATTCGCTTAATCCAGTTCTTGTCTGTATCCATCACAGAAGAATAAGCATCCCATGGAATCCGGTGCGAATCCAAAATGCCGGAGTTAGGACAATATTGATCCAGAAAGACATTATATACGCCGATAACAGCCTGTTCGGCCAAAGTTGCTTTCGTCCAGATACTACTACCGCTTATGTTATTGGTAGGAGTAGTATCTAAAAAGTCCGCACCGCATCCAGCCATAGAGAAAGACAGCAAGGCAATAGATGCACATCTTACTAATTTCCGAAATATTTTTATTTTGTTTTTCATCATAAAATCGTTTTAGAGTAAGTTTAGAAAGTGATATTTACACCGAATGCATATTGTCTCATAGTAGAATATCCCACTGCGGTACGCATTTCCGGATCCATTCCTTCATACCCGGTAATGGTAAATAAATTTTCACCGGAAGCAAAGAAACGGATATTCTGTGCATATACTTTTTTCGACAGGACAGCAGGCAATGTATATCCGATAGTCAGGTTCTTCAGTTTAATATAATCCCCTTTTTGCAAATGTACTGATGACTGTGTCATACCACTTTGGTCGTTACCGGAGTTATTTGTCAAACGAGGATTCTTTGAACTCAAGTTCGTGCGCGGATCATTGGGATTTTTGGGATCAAAGAAATAGTGATCGTTTGCTATTGCTTCCCCAATAGCATATCCTTTGATGGTAGCACTGCTGTTCAATGCCAAACGATAGTAGTAAATCTTGAAACCTGCCGCACCGGACCAGTTCATGGAGAAATCGAAGCCTTTCCAATTAGCGCTTGCCTGCAGACCGAAGTTATACTTGGGCACATTGGAGCATCCCTGAAACTCATTATCAGCGTCATTACCATATACACCGTCGCCATTTAAGTCAGCATAGATGTAATCACCATACCAAATGCCACTCTTACTGACGTTCTGACGCGGATAGAACTTATACCCTGCCCCTACCATAGCATTCAGCCATTTCATGTCGTCTACTGTACGGATCATTCCGTCTCTCGGACCACCGTTGATATTGACTGTTCCATCTGCGTTAAA
>PPYE01321119.1_pt1 | contig 12168 bp, 5 predicted proteins | sample 1559881 | NCBI WGS metagenome assembly PPYE01 (sample SAMN08240022, study PRJNA423297) | Human gut metagenome, whole genome shotgun sequencing project.
TTTCAGTCACATAGCCCGCTATGCTCCTTCAAATGAACTGGTAGCTAAACAAAAAATAAGACCAATTTATCTCAGAATAGAATTCAAAACAGTTTCTTAATATTACAGAATGATTGATTCCAAAAAGATTAAACAACATATATACCATAAAAAAAGGTGTTCCGATCAGAACACCTTTTTTATAACTTAAACTTATGTTGATTACATCAGCTTTTCTATTTCTTCAAACTCAGGTCCCATGTTCAATCTATAGTAAATAGTATATAATCCATTTAACCACAAATCTTTTTGGTCCGGTTTCAATTGCCTTGCCTTTTCATAATAAGGTCTTGCTTCTTCATAGAATGCTCTTACTTTAGCTTGTTCCTCATTATATCTAGGATCATTAAAGTCTGTTGTTACTTTATCAGCATAATCCAAACCTTGCTGTACATAGATGAGTCCTAAATTAGAATAAGCTTCTGCATAAGTAGGATCCACTTCTATAGTCTTTTTGTAGAATTGACTGGCATTATCATAATCCTTCATATTTTGATAAAGGTATCCTTTTACATATAAATAGAAAGGATTGTTCGGATCCTGGGCAATCATGCCATCAGCAAAAACCATTGCTTCGTCAAATTTTCCTGTATTGCTGTAATAGTCAACAAGGTGACCAAAGAAGAAAGAATAATCAGGATATTGCTGAATTCCTTCTTTCAGAGTTGATACCCATTGTACTGTATCACCAAGGGCTTTGTATGCAGTTGCCAAAAATTCTACTCCATACTTACCAACTTCTTTATCCTTAGCTGCCAAAGGAGCATATTTCACGGCGCTTTTGTAATCTTCTTCTCTCATAGCAGCCAAAGTGGCATAATATGCGATCTGCGATAACAAAGTGTCAGTAGCCATTAAATTTTCTTTAACCAACATTGGCGATCTTGCTACATCAACATACATTGAAAAGAACTTGAATGCTTCTTTATTCTTATCCTGATTAAAATAAGTGATACCACCATTAATCAGGTTAGGACGTTCGGTAAGCATTGTAGCAGCATTGTTTTTCCTGTACTTAAATTTCACTTTTCCTTTTTCATCAGGAATTTGTTCAAGTTCATCTGCCTTTAAAAAGTATTCAAACATCTTATATACACTGTTATATACTTTAACAGTATCATAAGGTTGTCTCAAATAAGCTTTTTCATTTTCTTTTTCACTAATTCTACGTTGAATGATACCTGCTACATTCCATGTATTAGGATCATCTTTTGTTTCCGGGTTTACAAAAGCCTCATTAATTAATGCCTCTGCTCTTGCAAAATCTGGCTTTGAACTATCTTCAGCAAGCCTTTTTGCTTCTTTCACGCTTTTTACCTGCGCAAAAGAAATACAAGCAGTCATTAAGAAAAGCATCGAAAATAAGATTCTTCTCATGATTGTTGTTGATTTAATATTAAACTTAATTTATCTCTCAATTTATTCTTCACTTTGTTCTTCCTGAGTAGCAACATCATTAACGTCATTACCATCTTCTCCCATCTCAGGATCTTCAAATACAACTTCTTCCGGATCTTCTGAAGTTACCTTACATACAGAACCAATCTGATCATTACGTTTCTCAAGATTAATGAGTCTCACTCCTTGAGTAGCACGTCCCATGATTCTTACATCAGCTACTTTCAGACGGATAGTAATACCTGATTTATTGATGATCATCAAATCATTTTCATCTGTTACAGATTTTATAGCTACCAGCTTACCGGTCTTTTCGGTTACATTCAAGGTTTTTACACCTTTTCCACCACGGTTAGTTTTACGGTAATCTTCAATATCAGAACGTTTTCCGTATCCCTGCTCTGAAACTACCATAATTGATTCGGTTTCAGAATTCTTGATACAGATCATTCCTACTACTTCATCATCTCCACCATCCAATGTCATACCTCTTACACCGGTAGCTGTACGGCCCATCGTACGAACGGCACTTTCATGAAATCTTATCGCACGTCCATTACGGTTTGCAATAATTATCTCATTGTTACCATTTGTCATACGTACTTCGATTACCTTATCATCTTCCCGGATTGTTATTGCATTTACCCCATTCTGGCGCGGACGAGAATATTGTTCAAGCAATGTCTTCTTGATCACACCATTTTTTGTACAGAACAACAGATAATGACTATTTATAAATTCATGATCTGTCAGGTTCTTCACGCGTACATATGCTGTCACTTCGTCATCCGAATCAATATTCAACATGTTTTGTATGGCACGCCCTTTAGAATTCTTCGTTCCTTCAGGTATTTCGTACACCTTCAACCAATAACACTTTCCTTTCTGAGTGAAGAACATCATTGTATTATGCATTGTAGCAGGATAAATGTGTTCTACGAAGTCTTCATCCCTGGTTTCACTACCCTTAGAACCAACTCCGCCCCGGTTTTGTGCACGGAACTCTGTCAACGGTGTCCGCTTGATATATCCCATGTGTGAAATGGTTATAATCATCTGGTCGTCAGCATAGAAATCTTCCGGATTAAATTCTTCTGAAGAATAAACGATTTCAGAACGACGTTCATCTCCATATTTAGCTTTTATTTCTAATAATTCATCTTTGATAACCTTTCTACAGCTGTCTTCATTCGATAAGATTTCTTCGTAATAAGCTATTTGCTTCATTACTTCTTCATATTCGGAATGAAGTTGATCCTGCATAAGTCCGGTTAACTGACGCAAACGCATTTCAACAATAGCACGCGACTGAATTTCTGTCAGTTCGAACCGCTCCATCAGATTGGCTATAGCCTCATTCGGAGTTTTCGCAGCACGAATTATCTTGATTACTTCATCAATATTGTCGGAGGCAATAATTAGCCCTTCCAATATATGAGCACGTTCCTGAGCTTTCCGTAAATCATACTGAGTACGACGGATAACAACCTCATGACGATGCTCTACGAAGTATTTAATCAGAGCCTTTAGATTAAGTGTTCTTGGACGTCCTTGTACAAGAGCAATGTTATTGACACTAAAAGATGTTTGCAGAGAAGTCATCTTAAATAATTTATTCAAGACCACACTTGCATTTGCATCTCTCTTAATGTCTACGACAATACGCATACCGTCACGGTCGGATTCATCATTTACATTAGAGATACCTTCAATCTTTTTATCGTTAACAAGGTCTGCTATTGTTTTAATCAGTTCGGCCTTATTTACGTTATAAGGAATCTCATTAACTACAATTTTATCGTGATTATGATCTGTCTCAATTTCGGCTTTGGCTCTCATTACAACTCTACCACGACCTGTCTCATAAGCTTCACGTACTCCGCTTATACCATAGATATATCCACCGGTAGGAAAGTCCGGAGCTTTTACATAAGCCATCAAACCTTCAATGTCTATTTCATTGTCATCTATATATGCGATACAGGCATCCACTACCTCCGAAAGATTATGAGGAGGCATATTTGTAGCCATACCAACCGCTATACCCGAAGCACCATTTATTAATAAATTGGGAATACGTGTAGGCATTACAGCCGGTTCCTGAAGAGTATCGTCAAAGTTATTTTGAAAATCGACAGTTTCTTTATACAAATCCTGCATCATCTCTTCGCCCATCTTTTTCAGACGAGCTTCTGTATAACGCATTGCTGCCGGGCTATCCCCATCGACTGACCCGAAGTTTCCTTGTCCGTCTACCAAAGGATAACGCATAGCCCACTCCTGAGCTAATCTGACTAAAGCTCCATATACGGAAGAATCTCCATGAGGGTGATATTTACCTAAAACCTCCCCTACAATTCTTGCACATTTCTTGTAAGCTTTGTCTGAAGTATTTCCCAGTTCCATCATCCCGAAAAGTATTCTCCTGTGAACTGGTTTAAAACCGTCTCTAACATCCGGAAGGGCACGAGCTACAATCACTGACATAGAGTAATCTATGTATGAAGACTTCATTTCCTCCTCGATGTTAATCTTTATAATCCTGTCTTGTTCAAGCATTTAAAAAGAATATTAATTATACATCTGTGCTCATCAAAAAAACAACGCTAAATTACTACATTTTCACGATATACGAAAGCTTTCAAATAAAATCTTTACCATTATGAACATTCAATTAAATCTAATTAAAACTATCTTATAACAATTAACTCTGATTGAGCATAAGAATGGTTGTTTGCCATTTTTCAAACGTTCTAGACGGTAAAATTCTCAATATTATAAGGCTATTTATCGGATTAAATAAAGGCTTATTTAATAGTTTAGTAAGGAATACGTTTACAGGTTAACTACTAAGTTGTAATAAACAACTGATAACTAGTTGACTACTTTAACCAGCAACTGATATTATTTGCAAATATGTGACTAAAACTTAAATAAGATATTCGAGTACAATTATGGATACTTTGACAGAAAAATGTCTTATTTTTTAAATATAAATTAATAATTATCCCCTATTCTGTCGAAAAGCATGTATTAAATATAAATAATGTATATAATAGTTCTTAAAAACCACTTAATAGCAGCAAAAAACGCAATGGCACACTATTTGTTAGATTATAAATGTACTTAAAATAATGCGTGTTTTACGACAAAATGAGTATATTTGTATTGTATAATAATCTATGAGGAAGGAAACTAAATTTATGAATAACCAATTTTCACAAAGAGTATCCGACGTTATCTTATATAGTAAAGAAGAAGCAGGACGCCTTCATAATAACTATATAGGCCCCGAGCATTTACTATTAGGATTAATTCGGGATGGTGAAGGTAAAGCTATCGAAATATTATCCAAATTAAATATAGATCTGCAAGAGATTAAATTTAGAGTTGAAGAAATACTTCGTGCGCGGGAAGTCACTAATCCGATATCGGATGATGATATCACATTAACAAGTGAAGCCTCTAAAATACTAAAGATGTGTATTTTGGAAGCCAGACTATTAAAAAATGCCATTGCAGGAACAGAACATATGTTACTTGCAATCTTAAAAGACAAAAACAATTTGGCAGCAAACATTCTTGAAGAACAAAATGTGCAATATAAAAATGTTTATGAACATTTGACATTGCAACCTGATGTAACTTCCGGTTTGGGATTTAATGAAGATGATGAAGACGACGATGAAGAAATGGGTAGTCGTCCATCAGGTAGTAGACAACAGGCTCAATCTACCCAACGTAAGCCGGCAAACGACACTCCGGTACTGGATAATTTCGGTACGGACATGACAAAAGCTGCAGAAGACGGTAAATTGGATCCGATAGTTGGCCGCGAACGTGAAATAGAACGTCTGGCTCAAATTTTAAGCCGCCGTAAGAAAAACAACCCGATACTTATTGGTGAACCGGGTGTTGGTAAATCTGCAATAGTAGAAGGTCTTGCACTGCGTATCGTACAGAAAAAAGTATCCCGCATTCTTTTTGATAAGCGAGTGGTGGCACTGGATATGGCTTCGGTAGTTGCCGGAACCAAATACAGAGGACAGTTTGAAGAAAGAATCAGGTCTATATTGAATGAACTTCAAAAGAATCCGAATGTGATTCTGTTTATCGATGAAATTCATACGATTGTAGGTGCAGGTTCAGCCGCAGGTTCTATGGATGCAGCAAACATGCTGAAACCGGCTTTGGCACGTGGTGAAATCCAATGCATTGGTGCAACGACACTTGATGAGTATAGGAAAAATATCGAAAAAGATGGCGCTTTAGAACGCCGTTTCCAGAAAGTAGTGGTAGAAGCAACTACACCGGAAGAAACTTTGCAAATATTGAAAAATATCAAGAGTAGATATGAAGATCATCACAACGTAATTTATACGGATGAAGCATTAGATGCATGTGTGAAGTTAACCGACCGGTATATCACTGATCGTAATTTCCCGGATAAAGCTATTGATGCACTGGATGAAGCAGGTTCGCGTGTACATCTTACTAATATAAGGGTTCCAAAAGAAATTGAAGAACAAGAAAAACTTATTGATGAAACCAAAGCAAAGAAGAATGAAGCGGTAAAATTGCAGAACTTTGAGCTTGCAGCAAGTTACAGAGATAAGGAAAAAGAATATACCAATCAACTGGAGACTCTGAAACAACAATGGGAAGAAGAAATCAAAGATCATAGACAAACTGTTGATGAAGAGCAAATCGCAGATGTCGTATCTATGATGTCCGGAGTTCCGGTTCAACGTATGGCACAAGCTGAAGGTTTCAAACTGATGAAGATGAAAGAAGATTTGACTTCTAAAGTTGTTGCCCAGGATACTGCCATTGAAAAGCTGGTTAAAGCTATTCAGAGAAGTCGTGTCGGATTGAAAGATCCTAACAGACCTATAGGTACATTTATGTTTCTCGGGCCTACCGGTGTAGGTAAAACTCATCTGGCAAAAGAATTGGCAAGATACATGTTCGGCTCTTCCGATTCATTGATCCGTATCGATATGAGTGAGTATATGGAAAAATTCACTGTATCACGGTTAGTGGGAGCGCCTCCGGGATATGTTGGTTACGAAGAAGGTGGACAGCTTACAGAAAAAGTTCGTCGCAAACCTTATTCAATAGTATTGCTGGATGAAATAGAAAAAGCACATCCTGATGTATTCAATATATTATTGCAGGTAATGGACGAAGGTAGACTAACTGACAGTTATGGCAGAGTAGTAGATTTTAAAAATACTGTAGTCATCATGACTTCAAACATCGGTACACGTCAGTTAAAAGAATTTGGTCGCGGTGTTGGTTTTGCCACTCAAAGCCGTGCTGATGATAAGGAATTCTCCAGAAGTGTAATACAGAAAGCTTTGAATAAATCATTTGCACCGGAGTTTTTAAATCGTGTAGATGAAGTGATTACCTTTGATCAATTGTCATTGGATGCAATTATCAAGATCATTGACATAGAGTTAAAAGGACTTTATACACGCATAGAAAGTTTAGGCTATCAGATGATCATCACAGATGAAGCAAAAAAATTCATTGCAACAAACGGATATGATGTACAGTTTGGCGCACGTCCTTTAAAACGTGCTATCCAGAATTACCTGGAAGATGGTCTTTCTGAATTAATAATCAGTTCTACTTTATCAGAAGGAGATGTAATTCACATTGGCCTGAATGAAAACAAAGATGGCCTTACTATAGTCAATGAGGCTAAGAAAGAAGTGAAATAATATTCTATATAATAATTAATCAGTCAAAATGTCAGATGTTTCAACATCTGGCATTTTTTTTGTTAAATACGGATTAGTAACACTTAATATTATAATAACTTAAAAATATTGTATTATGCAAAAAGGTCATATCGGGGTAACTACCGAGAATATTTTCCCCATTATTAAAAAGTTTCTATACAGTGATCATGAAATCTTTCTTCGTGAATTAATCTCTAATGCTGTCGATGCTACACAAAAGCTTAAAACGCTCTCATCAAAAGGTGATTTCAAAGGAGAGTTGGGTGATCTTACCATTCACGTAAAAATAGATAAGAAAAAACTTATTATCTCAGATAGAGGAGTTGGTCTTACTGCTGAAGAAATTGATAAGTATATCAATCAAATAGCCTTTTCAGGTGCGAATGACTTTTTAGATAAATACAAAAATGATGCAAATGCTATCATCGGTCATTTCGGATTAGGTTTCTATTCTGCTTTCATGGTAGCTAAAAAGGTAGAGATTGTTAGTAAGTCTTATCAGCAAGATGCACCTGCTGTAAAATGGACATGTGATGGCAGTCCTGAATTTACATTGGAAGAAACGACAAGAGCAGATCGTGGTACAGATATAATCCTTCATATTGATAGTGATTCAAAAGAGTTTCTTGAAGAATCCCGTATATCGACATTGCTAAACAAATATTGTAAATTCCTACCTGTTCCTATCGCATTCGGAAAGAAAAAAGACTGGAAAGATGGAAAACAAGTGGATACAGAAGAAGATAATATCATAAATGATATTACACCAATCTGGACTCGTAAACCATCTGATCTGAAAGATGAAGACTATAAGTCATTTTACCATACTCTTTATCCGATGTCTGACGATCCGTTGTTTTGGATCCATTTAAATGTAGATTATCCATTCCACCTCACCGGTGTGCTCTATTTCCCTAAAATAAAGAGTAATCTTGATCTTAATAAAAACAAAATTCAGCTTTATAGCAATCAAGTATACGTTACTGATTCCGTTGAAGGAATAGTACCTGACTTCCTTACTTTGTTACACGGTGTAATTGACTCACCGGATATTCCGTTGAATGTATCACGTTCTTATTTGCAAAGTGATTCGAACGTTAAAAAGATATCCTCCTATATATCCAAAAAAGTTTCTGACCGTCTTCAATCAATCTTTAAATCCAACAGGAAAGATTTTGAAGAGAAATGGGATGATCTCAAGATATTCATCAATTATGGTATGTTGACCGAAGATGACTTTTATGATAAAGCCAACAAATTTGCTTTACTAAAAGATACCGACTCTACATATTATACCTTTGAAGAATATCAAACTCTGATAAAAGATAACCAGACAGATAAAGATGGCAATCTGATCTATCTTTATGCTAATAAAGCTGATGAACAATATAGCTATATAGAAGCGGCAAAGAACAAAGGCTACAATGTTCTTTTGATGGATGGACAGTTGGACGTTGCTCTAATCAGCATGTTCGAACAAAAGTTTGAAAAAAGTCGTTTCACCCGTGTAGACAGTGATGTGATTGATCATCTAATTGCTAAAGAAGATAGAAAAGAGACTGCCCTGGAAACAAACAAACGTGAAATTCTTTCTTCAGTATTCAGAAGTCAATTACCCAGCATCAATAAAGTAGAATTTACCGTATCATCTCAATCTTTAGGCGAAAACAGCAGTCCTATTCTTATTACTCAAAGTGAATATATGCGTCGTATGAAAGATATGGCAAATATACAAGCGGGAATGAGCTTTTATGGAGAAATGCCTGATATGTTTAATCTGGTTGTAAATGTTGATCATAAACTTATTAAAAATGTTATTCAGGATGAAGAAAAGGAATGTGAATCTTCACTTGCACCTATTGAGGAAGAATTAAACAAACTCAATCAGCGGCAGGAAGAATTACGCAATCAGCATAAAGATAAGAAAGATGAAGAAATTCCAACTGTAGAAAAAGATGAGCTGAAAGACATTGAAACAAAGATATCAGAGCAAAAGTCTCAAAAAGAAGCATTGATAGGAGAATATGCCGGCAAGAATAAAATTGTCCGACAACTAATAGACCTGGCACTTTTACAGAACAACATGCTAAAAGGTGAAGCGTTGAATAATTTTGTAAGAAGAAGTATCGAACTAATTTAGTTTCCAATTATACGTTCAACTTTGTAAAAAGCATTATCAGGATTAATATCCTGTAATGCTTTTTTTATTTATAAAAATCGTTCCTAAATAATACCTATATCCAAAGTATTCTATATATTTGAAGTGCACAAAATCAAAATATGATAATACAGCTATGAGCTTTCTAAAGAAAATAGTGTGCTTATTAACCTTCGGTTTATTTATTACATATACAAATGCCCAGAAAGTAGGACTTGTATTAAGTGGTGGTGGAGCTAAAGGTTTAACTCATATAGGAATAATACGGGCATTAGAAGAAAACGATATACCTATTGATTACGTTACCGGTACTTCCATGGGGGGTATTATCGGTGCACTATATGGCATGGGATATTCTCCTGATGATATGATGGAACTAATTGGTTCTGAAGAATTCAAACGTTGGTATAGTGGACAGATCGAAGAAAAATATATTTATTATTTTAAGACCAACCCTCCTACTCCTGAATTTTTTAACCTAAGGTTGTCATTTAGAGATTCTTTAAAAACTAATGGTCCTCAGATTCTCCCATCAAGTATAGTTAATCCCATTCAGATGAATCTGGCATTTATCGAATTATTTGCTCCCGCAACTGCCGCATGTAAGGGAAATTTTGATAACCTCTTTATTCCATTCCGATGTGTTGCTTCTGATGTATATAATAAAAAGCAATTAGTCATGAAAGAAGGAGATCTGGGAGATGCAGTCAGAGCTTCCATGACTTTTCCCGGTATGTTCAAGCCCATCGAAATAGATGGAATACTTGCTTATGATGGAGGTATTTATAATAACTTTCCTACAGATGTAATGCGGGATGATTTTAGCCCTGATATAATAATAGGTAGCGTTGTATCTGCCAATCCAAGTAAGCCCAATGAAAAGGATTTAATGAGTCAGATTGAGAATATGGTAATGCAGAAAACTGATTACTCTCTGGCAGACTCTTTGGGCATTCTGCTTACATTTAAATATGAAGATGTGAACCTAATGGATTTTAACAGGATACAAGAGCTACATGATATCGGATATAACCGTACGATAAGTCTTATGGATTCCATCAAACAGCGTATCCCCAGACGTGTTAACCATGAAAATATTAATTTACGTCGTCTTGTATACAAAAGCAATTTGCCCGAATTACGCTTTAAAAATGTAAAGATAGAAGGTGCGACTTCCCAGCAAAGTTCATTCATAAGAAAAGAATTCCATGATCATGAAAATGAAATTTTTACTTTTGAAGATGTAAAGCAAGGATATTTCCGTTTACTTTCTGATAATATGATATCAGAAATTGTACCTCATGCTGTATATAATGCAGAAGAAGATGTATATGACCTAAGATTAAAAGTTAAAATGGAGGATAATTTCTCTGTACGGGTAGGTGGTAGTGTTTCGTCGAATAGTTCCAATCAAATATACTTTGGTGTCTCCTATCAGGACCTTAACTTTTATTCCAAAGAGTTTATATTTGACGGGCAGTTAGGAAAGATATACAATAACGTACAACTTGCAGCCAGAATAGATCTTCCGACAAATATCCCGACTTCATATAAATTTATTGCCTCTATATCCACATTTGATTATTTTAAGAAGGATAATCTGTTCTCAAATAATGATCGTCCTGCATTTACTAAAAAGAAAGAAAAATTTGCCAAATTAAAAGTAGCCCTCCCCTTCCTGAACAAACAAAAAGCTGAATTCGGGTTTGGGATTGCACACATTGAGGATCAGTATTCTCAGAGCCGGGTTATTAATTTCAATAATTTCAAATATGATAAAAGTACTTATTTCTTTTACGGGGGAAGTATTAGTTTCGGAGGAAGCACATTGAATACCAAGCAATATCCGACTCAGGGAAGTTCTGAATCATTAATTGCTCAAATATATAAGGGTAATGAAAAGTTTGTCGATACTTTAGAGGTTGTCAAGTCAGAAAAGAAACATGCATGGTTGCAAATATCATATAAGCATGAAGCATATCATAAATTATCATCAAGATTTACTTTAGGAAGTCATATTGAAGCATATTATTCTTCAAGGAATTTTTCCGAGAATTATACCGCTACATTACTTCAGGCAGGTGAGTTCACTCCAACAGCTCACAGTAAATTATCATATAATGAAGCATTTCGTGCAAATCAATTTGTTGGACTGGGAGTAAAACCAATATTTGCATTAAATGGTCTCTTCCATTTACGGGGAGAGTTTTATGGATTCATGCCTATTCTACCGATAGAGGCAAATCTCATAAATAAGCCTTATTACGGCAAAGCTTTTTCCCGGTTAAGGTATATGGGGGAAGTATCTGTAGTTTGTCAGCTACCTTTCTTAGCAATAAGCGCTTACTTAAATCACTATAGTGCTCCCAGCAAAAACTGGAATGTAGGAATTACCTTAGGATGGCAACTTTTTAATTCAAGATTCTTCGAATAAAAATAAAAAAGTGGTCAAAAGCCTTGTTAATTCCGAAAAAGACCGTATCTTTGCACCCGTTAAGAAAATAATGGTCGCGTAGCTCAACTGAATAGAGTAGCTGACTACGGATCAGCCGGTTACAGGTTTGAATCCTGTCGCGATCACTTATTAGATTAATAAATAGAATGGCTCCGTAGCTCAACTGAATAGAGCATCTGACTACGGATCAGAAGGTTACAGGTTTGAATCCTGTCGGAGTCACAAAAGGCAATTCATTATGGATTGCCTTTTTTATTGTATATCAATTAGTTACCGCCTTACTTATTCAGGATCAAGTCGAAATCTTTGTTGGTGATTCTTATTACGCAAAAAGTTTAGCCAATCTAAAAATAAAGAATGGTATATCT
>PPYE01455240.1_pt1 | contig 12166 bp, 7 predicted proteins | sample 1559881 | NCBI WGS metagenome assembly PPYE01 (sample SAMN08240022, study PRJNA423297) | Human gut metagenome, whole genome shotgun sequencing project.
ATATCATCCATAGACATTCCTTCGCCACCGAAACCACCGAACGGACCTCCGTTGCCCGCCGCACCGCTTACTCCCGCATGACCGAACTGGTCGTAACGCGAACGCTTGTCTGGATTGCTCAACACGTCATACGCTTCGGCAGCCTCCTTGAATTTCTCTTCCGCTTCCTTGTCACCCGGATTTTTGTCGGGGTGATATTGGATCGCTTTTTTGCGGTAGGCTTTTTTAATCTCTTCTACTGTGGCGGTTTTTGTCACCTCCAGCACTTCATAATAGTCTCTTTTTTCTGCCATGCTTCTTAACTAAACTAACTTTTGTATTTACTCCCCAACTACTACTTTCGCGTGACGAATCACCTTGTCATTCAGCGTATATCCCGTCTGTACGCAGTCCAGAATCTTACCTTTCTGCTCTTCCGACGGGGCAGGGATGACGGCAATGGCTTCGTGATAGTCGGTATCCAGCGGCTGGTCTTTCGTTTCGATGACCTTCACACCATTCTGTGCAAGGGTAGCCATGAACTTGTTATAAATCAATTCGACACCTTCCTTCACGGCTTTTACGTCTTTGGCAGTTTCCATCGTTTTGATGGCACGTTCAAAGTCGTCGATCACCGGCAGAATGCTGCTGATGCTCTTTTCGCCACCATTCAGAATCAGTTCCGCCTTCTCCTTCATGGTACGTTTGCGGTAATTGTCAAACTCAGCGGACAGGCGCAGATATTTGTCCTTTTGCTCCTCGATGACAGCCTGAGCATCTTCCAGCTCCTTTTCGAGTTGCTCCTCATGAGTCAGGGGAGCGGCCTCTTCTGCCTGATCGTTTTGCGGTTGTTCTTCCGAGCAAAAACTTTGCCAATCTGACCGTTTTGCCAAAAAACGTGGCAAAGGTAATACATTTATGCCAGATTGACACATTCCGGATAGCTCATAATTCATTTTAAATGTCTACCTTTGCACGCTCAAATAATAATATAGTAACTGGTAAAATAGTAAATAATAGAAAATGATTACAGTTTCAAACGTTTCGGTGCAGTTTGGTAAAAGAGTCTTGTTTAATGACGTGAACCTGAAATTTACAAGTGGCAACTGCTATGGTATTATCGGCGCGAACGGCGCGGGAAAATCCACCTTCCTTCGTACAATCTACGGAGATCTGGACCCGACGACCGGTACGATTGCCCTGGGACCGGGCGAACGCCTGTCGGTGTTGAGCCAGGACCACTTTAAATGGGATGCTTATACGGTAATGGACACCGTAATGATGGGCCACACCGTGTTGTGGGACATTATGAAGCAGCGTGAAGTATTGTACGCCAAGGAAGACTTCACGGACGAAGACGGACTGAAAGTATCCGAACTGGAAGAGAAATTTGCCGAGCTGGACGGATGGAATGCGGAGAGTGACGCAGCCATGCTGTTGAGCGGTCTGGGCATCAAGGAAGACAAGCATTATACATTGATGGGTGAGCTGAGCGGTAAGGAAAAGGTGCGTGTGATGCTTGCGCAAGCATTGTACGGCAACCCCGACAACCTCCTTCTGGACGAACCTACCAATGACCTCGATATGGAGACAGTGACCTGGCTGGAAGAATACCTTTCCAACTTCGAGCACACCGTGCTGGTGGTAAGCCACGACCGTCACTTCCTCGACTCCGTATGTACGCACACCGTAGACATCGACTACGGAAAGATCAATATGTTTGCCGGAAACTACAGTTTCTGGTACGAATCTAGTCAGCTGGCGCTCCGTCAGCAGCAGAACCAGAAGGCGAAGGCTGAGGAGAAGAAGAAAGAGCTGGAAGAATTTATCCGCCGTTTCAGTGCCAACGTAGCGAAGAGCAAGCAGACCACAAGCCGCAAGAAGATGCTGGAAAAACTGAATGTAGAAGAAATCAAACCTTCTTCACGCAAGTATCCGGGCATCATCTTCACTCCCGAACGCGAGCCGGGCAACCAGATCCTCGAAGTTTCCGGACTGAGCAAGAAGACGGAAGAAGGCGTAGTGCTGTTCAGCGACGTGAACTTCAACATCGAAAAAGGCGACAAAGTGGTATTCCTTTCACGCAACCCGCGTGCGATGACCGCTTTCTTCGAAATTATCAACGGAAACATGAAGCCGGATGCCGGACAGTTCAACTGGGGAGTAACCATCACAACGGCTTACCTGCCTCTGGACAATACGGACTTCTTCAACACTGACCTTAACCTGGTGGACTGGCTGAGTCAGTTCGGCGAAGGTAACGAAGTGTACATGAAGGGCTTCCTCGGACGTATGCTGTTCTCCGGCGAAGAGGTACTGAAGAAAGTCAGCGTACTTTCCGGAGGTGAAAAGATGCGTTGTATGATTGCACGTATGCAGCTCCGCAATGCGAACTGTCTGATTCTGGATACTCCGACAAATCACTTGGACCTGGAATCTATTCAGGCTTTCAACAACAACCTGAAGACGTACAAAGGAAATATCCTCTTCTCTTCGCATGACCACGAATTTATTCAGACGGTTGCCAACCGCATTATCGAACTGACTCCGAACGGTATCATCGACAAGATGATGGAATATGACGAATATATCACTTCGGATCATATCAAGGAGTTGAGGGCGAAGATGTACGGTGATAAATAGTGTGTTGCATCAGCCGGATACACTGAATAATGTATAGAAGGTAGTATAAATAGTACCTTACTGTTAAATAAAGGGAAATGCTTGTTGACTGTCGTCACATTGCTTTTCCCTTTCCTTTTGTATATTGAAGTATATAAACTTGTATTGTACTGTTTGTAAAATAAAGTTTATTTAGATGTGTTGCTGAGGGAGAGATCGAAAGTTCCAAAATTCCTCCAGCAAAGTCCAGTAAAGTTCAAAAGTCCACTATAGGATTTTCAGAAAACGGAAATTGGATTAAAAACGAGGAAGAAATGAGCAGAGAAGGACTTGGCGGGCATATTTAAATTTTCCCGGACTAAACCTGCAATCTGATTCTCACCATCTTCAAAAATGTGTCTCCATCATAAGAAAATAACGTGAATAGGATGAATAGTTGTTGTTATTTATTGTTGCGTGTGTTGCCGGACGAACCGGAAGATGTTGAACAGTCTTCTTATTTATTCTTGACAATATCAGTCGCACGTATATCGAAGTAGCGTTCGCCATTTTACTATATTACGTTGAACATAATAAAATGGTCAACACCTGCGTGAGAAGCTTTGTCGAAGACACGAAAACGTGCAATCGTCTGACATATCTCGCATCTTTCGGAGAAGCTTAGACAGTTTTGGGGGCTAAAGATTCATGTGTTGCGGGAGAGGAATTAAACTTCTCTAGAAGCGCTGTTTATTATTTAATAAATTAAGGTGTTAATGCTTGAAATATAGTAAGTTATATCGCAGATTGTGTATTCTAAAAATCTAATATGGACTTTCTGGACTTTATTGGACTTTGAAAGGAAGGAAATTCGTGACTTTTCCTTGATTGTCATAAGAAAAAAGAGTTGTGAAAATCGGGAGAAATTATGAAATAAAAGAAAGTTGTGACAAACGAGAAGCTTTTTCTCTCTATGCCAATGAATAGCTAATTTATTTTCGATCTATCCTCGTATCTTCTACATAGCATAAATCAATGTCCAATGTGGATTATACTTTTTTTATTTCTTATAAATCAACTTGCTCGGCACCCCGTTTCCGAAGAGTTCATCGCCCAGCGTTGTAATCTTATCACCTGTAGCAAGCACATAGCGCAGATTATCGCATCCCATGAACGCTCCGAACTCGATAGCCGTCACGCTGGCAGGCAGCTCAAGTGTTCCGGCAAGCCGTCCGCAGTTGCTGAATACCCGTTGGCCGATGGTCTTGAGGTTATGTGGCAGCTTGATCTTCAGGAGATACTTCTTTTGTGCGAAAGTGAAGTCGGGGATAGTTGTCGCATTTGTTTTAGAAATATCCAGAGATACGAGATTCGGCATATAGTCGCGGATTAGTTTGAAGTCGGCGTTATCCAGTTTCCCTTCGATGGTCAGGAAGTTGATGTCCCTGGGTTGCAGACCAGCTTTCATAATCTCGTCTTCCAGTTTGCCCATTGCGCCTACCTGTATGGTTGTTTCCAGCGGTTCACCTTCTATAAATGCAAAGTGCTCCCATCTGTTCTTAAAACGGTAGGCATCACTGCTGCCCAGCGGGATGAAGATAGCGGTCACACTGTCCGCCAGCGCTTCCGGCAGCAGATTAGGAGCTGTCTTCTTGCGTATCTGACAGATTTTCAGGTTGTCACATCCTTTGAAGGCTGCATCTTCGATATTCTTTATCTTTTCGGAAAGGATCACTTTCTCCAGCGTCTGTTTACCTTTGGTCACTCCGTTCACCACATTCGAGAAAGCGTAGGCAGGGATGAAATTGGCCATATAGATGTAGAACTTTCCGTTAGGATATGTGCCGGCTTTTCCGCTGTACATCTTGATTTCGGCATTGGAGATATCAAGCACTTTCAGGCTGGGAAACTCGTCGCGGAGATGTCTGAAGTCTTCTGCGTTCAGTTTTCCTGTCAGTGTCAGGTGGGTGATGCTGTTGGCTTCTTCTTCCGTCATCATCGAGATCAATGTGCCGGGCTTGCTGACATAATACGTTTTGCTTACTTGTGCGGTTGCTCCCAAAGTACTGGCAGCCAATAAAAAACTTATCAGTAGTTGTCTTATTTTCATAATTATGCAGATTTGTTCAGACAAATATAGGAAAAATAGGTAAGACACGATGTTTTTTTATGTTTTATATCTAATTTTGTAGCGTGATTAACAAAAAGTAAAAATGGAGACAGAAGAAATCAGAGAAAAGAAAGAACCGAAGAGACTTCCCGTATGGGCGTGCATCCTGTTGTTTGCACTGGGGCTTTTCGTCACCTTTGGATTGTATAGTACGATAGGCTTCGGAGTTTTATCTCTGATTCTTGGTGATGAGGCAAGGCACCCCGGATTGTTGGGGCATATGGTGGCGGAAGCCGGCATGCTGCTGGCTGTGTTGACTTCGGCAGTGATTCTGCTCTATTTTGAGCGCCGCCCTTTCTCTGACCTGGGACTGACACTGAAAGGTCATGCACGGGGATTGTGGTACGGACTGCTGGCAGCCATCCTTCTCTACTTGATCGGCTTCGGACTGTCTTTGGCTTTGGGTGAGGTGGAAGTAACCGGTTTTCAATTCGATCCTCTGAATCTGCTTGCTACCTTTGTGTTCTGCCTGCTGGTGGCTCTGGCCGAAGAAATCATGATGCGGGGCTATATACTCGGCCGTCTGCTGCATACCCGGATGAATAAATTCCTGTCTCTTTTTGTCTCCGCACTGCTGTTCGCATTGCTGCACCTCTTCAATCCGAACCTTGCCTTCCTGCCTATGCTGAATCTGTTACTTGCAGGTATGTTTATCGGCGCTTCCTATTTATATACGCGCAATCTTTGTTTCCCTATTTCCCTTCATCTTTTCTGGAACTGGATTCAGGGCCCGATACTGGGCTATCAGGTAAGTGGAAATGACTTTGGGACATCCCTGCTGACGCTGCATCTGCCCGAAGAGAACGTACTGAATGGCGGAGCCTTCGGGTTTGAAGGCTCGCTCATTTGTACAGTACTGATGATTATCTTTACGATTTTAATTGTTTGGTGGGGAGAAAAACGGGAGGCAATCAGTCTTGCTGTACCCCGATCATGCTAAGCTGAATCCGTTTCCGGTCGGTATCCACGTTCATCACTCTGACCATGACATGCTGGTGGATGGACACGATTTCTGTAGGATCGGAGATGTATCGTTCGGCCAGTTGGGAGAGGTGTACAAGCCCGTTCTCCTTGATGCCTATATCGACGAAAGCTCCGAAATTGGTAATATTGCCTACGATGCCCGGCAGAATCATGCCTTCGCGCAAGTCTGCGATGGTGCGCACGTTCTTGTCGAATTCAAATACCTTGATCGCTTTACGCGGGTCGCGACCCGGCTTGTCGAGTTCCTGCATGATGTCTTGCAGGGTAGGCAGGCCCACAGTCGGCGTGATGTAGTCCGATATCTTGATTTTTTGGCGGAGTTCCTTATTCGCGATCAGTTCGTCTACGCTACATTTCAAATCTTTTGCCATTTGCTCTACGATGTGGTAGCTTTCCGGATGCACGGCAGTGTTGTCCAATGGGTTCTTTGCTCCGGGAATGCGGAGGAAGCCGGCACACTGTTCGAAGGCTTTGGCACCCATGCGGGGGACTTTCATCAGCTCCTTGCGTGAACTGAAAGCTCCGTTCTCGGCACGGAAGTTGACAATGTTTTGTGCCAGTTGCGGCCCCAGACCGGATATGTATGTCAGCAGATGACTGCTGGCGGTATTCAGATTCACGCCTACTAGATTCACGCAGTTTTCCACTGTCTGGTCAAGGGCTTTCTTCAGTTTCGTCTGGTCTACATCGTGCTGGTATTGTCCCACACCGATAGATTTGGGGTCGATCTTTACCAGTTCCGCCAGAGGGTCCATCAGTCGGCGACCGATGGAGACTGCTCCACGTACCGTTACGTCATAATCGGGAAACTCGTCACGGGCGATCTTGGATGCCGAATAAATGGAAGCGCCCTGCTCGCTGACCACGAATACAGGAATCTGCCGGTCGAAGGTCTGATGATTGATAAAGTCTTCCGTTTCGCGGCTGGCTGTTCCGTTGCCGATGGAGATGGCTTCAATTTCATAGGCTTCTATCATCTTGCGGAGTTTGGAGGCCGCTTCACCGGTTTTATTGACTGGAGGATGCGGGTAGATATTCTCATTGTGCAGCAAGTTGCCTTGCGCATCGAGGCAGACGACTTTGCAGCCGGTACGGAATCCGGGATCGATGGCGAGCACCCGTTTCTGTCCGAGAGGAGGAGAGAGAAGCAGCTGGCGGAGATTCTCCGTAAATACGCGGATGGCTTCGTCGTCGGCTTTTTCTTTGGACTGGGCGGCAAATTCTGTTTCGATGGAAGGTTTGAGCAGACGTTTATATGCGTCGGCAGTGGCTTCCTTTACCTGATGGCTGCATTCATTATTGCCATGTACGAACTGGCGGTCGAGGCGTTCCAGACAGGCTTCGTCATCCGGACTGATGGATACTTTCAGCAACCCTTCGGATTCTGCCCGGCGGATGGCGAGCAGGCGATGGGAAGTGCAGCGTTTCAGCGATTCGGAGAAGTCGAAATAATCCCGGTACTTGGCGGCCTCTTCCTCTTTTCCTTTCACTACCTTGGCGGTGATTTCCGCCTGACGGGTGAACTGGTTACGTATGGCGTTGCGGGCACGCTCGTCCTCGTTCACTTGCTCCGCGATGATGTCACGGGCACCTTTCAGTGCGTCTTCCGTATCCTTTACGTCGCCTTTGACGAAGGTGGCGGCTTTGGCGGTGAGGTTAGGCTCCCTTTGCAGCATCATGATCATGGCCAGTGGTTCCAGTCCCTTCTGACGGGCCGCTTCGGCACGGGTCTTCCGTTTGGGTTTGTAGGGGAGGTAGATGTCCTCCAGTTCCGTAGGATTCCAGGTGGCGTTGATGCGCTTTTCGAGCTCCGGAGTGAGTTTGCCTTGCTCGTTGATGGTACTGAGGATGGTTTCCTTCCGTCTGGCTATGTCGCACAACTTGTCATGTTGCTCCTTGATGTTCTCTATCTGTACTTCGTTCAGTCCGCCGGTAGCTTCCTTACGGTAACGGCTGATGAAAGGGATGGTGGCACCTTCGTCCAACAAGTGGAGGGTACTGCTGATTTGTCTTTCCGGAATTCCCAGTAATCCGGAAATCATTTGGTGAAATAGTTCCATAAACAATTTTTTTGTGAATGAATGAGCGACAAAAATACACATAAATCTGTTATAGCCGACAAGTTTTAGTATATTTGCAAGCTAAAATGAGATAGTAACACTTCAAAACTTACAAGTATGATGAGATATATAGGATGCCTGTTTATCTGTTTACTATGGCTTTTCCGGGCCACAGCGTTATTTGCTGTCTCTAACGATCAGAAACCTATCCTGATTATCTGCTCCTACAATCCCGCCGCTCATCAAACTTCGGTCACTATCTCCGACTATATGGAAGAATATAGCAAATTGGGAGGGAAACGCGATATTATCATTGAAAACATGAACTGCAAAAGTTTCTCCGAAGCCCCGCTTTGGAGCGGTATGATGACGCAGATTCTTTCTAAATATCAAGGGGAGAAGCATCCGGCGCAGATTATTCTGTTGGGACAGGAAGCGTGGGCAGCGTATCTGTCGCAACGGGATTCGATACAGGTGAAGGTGCCGGTGATGTGTAGTCTCGTCAGCAGCAACATCGTCATACTGCCCGAGGATACGGTTGCCGGACTGGACACATGGATGCCGGAATCGGTAGATCTCTTTACCGACCACATGAATATACCGGAATTGAAGTCGGGATTTATCAATCAGTACAACATAGAAGATAATGTCCGGATGATCAAGGCGTTTTATCCGAAGACGGAACACATCGCTTTTATTTCGGACAATACTTACGGCGGCGTCACCATGCAGGCACTGGTGCGGAAGGAAATGAAAAAGTTTCCCGAAATCGACCTGATCCTGATGGACGGCCGGCGGCATACTATCTATACGATTGTAGAAGAATTGCGTCATTTACCGGAGAATACGGTGATCATGGTAGGCACGTGGCGTGTGGATATGAACGAAGGTTATTTCATGCGGAATGCTACTTATGCCATGATGGAGGTTACTCCGACCATTCCGACTTTTACTCCCTCATCGGTGAGCCTGGGGTATTGGGCGATCGGCGGAGTGCTGCCCGATTACCGGAAACTGGGGAAGGACATGGCATTGGCATCTGTACAGATTGATCAATATCCGGCGGATGAACAGCAGCACCTTTCCGTGATTGGCAGCAAGGCCGTACTGGACAGCCGGAAGGTGAAGGAGTGGGGACTGGACCCGGATATCCTTCCTTTTGATGTGGAGATTATTAATCAGACTGTATCATTCTATCAGCAATATACTTATCAGATTTGGTCGGCGTGTGCACTGTTTCTCATCCTTGTGCTGGGTTTGTGCATCTCGCTCTTCTACTATTTCCGCACCAAACGTCTGAAGGACGATCTGCTGAAGTCGGAAAAAGACCTGCGGGTGGCTAAGGACCGTGCAGAAGAATCGAACCGTCTGAAAAGTGCTTTCCTCGCCAATATGAGCCATGAGATACGTACGCCTTTAAACTCCATTGTAGGTTTCTCGGATGTGCTCGCTGTGGGTGGCAATACGGAAGAAGAACAGCAGACCTATTATCAGATTATCAAGACAAACTCGGATTTGTTGCTTCGCCTGATCAATGATATTCTTGATCTCTCACGCCTGGAAGCGAACAGGGTCACGTTGACTTGGGAAGAGTGTGACGTGGTGCAGCTATGCAGGCAGGTGGTGGCATCTGTCAGCGTTTCACGGCAGTCCGGCAATCAGTTTCTGTTTGTCAGCGATTATGAGTCGTTTCGGATGACGACAGACATACAGCGTATGCAGCAGGTGATTATCAATCTGATGTCTAATGCGGATAAGTTCACTAGGAAAGGGCAGATAACACTGGAATTTTCGGTGAATGAAGAGACGGAGATGGCTGTATTCTCTGTGACGGATACAGGGTGCGGCATCCCGAAAGAGAAACAGAAACTGGTATTCGAGCGCTTTGAGAAGCTGAACGAATATGCCCAGGGAACAGGTTTGGGATTATCTATCTGTAAATTGATTGTGCATAAATGGAAAGGGGATATATGGATCGACTCCGAATATACGGGAGGTGCACGGTTCATGTTCTCACATCCGCTTAAAATAGAAAAAGAATGAAACGATTTGCATGTGTTTACGTATGGCTTCTTTGCCTCGTGCTCTCAATTGCGGCACAGGAAAAAGTAGTGAAGCTGAAAATTGTACAGACAAGTGATGTACATGGTAATTATTATCCTTATAATTTTATTACCCGTAAGGATTGGCAGGGCAGTCTGGCACGAATATACGCTTTTGTGGAGAAAGAACGCGAACAATATAAGGAGAATCTTATTTTACTCGACAACGGCGATATATTGCAGGGGCAACCGACTGCCTATTATTATAATTATATAGATACAGTATCACCCCACCTATGCGCGGAAATGATGAATTACATGAAATATGATGCCGGAAATATGGGTAATCATGATGTGGAGACAGGCCGAGCCGTGTTCGACCGCTGGATAAATACCTGTGACTTTCCCGTATTAGGAGCTAATATCATCGATATATCGACCGGAGAACCTCATCTTCCTCCTTATAAGGTCATGGAACGTGACGGAGTGAAAATCGTAATCCTTGGAATGATCACCCCTGCTATCCCTGCATGGCTCTCGGAGAACCTGTGGAAGGGACTGCGTTTCGACGACATGGAGGAGACTGCACGCAAATGGATGAAGATCATCCGTGAAAAAGAGAATCCGGACTTGATGATCGGCTTGTTCCATGCGGGGCAGGAGGCTTTCAAAATGTCCGGCAAGTATAATGAAAACGCTTCTCTGAGTGTGGCGAAGAATGTCCCCGGATTTGACATTGTACTGATGGGACACGATCATGCGCGCGAATGTAAGAAAGTGATGAATGTGGCAGGTGATTCGGTACTGGTCATTGATCCGGCAAGCAACGGAATTGTTCTGTCCAACATCGATGTGACCTTGAAACTGAAAGATGGGAAAGTGCGCAGCAAAGATATAAAAGGAGTATTGACCGAAACGAAAGATTATGGAATCAGTGAGGACTTTATGAAGAATTTTGCTCCTCAATATGACACTGTCCGTAACTTTGTCTCTAAAAAGATCGGTACATTCACTGAAAGTATCTCGACCCGTCCTTCTTTCTTCGGATCGTCTGCTTTTATCGACTTGATCCATACCTTGCAGCTTGAAATCACCGGTGCGGAGATATCCTTTGCGGCACCGCTTTCATTTGATGCGAAAATAAATAAAGGGGATGTGTTTGTCAGTGATATGTTCAATCTGTATAAGTATGAGAATATGCTATATATGATGACTTTATCCGGAAAAGAAATCAAGGATTATCTGGAAATGTCTTATTTCATGTGGACCAACCGGATGAAGTCTCCGGACGATCATCTGCTCTGGTTTAAGGAGAAACGTCGCGAAGGTGCGGAAGACAACAGAGCTTCTTTCCAAAATTTCAGCTTCAATTTTGATTCAGCATCGGGAATTATTTATACCGTAGACGTCACCAAGCCGCAAGGGGAAAAGATTACGATTATCAGCATGGCAGACGGCAGTCCTTTCCTCATGGATAAGATTTATAAGGTGGCTTTGAACTCTTACCGGGGGAATGGCGGTGGAGAACTGCTGACGAAAGGATCAGGCATCCCGCAGGAGAAATTGAAAGAGCGTATCATCTTCTCTACGGATAAGGATCTTCGTTTCTATCTGATGAATTATATAGAAAAGAAAGGTACTATGGACCCGAAGGCATTGAACCAATGGAAATTCGTTCCTGAAAAGTGGACTGTTCCGGCTGCCGAACGTGATTATAAGTTTTTATTCGGAGATAGTCAATAAGTAGGCAAAAGTGTTCTTTTTGACAGATAATCTCTCGCCTTAGGTTGAACATCTCATTATTACTGGTATCTTTGTCGCAACCAAAAGAGAGAGTGTATGGATATGCAAGTTGTTCCTAAGATAGGTATTTCTTCGGTAGTTCATTCTAAACATATAGATCCGGATAGTATTGATGTGGTCGGCAATGATATAGCGCTCTTCGACACGGAGAGCGTTATTTCCCTTTATAATGGCCCCAGTAAACTGGAAGTGGTGAGCATCGGACTTTGTCTGGAAGGCTCTACTCGTTTTAATATCAGTCTGCGTGAGTTTGAACTGATTCCGGGAAGAATGGTTATTGCGTTGCCCAATCAGATTATCGAACATCGTCAGTTCAGTTCCAATTTCAGAGGGATTTTCTTTGCTGTATCAAAAAGTCTGTTGGAATCATTGCCCAAAGTTGGTAATGTGCTTTCATTCTTTTTCTTTCTGAAAGATTACCCTTGTTTTGATCTCAATCTGCACGAGCAGGAGATGATTAAGGAGTATCATGCTTTCATCAGAAAGAGATTGAAAAATAAAGACGATAGGTACCGTAGGGAGGTAGT
>PPYE01311825.1_pt1 | contig 12163 bp, 9 predicted proteins | sample 1559881 | NCBI WGS metagenome assembly PPYE01 (sample SAMN08240022, study PRJNA423297) | Human gut metagenome, whole genome shotgun sequencing project.
CCGCCATCCCTGGCGGCCAGCCCTTGTCTTCGGTCCTCCGGTTCGCCGATTTCAGCGGGGGCCAGGGCATCGCTGCATAACACGTTGTTTCAGAGATATCTCCGCTGCTGTATGAAACTCTCCCGGAGGCGGCGCTTGACGCGCCTGTCCGGGCTACCAAACCGAGGAAAAGTAGCCCGGATAAGACGTTTACGTCGCAATCCGGGAAAGGCCCCAATATGCATCCCGCAGCATTACTAATCCGGAATTGATATTTCCCGCTCGCCGTCAACTGTGGTTGAAATAGACCCAGGCAAAAATGCTTCCTGACGGAGGAGAAAATGAAAGTGGCGCTGTGGCAACGCATAACGGGCTGGCTGGCTTCTTTATCTGACGGTGAAGCCGGGCAGCAGGATACCCAACGCATCATGGAGGCAATATTGCCGGTCGCCAGTCTCTACGGAATTGAGCTCGGCAACGTTGAAACAAGGTGGTTTCGCCATGATAAAACATACTGAGCGGCGCAGGACGCGTGAAGCCTACTGGAACGAGGTGTGCTTTGTGTAGCGCGAGGCTGTTTGCGGTTGCGGCGACGCAGGAAGCGAAGCCGCAGCCCTGAACAGCTTTATCCCCCCAGATACATCCGCTTGATTTCCGGATTCGCCAGCACCTCCTGCGCAGGACCCGAGAGCATAATCTTCCCATTCTCCAGCACATACGCGCGATCGGCGATGGTCAACGCCGCCGTGGCGTTCTGCTCCACCAGCAGCACGGTAATATTCTCCTCCCGCAGCTGCCTAATCGTGGCGAACAGCTCCCCGACAATTTTCGGCGCCAGCCCGAGGCTGGGCTCATCGAGCATCAGCAGTACCGGTTCGCTCATCAGCGCTCTGGCGATAGCCAGCATCTGCTGCTCGCCGCCGCTCATGGTGCCCGCCATCTGAGCACGCCGCTCCTTGAGGCGGGGAAACAGGCTGTACATGCGATCGCGCAGGCGGGTAAAGCCGGCGAGATTATTGTAGGCCCCCATGCGCAGATTTTCTTCGATGGTCAGGTTGGTGAAGATGCGCCGTCCTTCGGGTACCAGCGCCAGCCCCTTACGCACAATCTGATGCGTCTGGCTGCGGGAGATATCCTCGTTGAGAAAATTGACCCGCCCCGTGGAGCGCACCAGGTTGACGATCCCGTTGAGGGTGGAGGTTTTCCCCGCGCCGTTGCTGCCGATAAGGGTAACGATCTCCCGGTCGTAAATATCAATATCAACGCCTTTTAGTCCCTGAATCACGCCGTAAAACACGTTTAATTCGCGCGCGCTAAGCATAACGAACGTCCCCCAGGTAAGCGGAAATCACGCCCGGATCCTCAATGGCTTCCGACATCAGGCCGCTAAACAGCGGCTTGCCGTACTCCAGCACCATCACCCGCTCGCACAGCTTGTTGACGAACGGCATATCGTGCTCGATCAGCAGGACGCTGAGCTGATAGTCGTTACGCATGCGGAAGATCAGGTCTGCCAGATCTTCCGTCTCCTTCGGGTTCATCCCGGCGGCGGGTTCGTCGAGCAGCAGTAATTTTGGCGAGGTCGCCAGTGCGCGGGCGATCTCCACCTTGCGCTGGTTGCCGTAGCTAAGGTTGGTGGCCTGCACGTCGGCGAAATGGGCGATACCGATATCGTCCAGAATCGCCATCGCTTTGGCCTTTGCCGCCCGCTCGGCGGGGTAGTAGCGGCCGATATGCAGCGCCGCTTCCAGCAACGAATAGCGGCTGGCGCTGTCGAGGCCAACCATCACGTTTTCTAATACCGTCATCGAGTTGAACAGGCGGATATTCTGAAAGGTGCGGGCGATCCCGGCGTTGACCACCCGGTTCGGCTTCAGCCCTTTTAGCGATTTTCCCGCGAGGGTCACGCTGCCGCTGGTCGGTTTATAGTTGGCGGTGATGACATTGAACATCGTGGTTTTGCCCGCGCCGTTGGGGCCAATCAGGCCAAAAATTTCCGCCTCGTCGACGTGGAAACTGACGCTGTCGATAGCCCGCAGGCCACCGAACTGCATGGTCACGTCCTGCACCTGTAAAATGACCTTATTTTGCGCCATCGCCGCGTCTCCTTTTGCCCACCTGCCAAATCTCTTTTTTGCCCAACAGACCTTCGCGGGCGAACAGCATGATGATCAGCAGCAGCAGCGAGAACACCACCATCCGCAGGCCCGGATACGCGCCGAGATCGTGACCGAAGAACTGGAGCGGCTGGTCGAGAAAGCGCAGCCACTCGCCGCTGCCGACCACCAGTACGGTGCCAAGCAGCGCGCCGGTGGTGCTGCCCAGGCCGCCGAGCACGATAATAATCAGCAGCTGGAAGGTAAGCATAAAGTCGAACAGGCCCGGCGAGATGGTGGTCAGCAGCGAGGCCAGCAGGCCGCCGCCGATCCCTTCGAAGAAGGCGCTGGTGGCGAAGGCGCAGGTTTTAATGCGAAACGTGTTCACCCCCATGGCGATAGCGGCATCTTCGTCGTCGCGCACCGCTTTCATCATTCGCCCGTACTTCGACCACACCAGCTGCAAAATCATCCCGGTCGCCAGCAGGGCGAACAGCCCGCACCAGAACAGCAGATGCGGCTGCTGCGGAATATCGTTGAGGCCAATCGCGCCGTTGGTGATCTGCGGATTGTTGATTGCGAGGATTTTAATGATAAAGCCGAAGCCGAGGGTCACAATCGCCAGGTAGTCGCCGCGCACGCGGAAGACCGGCAGGGCAAGGCAAACCGCCAGCGCCGCCGCGCACAGGCCGCTAATGAGCAGCGCGGGCAGGAACCCGGCGTGCAGCACGAGGATCCACGGGCTGGGCGCGGCCATCTCAAACATATCCAGCTTGCTGTCGCTGGGGAGGATCAGCAGGGCGGTGACGTAAGCGCCGACCGCCACAAAGCCGTTGGGCTCCAGCGACAGCTGGCCGGTCACGCCGTTGATCAGGTTATAGCTGACTGCGAGGATCATAAAGACGAAAATGGTGCTGATGACGCGAATAATGTAGTCGTTGAAGACGACGTTGATACCGGCCAGCAGCGCGACGCAGAGAGCAATAATGACCAGGTTGCGCAGCTGCGCCCCGGCGGTAGTCGTAGCGTTGAGCATCAGAAACGGCTCCTTTCCAGACGTTCATCGCCCATAATGCCAACCGGGCGGAATAAGAGGACCAGAATCAAGAACATAAAGGCAAAAGCGTCTTTGTAGCCGCCCAGCTCGGGAAAGAGGGCGACCGCCACCACCTCGGTAAAGCCGAGAATAAAGCCGCCGAGCACCGCGCCGGTGACGCTGCCGATTCCGCCGAGCACCGCGGCGGCGAAGGCCTTCAGGCCGATCAGCACGCCCATCAGCGGGTCGATAGTCGGGTAGCTGATGGAGTAGAACACCCCGCCCAGCGCCGCGAGGCTGCTGCCGAGGGCGAACACCAGCGAGATAATGCGGTTGGCGTCGATGCCCATCAGGCGGACGGTATTAACGTCGAAGGCCACCGCGCGGATCGCCATCCCGTAGCGGGTGCGGTACAGCAGCCAGAGGATCGCCAGCAGCAGCAGGACGGTGATCAGCGGCACGATCCACGCCACGTTGGTGATAATCACGTCACCAAAGGCGCGAGTGTTGTTGAAAAATTCCGGTGCGGAAAAGAAGCGCGAGCTGCCGCCAAACAGCACGTTGAACAGGTTTTCGAGGAAGAAGCTGACGCCGATGGCGGTGATCAGCATCGAGATTTTTGATGCCTGACGCAGCGGGCGATAGGCCACCCGGTCGATCAGCATGCCGAACAGGCCGCACAGCGCGAGGGTCAGGAAAACGGCTACCCCGAAGGGTAGCCCAATGGAAGAAAACAAAAACAGGGTGGTAAACGCCCCGACCATCATTACGTCCGCATGGGCGAAGTTGATCAGGCGCAGCACCCCATAAACCATCGTATAACCGATGGCAATCAGGGCGTACATGCCCCCAAGGCTCATTCCATTGACCACTTGCTGGAGAAAAATGGCACCATCCATCTGATATCTCTCTTATTTTCCCTAAATAATTCGAGTTGCAGGACAAAACGGTTAACCGTTTTGAACAGCGCTTGCGCTGGCCCCGTAGGGGCGATGCTCATGGATGAGCCGAGTAACACAGCCAGCGCACATGCAACTTGAAGTATGACGGGGTTAAGGATTAACCACGGTACGAAACGCCAGCTTGCCATCCTTCACTTCGTTGATGACCGCGCTGCGGATAGCGTCGCCGTTTTGTAACGTCAGCGTACCGGTTACGCCCTGGAAGTCCTTAGTAGCGCGAATTTTTTCGTTAACGCAAACCCGGTCGCGCGGGTCGCTGCACTGGTTCATGGCGTTGATAATGACGTTATAGGCGTCCGCCGCCATCGCGCCCCAGGTATGGGTCGGCTGCTGGTATTTGGCTTCCCAGGCTTTGATAAACACCTCGCCCGCCGGCGTTTGCTCTTTGGCGTTCGGCGAGTAGTAGTCGGTGGTCATATAGCCGTTGACCGCGTCTTTGCCGACGTCAAAAAAGACCTGATCCGCCGCCAGCCCGTCGCCGCCGACCACCGGCTTGCTCAGCCCCAGCTGCTTCGCCTGTACGGCGATCAGCGCCCCTTCGGTGTAGTAGATCGGCATATAGATCATGTCGACGTTCTTCGCCTTCACGCTGGCCAGCTGGGCCTTAAAGTCTTTGCTGCCGCCGGGAGCCTGAACTTCGATAGGAATGGTGCCGCCGTTTTTCAGGAACTGCGTGCGGAAGGCTTTCGCCAGGCCAACGGAGTAGTCGTTGCTGCTGTCGAAGACGATGGCGGCGGTTTTAGCCTTCAGATCGCGCGAGGCGAGGTTAGCGCCGACCACTCCCTGGAAGCTGTCGGAGAAGCAGACCCGACTGACGTAAGGGTGGTTGCGGGTGACGCGGTCGTTGGTGGCGGTTGAGGAGACCAGCGGCGTTTTACTGTCGTCGGCGATTTTGGTCATCGCCAGGGTATTGGAGGAGGTGACTTCGCCGATCACCGCGTCGACTTTATCGCTGGAGACCAGGCGCTGCATGGCGTTAGCGGCTTCGACCTTGTCGCTCTTATCGTCAATCACGATAAGCTTCACGGTGTCGCCATTTTTTAACGTCGGCGTAATGCTCTGGATGATATCCAGCCCTTTTTGCGAAGGTTGTCCGTAGCCGCTCAGCGCGCCGCTCAGCGGCAAGACCACGCCAATTTTAATTTCAGCCGCCTGCGCGCTGCTGGCACCGACCCACGCGGCAACCAGCGTGGCCATTAAAGACGCTTTCCCGGAAAACTTGTTCATTTTTACCTCACCGTCGGTCGATTATTTATACCCTTCATACTTCAAGTTGCATGTGCGTTGGCTTTCCTCGCTCACCCCAGTCACTTACTAGAGTAAGCTCCTGGGGATTCCCTGCGTCGCCGCCTTCCTGCAACTCGAATTATTTTGGGTATATCTTTAACCATCAATGACTGCATAACATTGAGAAATAATTCACCTGGATATCCGGCGAATTATTGGCTGTTATATTGAATAGATAACGAGATATATTTGGTATGCAGATTTACCTTACAACGTCCGTTTCGTTTTTACTCATGCAATATTCTTATTACCTCCAGGCGAGGGCATAAGGCTGATGACAACCCTGTTTTGGGTACGGTGAACGCATTATGCCGGGGGCGGCTGACGCCTTACCCGGCCTGCAAAATCCGCAATGCCAGCGCGCACCCGAAAATAATATCCAGGTGCGCCCGGTAATATTAAAAATCTATTCTGCTGTCCGCCTGGTTTATTATTTTAGCTGGCTCAACGGTTTTATTTTTCCATGCAGTGCAGGATTATCGCTTTCATCTTTCAGGCGCACTCCGGTAAGCCGCCGCAAAAAGGCCTGCTCCAGTAGCCAGGCCAGCTTAAAAGCGGCGGCATCAAAGCTCAGCCCTTCCGGACGGATATTAGAAATACAGTTGCGCTCCGACTCCAGCCGCTGACGATGCGGCTGCCAGGTTAAATACACTCCGAGGCTGTCCGGCGAAGAGAGCCCGGGCCGTTCGCCAATCAGTATCGCCACCGCTCTGGCCTTCAGCGTTTCGCCTATATCATCGCCCAGCGCGACCCGCGACTGGTGCGCCAGCACCACCGGGGCCAGGCTCAGGCCGAGGGTTTTCAGATAGGGCAGCAGGGCGCGAATCAGCGGCACTGCCTGGCGCTGCACGGCGTACGACGACAGCCCGTCGCCAATCACCAGCAGCAGGTCGGCGGGGCGCGCGCCGCTGGCGGCGAGGTCGGCGCGGCTCTCTTCGTTCAGCTGTCGCCCCAGATCCGGGCGATTCAGATAGACATGGCGATCGCTGGCGGCGCTGCGGACGGTCAGCGTCGACAGCCCCAGCTCCGCCAGCGGCTGAACAAGCTGGTCGCTGGCGAAAGGTTGGTGGATAGCATCGCGCGCCCGGGCGTGGGCGAGGCCGAAATTCAGCACTTCGCGGGTCGGCAGGCTGGCGCCGCTGCGCCCCAGCGCAATCCGCGCATCGGTAAACTCACGCAGCGGGTTCCAGGCGTCGGGAGGATTCATACCGGTTCTCCTTGCGGCAGGACGGAAAGCAGCGGATGGCGGGCATCGGTCAGACGCAGCGCGCCGTGGCGGTCAATAATCTGCATCTTCGTCAGCCAGTCGGCGAACTCAGGCGCATGCTGTAAACCCAGCAGTCGGCGGGCGTAAAGGGCATCGTGGAACGAGGTGCTTTGGTAGTTGAGCATAATATCGTCTGCCCCCGGTACGCCGATCAAAAAGGTCAGCCCGGCCGCGCAAAGCAGCGTCAGCAGGGTATCCATATCGTCCTGATCCGCTTCGGCGTGATTGGTGTAGCAAACGTCGCAGCCGATGGGCAGCCCCATCAGCTTGCCGCAGAAGTGATCTTCCAGTCCGGCGCGGATAATCTGCTTACCATCGTACAGATACTCCGGGCCGATAAAGCCCACCACCGTATTGACCAGCAGCGGCTCAAAATGGCGGGCGACGGCATAGGCCCGGGCTTCGCAGGTCTGCTGGTCAATGCCGTTATGGGCGTTGGCGGAAAGACAGCTGCCCTGGCCGGTTTCAAAATACATCACGTTGTTGCCCAGCGTGCCGCGGTTCAGGCTAAGCGCCGCTTCCCGCGCTTCCTGCAGCAGCGCCAGATTAATGCCAAAACCGCTGTTGGCGGCTTCGGTACCGGCCACCGACTGGAACACCAGATCCACCGGCGCGCCGCGCTCAATCAGCTGCAGGGTGTTGGTGACGTGGGTCAAAATGCACGACTGGGTCGGAATGGCGAAGCGCTGAATGATATCGTCAAGCATATGGTTCAGCTGCGCCAGCACCGGCAGGCTGTCGCTGGCCGGATTGATGCCGATCACCGCGTCTCCTGCGCCATACAGCAGGCCGTCGAGCATGCTGGCGGCGATGCCTTTGAGGTCATCGGTCGGGTGATTAGGCTGCAGGCGCACGCTCAGGCGCCCCGGCAGGCCGATAGTGTTGCGAAAATGGGTGACGACCCGGCATTTGCTGGCGGCGAGGATCAGATCCTGATTGCGCATCAGCTTGCTGACCGCGGCTGCCATCTCCGGGGTTATCGCGCGGGCGACCTGGCGCAGCGCCGCTTCATCGGTGGCGTCGTCGAGCAGCCAGTCGCGAAAATCGCCGACCGTAAGATGGCGAATCGCCGCGAAGCCCCGGGCGTCGTGGGTATCGAGGATCAGCCGGGTCACCTCATCCTGCTCGTAGGGAATCAGCGGATTATCGAGAATCTCGGTGAGCGGAACCTCCGCCAGCGCCATTTTTGCCGCCATCCGCTCTTCGGCGGAGCCGGCGATAACGCCCGCCAGCGCGTCGCCGGAACGCGCAGGGGAGGCCTTCGCCAGTAGGGTTTTCAGGCTCTCAAAGCGCCATACCTGGCCCGATAGCGTGGTTTTATACATGTGTCGCCTCCTCAGGAGACCGTACGCAGCTGCGGATCCACCGCCGCGCGCTGGCGGGCCGCTGCGGTCTTGCGAAACCACAGGTAGCCGCCGAGCATCATGGCGGCGAAAATCAGCGCCAGCAGCGTGTTGTACCAGACCATCGCCACCAGGCAGAGCACCGCCATGGCCAGCGCGAAGGCCGGCGCCCACGGATAGAGCGGCGCGCGGAACGGTCGAATCAGCTTCGGCTCGCTGCGGCGCAGCTTAAACAGCGCCGCCATCGAGGTGATATACATAACAATAGCGCCAAATACCGACATCGTGACGATACAGGCGGTCAGCGGCATCCCGCTAATGGTGATCAGCGAATCGGAGAAAATGGCGGCGATGCCGACCACGCCCCCGGCGAGGATCGCCAGATGCGGCGTGCGGGTGCGGCGGTTCAGCGTCGCCAGCCCGGCGGGGAGATAGCCCGCGCGCGCCAGAGAGTAAATCTGCCGCGAGTAGCCCATGATAATCCCGTGGAACGAGGCCACCAGGCCAAACAGCCCCAGCCACACCAGCATATGCAGCCAGCCGCTGCTGTTGCCGACCACCATTTTCATCGCCTGCGGTAGCGGGTCGTTGATATTGGCCAGGGTTCGCCAGTCGCCGACGCCGCCGGCAAAGACCATCACGCCTATCGCCAGTACGGTCAGGGTCAGAATGCCGCCGCCCAGCGCCCGGGGAATAGTGTGCTGCGGATCTTTAGCTTCTTCGGCGGCCATCGATGCGCCTTCAATCGCCAGAAAGAACCAGATCGCGAACGGGATGGCGGCAAACATGCCCGGCAGCGCCAGGCCGCTAAAGCTTTCTGCGCCCGCCCAGCCGTTAGCGGTAAAATGGCTCCAGGAGAAGCCCGGTGCGACCACGCCCATAAACACCAGCAGTTCGAAAATCGCTAATAACGTCACCACCAGCTCAAAGGTGGCGGCAATCCCCACGCCGAGAATATTCAGCGTCATAAAGATAATATAGGCGCCGCAGGCCACCCATTTGGGGTCGAGCGCCGGAAACTGCACGTTCAGATAGGCGCCGATGGCCATAGCGATGGCGGGCGGGGCGAAGACGAATTCAATCAGGGTCGCGAAGCCGGCGATAAACCCGCCGGTGGGGCCAAAGGCGCGGTAGGCGTAGGCAAAAGGTCCGCCCGCATGCGGAATGGCGGTGGTCAGCTCGGTGAAGCTAAAAATAAAGGCGCAGTACATCGCGGCGATGGCCAGCGCGACGATCAGAAAGCCCAGCGTCCCGGCCTGGGACCAGCCGTAGCTCCAGCCAAAATACTCCCCGGAAATAACCAGCCCAACGGCGATCCCCCATAAGCGGAAACTGCCGAGCGTTCTTTTAAGCGTTGTGGTTTGCTCTGTCATGTTCGTTGCCTCGCCAGATAAAGATATCGGGAGGGTTGCAAAGAGAATGCCAGGGCATACCACCGATAAACGCGGCGGTTTAAGAACCTATCCCATTAGGGCTATCTTATTTGCCAGTTTGGCCCTGGGCAGTGCTCAGACAATACTCACAGAGTGTTGAACGCCCTTCAGGGCGGCCCGCAGGGGGAGCGTAGCGAACCATCCTCACGTACTACGTGTACGCTCCGGTTCTTGCGCGCTGTCCGTGTCCAAACGGTCTGCAACGATTACGCCTGTTGGGCCAGGCTCTACGCCAACGAGGATCAAAAAAGGGGCAGACCGCGCCCGGCGGAAGAGTCGCCGTGGTGCAGCTGCCCGCAAATGTGGCGTTACTGGTGCACGATGGCGCCAGCGTCTTGTTGAATTACCGGACCTGCTTTCACCTGCAGGTTAAGTCCTTTACTCTCCAGCTCGGCATTGCGAATGCGCAGGCCGCGGTCGGCTTCAATATTGACGTTGCTAAAATGGAAACCGCTGAGCGGCGCTTCCGGGGTACCGATAATATAGGCCGCCGCTTTGCTGTCGCCGGTGGAGGTTAAATTCTCAACGGTGATGTTACTGAAGTGCGGAGTCTTGTATTTATCGAACGGCTGTTTCGGGTCGCTGTCCGGCGGATAGATCTGCTCGCCGAGGGTAAAGCCGCCTGCCTGCAACAGCTTATCGACCTCGGCCTGCACAATCGGCGCGGCTTTGTAATAGGCGGAGAACACCAGCGGCACCTCAACGTTATGCATTCTGGTATTGCGGTAGACGATATTTTTTACCTCGCCGCCTTTGCCGCGCGGGCTTTTAATCCGAATGCCGTACATCGAACCTTCGAAGGTATTGTTTTCCACCAGCACGTTATTCACGCCGCCTGCGCTCTCGCTGCCGATGGAGATCCCGCGCCCCTGCTTCAGAGTGTTGTTGGCGATATAGATGTTATCCACCACGCCGTCCGGGAAGCGCGGGTCGGCTTTCTCCGCCTTGATGGCAATATGGTCGTCGTTACAGTCGATATAGTTGTTGGTAATACGGATATTCTGGCTATCGATAGGATCGATGGCGTCGGTGTTCGGCGCATGCCACGGCGAAAGAATACGCGTGCCGTTGATATCGACATCGTGCGCGTAGCGGGTGACCACGTGGAAGCTGGGTGAATGGGTGAGGGTCACGCCGTCGATAAGCACGTTGCTGGCGCGGGTGATATAAATCAGCCGCGGCCGGTCGGTACCGCCTTTCTTGCCGGTGGCGCGGATATTTTCCCGCCAGCGTTCCCACCACACTGCGCCCTGGCCGTCGATAGTGCCTTCACCGACGATGGCCACGTTTTGCGCGTCGGCGATGCTAATAAACGGCAGCCAGCCGTTTTCCGCTTCGGCGTATCGCGTTTTATCATCGCCGCGATAGGCAGCCACTTCGGTTGAGGCCACCAGGGTGGCGTCTTTCTCCAGCTTAAGCTGAATATTATTCTTCAGAAACAGCGGGTTGGTGAGGAAATTACCTTTCGGCACCAGCACCGTTCCCCCTCCGGCGGCGGCGCAGTCATCAATCGCTTTTTGAATGGCATCGGTGTTGAGCGCGATTTGCAGCCGATGGCCTTCTGCGCCGTAGTGGGTGATATCACAGACTTTATCGGGAAACTTCACGGAACTCGCGGCCTGAGCGGCGTGCAGCGGTAGAAGGCCGACGGCGGCAGCGGCGGCCCACAGAGGCAAAGCGCGGGGTATCATGGCATTATCCTTTTTTGGTTTGTTGTTTTGTAAAATTAGCACCAATGTTTTGATTTAATGAGGGCGGCGATCACGGTTTCTCTTTTGTCGTTATTCTGCCCATAAGTGGCGATGATGATTTGGGCGAATGCATAGATGACAGGCCCGGCGGCTTTGCAATTTGGCGACAGGCGGGGTATAAGGAACCTCTTATCTGGATGTTTAGATGTCTATACGCCCATGGGGTCAAATGCAAACAACACAACAACAACAAGGTGGGCAGCTTAAGCGCACCATGAAGACTCGCCACCTGATCATGCTGTCGCTGGGTGGCGTTATTGGCACAGGGCTATTTTTTAATACCGGCTATATCATCTCCACCACCGGAGCGGCGGGCACGCTGCTGGCCTATCTGATTGGCGCGCTGGTGGTCTGGCTGGTGATGCAGTGTCTGGGCGAACTTTCGGTGGCGATGCCGGAAACCGGGGCGTTTCACGTCTACGCCGCGCGCTATCTCGGCCCGGCGACCGGGTATACCGTCGCCTGGCTCTACTGGCTGACCTGGACCGTCGCGCTTGGCTCAAGCTTCACCGCCGCCGGATTCTGCATGCAGTACTGGTTCCCGCAGGTGCCGGTATGGGTCTGGTGCGTGGTATTCTGCGCGGTGATTTTCGCGCTCAACGTTATCTCCACCCGCTTCTTTGCCGAAGGTGAATTCTGGTTCTCGCTGGTGAAGGTGGTCACCATTATCGCCTTTATTATTCTCGGCGGGGCGGCGATCTTTGGCATCATTCCGATGCAGGATGGCTCTCCGGCGCCGGGGCTGCGCAATATCACCGCCGAAGGCTGGTTCCCGCACGGCGGTCTGCCGATCCTGATGACCATGGTGGCGGTTAACTTCGCTTTCTCCGGCACCGAGCTTATCGGCATCGCGGCGGGGGAAACGGAGAATCCGCATAAAGTCATTCCGGTGGCCATTCGTACCACCATCGCCCGGCTGATTATCTTTTTCATCGGCACCGTCTTCGTGCTGGCGGCGCTGATCCCGATGCAGCAGGCGGGAGTCGAGAAAAGCCCGTTTGTGCTGGTG
>PPYE01681845.1_pt1 | contig 12163 bp, 10 predicted proteins | sample 1559881 | NCBI WGS metagenome assembly PPYE01 (sample SAMN08240022, study PRJNA423297) | Human gut metagenome, whole genome shotgun sequencing project.
ATGAAAGAGTAAACCTTTACTGTGCGGGAGTAAATTCCACCACCAAATGTGGTGGTGGAATTTAAAATTTCATTTTTGGGTATATTATTTTTTTAATATTTAGGGTGACAAAACAATATATTTATAATAAAATGATATTGTTAAATTATTAATAAAAAGCATACTAAAGAGAGGAGAAAGTTATGCAGGACATTAGTATCATTGGAATTATTGTTGCAGTTGTTGTTCTTGTTATCCTGTTGTTTATGGCAATCGGATACGTGAAGGCACCGCCTGATATGGCGTATATCATTTCAGGTGTGAAGAAAAAGTCAAAGGTAGTTATTGGAAAGGCGAGCATACGTATTCCGTTTTTTGAGCGTCTTGATAAGCTGAATCTCAGACTGATACCTATCGATGTAAAGACGAGCAATGAAGTACCGACAGCAGATTATATCAATATCAACGTCGATGCTACGGTAAACGTAAAGATCAGTAATAATCCTGAAAAGCTACGCCTTGCGGCTGAGAATTTCCTTAACAAAAACACAGAGTATATCGCTGGTGTTGCCAGAGAGGTTCTCGAGGGTAATGTACGTGAGATTGTTGGAAAAATGAAGCTTGAAGAGATGGTCTCAGACCGTCAGAAGTTTGCCAATCTGGTAAAAGAGAATGCAGAGCCTGATCTTGCGGCAATGGGACTTGATATCATCAGCTTTAATGTGCAGAATTTTGTGGATGGCAACGAGGTAATAGAGAATCTTGGTATCGACAATATCGTAAAGATTAAAAAGGCCGCCGCCATCGCAAGGGCAGAGAGTGAGAGAGACATCAAGGTAGCTCAGGCTTCGGCTGATAAAGAGTCAAATGATGCAGCGGTTGCAGCACAGACAGAGATTGCCAAGAAACAGAATGAGCTCGCTATCAAGAAATCAGAGCTTCAGATGGAGGCTGATACAAAGAAGGCTATGGCGGATGCGGCTTACGACATCCAGAAGGAGGAGCAGCGTAAGACCATTGAGGTTGCCACAGCAAACGCTGATATCGCAAAGCAGGAGCGAGAGATTGAGTTAAAGCAGAAAGAGGTTGCAGTAACAGAGCAGTCTCTTGAGGCAGAGGTCAAGAAAAAGGCTGAAGCCAATAAATACGCAGCACAGCAGCAGGCAGAGGCACAGCTCTACCAGCGTCAGAAGGAAGCAGAGGCAAGACAGTTCGAGGCACAGCGTCAGGCGGAGGCACAGAAAGCAGAGGCAGAAGCCATGAGATATGCCAAGGAGCAGGAAGCTGCCGGTATCCGTGCAGTCGGAGAGGCAGAAGCATCAGCTATCCAGGCAAAGGGTATTGCAGAGGCTGAGGCTATGGAGAAAAAGGCAGAGGCATATGCCAAGTACAATAAGGCAGCCGTTGCAGAGATGATGATTAAGGTGCTGCCTGATATCGCAGCCAAGGTTGCAGAGCCACTTGGACAAATCGACAAGATTACTATTATCGGTGGCGGTGATGGCGAAAATGGTGTAGGCAAGGTTGCCGGAAATGTACCGGTTGTAATGGCAAAGGTATTTGAGAGTATGAAAGAGGCAACAGGTATTGATTTATCTGAGATTATCAACGCTGATTCATATGACGCAAAGGTAAATCGCAACGTAAATGTAACCGGACTTGATGGAGTAAATCTCGTTGTAAATGCGGATACGGACAAAAACGGTGAAAAGACTGAAAATTAAATAGTGTTATATTAATCCGCTATACGATAGGTGAGTATAGCGGATTTTTAATATTTTCTGAAAAAAGACAAATATTTGAAAATTACAGGATTATATGATATATTTTGTTGCATAAAAGCAGATTGCCTGTACATGGTGACATATATAAATAATGAAGAGGAAAATCTATGAACGATAAAAGAAAGATAATAGCAATATTTATAATTGTTGCGATAGTAGCTGCACTGGCTGCAGTTGCCACATTTTTTGTGATTAAATCAGCAAAAAACGAGGCTAAAGGCTCGTCACAGATGACGGAAACAGCCACAGAGGATAGTTCAGACAAGGAAGACCCGCAGCATACGGGAGACAATGCAGGCTCAATGAGTGTGACAGCTGATGATGGAGCTTCTGCGGATGAGACACAGATACTGTCTGCAAGCACTGTTGCGGAAAATAGCAATCTGACCTTCGGAATTGATGTATCTAAATATCAGGGCACTATAAAGTGGGACAAGGTTGCCGCAGGCGGAATTGATTTTGCAATGATACGTGTGGGCTACAGAACCCAGAAAACAGGCGAGATGTGTGTTGATACAAATGCAAGATACAACATGCAGGAGGCGCAGAAAAATGGCATAAAGGTCGGGGTATATTTCTTTTCATCAGCAGTAAATGAAACAGAAGCCATTGAGGAGGCAGACTGGGTAGCAGACTACATCTCAAAATATCAGATTACATATCCGGTGGCATTTGACTGCGAGGGCTTCACAGACTCAGCCAGCAGACAGTATGGCATGTCATCAGAGGCACGCACCAAAGTAGCTGAGGCATTTTTGCAGGAAATATATAATAAAGGATATACACCTATGTTTTACGCTGCAATGAATGAGTTGTCGGCAAACAGCCAGTGGGATACTAAAACACTTGAGAGCAGGTACAAAATCTGGGTGTCACAATATCCGGACACAGCTTACCCGGAAACACCACAGTCATCTTATGAGGGCACACATGCCATGTGGCAGTATACCAATAAGGGAAAGGTGTCAGGGATTGATAAGCCGGTAGATTTGAATGTGGCATACTTTGGTTTTGATGAAACAGAGTCTGCAAAAAATGGGGATGCGGCTGACGATGCAACAGCTGATCCGGAAGCAAATATGAAGTTTTCGGATGTAAATGAGACCGTAACTGCCAAGGAGAGCGTCAATCTGAGGGATATTCCAAGTCAGGGCAATGACAGCACAATTAAGGTAACGCTGAATAACGGTGATACAGCAACAAGAACAGGCGTCAGTGACAGTGGATGGTCACGTGTCGAATATAATGGACAGACATATTATGCCATTTCAAACTACCTCACAACAGATATGAACTATGTAGTTCCCGGGCAGGACGGAAGTGGCAGCGGAGACGGACTGAAGACAAAGTTCAAGGAGTGTAATGATACTGTCACTGCAAAAATAGAGGTTAATCTGCGTGCACTTCCAAGTGTCACAAATCCGGATGCTACAGTTGTTGCAACGATAAAAAATGGGGAAACCGTCACCAGAACCGGAATCAATGAGGAGTTTGGCTGGTCACGCGTGGAATATAATGGACAGACACTTTATTGTGTGACAAGCTATCTGAGTGTGCAGTAATATAATGAACGCAGTGCTTTGGAGAATAAAGTCAAAAAAATAAAATGTAATTAAGTTAAAGTTACACATAAAGTAGAAATAGTGAAAAAATGTCATGGATATAATGATAGAATTGTTTGAAAGAGTGCGTTAAAATACATAATAACGAAATACGTAAGTAAAGGGGCATTTTATGGAATACTCAGCAATTTTTCATGATATGGATAAAAGATTCTGCTATGCGATAGATAAGGATTTGTTTGTGATACGCGTGCAGGTAAAAAAGGATGATATGAAGGAGGTAATCCTTCACTATGAGGACAAGTATATACCAATCGAGCGCAAGGATACGCGAATGACACTTCCTATGAAGAAGGTAGCCACCTCGCAGTTTCACGATTATTATGAAGCACAGCTTCAGATGCATCTGATATGTCTGAGATACTTTTTTGAATTTACAGACATGCAGGGTGAAAAGGTATATTACGGCAATTATGAGTTCGACAAGGAGTGCATCACAAACAGGGACAGAATGTTTGACTGCCCGCAGAACCTCAGGGAGGAAGAGATGTTTGAGGTGCCACAGTGGGCAGCAAACAAGGTAGTGTATCAGATTTTCCCGTCGCGCTTTGCCGCAACACAGCCGGTAGACAAAAAGCTGTGGTATAAGGCTCCGATTACGCCTATGGATGATCTGCATGGCAATCTCAGAGGAATCATAGAGCATCTGGATTATATTAAAGATTTGGGAATCGATGTGGTGTATCTGACACCAATCTTTAAATCAAATTCGTGCCATAAGTATGATACCATTGATTATTATCAGGTTGACCCATCATTTGGAACAACAGAGGATTTAAAGGAGCTCGTACAAAAATCTCACGAGCGTGGCATGAAGGTAGTGCTGGATGCGGTATACAACCACTCAGGAAGAGAATTTTTTGCATTTCAGGATATACTTGAAAAGGGCGAAAAGTCAAAATATCTCGACTGGTATTTTATCGACGAGCTGCCGCCTAGGGGTGAATGGGGAGAAATTCCAAACTTCAAATGCTTCGGCTATTACGGTGGAATGCCAAAGCTTAATCTGAAAAATCCTGAGGTTGAAAAATACATCACGGATGTTGCATGCTACTGGATTAAGGAATGTGATATTGATGGATGGAGACTGGATGTAGGAGACGAAATCAGTCATTTCTTCTGGAAGAATTTCAGAAAGGCAATCAAGGCAGTAAAGAAGGATATGCTGATAATTGGTGAGATATGGCACTACGCAGGAGACTTCCTCGAGGGAGATGAGTGGGATACTGTCATGAATTATCCATTCTACCTGAATCTGATAGACCTGCTTGCAGACGAAAAGATTAATGTCAGCCAGTTTGTACAGAATCTGGGATATCTGAAGGGGCGCTTAAACAAAAAGTGCTATCCGCTGATGTGGAACCTGATTGACAGCCACGATACAGCAAGATTTTTACATCTGTGCCATGATAATAAGAAAAAGCAGCATCTCGCAGCAGCCTTTCAGCTGTTACTGCCGGGAATGCCTATGGTTTACTATGGCGATGAGTATGCCATGCCGGGAGCAAACGATCCGGACTGCAGACGAGGCATGTACTGGGATGAAGAATATCAGGACAAGGAGATGTATAATTGGTATAAGAAGCTCATGCAGATTAGAAAAGCACATGCATGCATCGTAGAGGGCGAAATGATTGAGACAATCACAAATGACGATGATGATACGATTGTTATGATCAGAAAAAACGGCGAAGAGACAATCGCAATGCTTTTCAATTGCGGCAGCAGTGTAAAGGAATTTAATGAGTATGCCGAGAAATATAATCTGCTTACAGATAGCGCATTTGACGGAAAAGTAGACGGGCTTGATGCTGCCGTAATTGTGCTTTAAAAATTGTATGGATTATCTATAAGAAGACGGGGTTTTGCCCGTCTTCTTTTGGTATAAGGAAAGTAATTTTTGCATAAAATCAATTCTGTTGAGGTAAAATTGAGATTGACATTGTATTGTATGAGTATAAAATACAAGGGATCAGGTGATGTACAATGAAAAGGCATAAAATATGTAAAATTATTTTTGCTATACTGGCAGTTTTTTTATGTGTGGCTTTTTATGAGTTAATCGGAATCTGCATCACATATAAAAAACAGCCGGCGGTGTCTGATGCTACTATAAAGGAAACACAAAATATTATGAGTGTGGCGGGGAGAGAGAATACGGAAAGAGCAGTAATCATTGAAAAAAATTCGCAGGCTCTTTTAGAAAGAGTTAGATTAATCCAAAATGCAAAGGATGAAATAATCCTTTCTACATTTGCATTTAAATCAGACGAAAGCGGAAAATTGATTTTAGGAGCACTGCATGATGCGGCAGACAGAGGCGTACATGTCCGCATATTGGTAGATGGAATGGAGAGCTGGATTGATATGGAGGGTAATCCATATTTTTATGGATTATCTTCGCATGAGAATGTTGAGATTAAGCTGTACAATAAAGCAAATCCGCTTAAGCCATGGAAGACAATGGGAAGAATGCATGATAAATATCTGATTGCAGATGGTAAAATATATATTCTTGGCGGAAGAAACACATATAATTATTTTTTGGGTGATTTTCCGGGGCATAAAAATTTTGACCGGGATGTGTTAGTTGTCTGCGATGAGCCACAGAAAGATAATTCGGTCAATCAGCTTTGGAATTATTTTGAAACAATATGGGAACAGGAGGACTGTCGGTATTTTCATAACAGTAAAAAATTAGCTGACAGACAATCTGTAAAGAAAGCAGTTTTAGAGCTGCAGGAAGGGTATCAGCAATATTTTGAAGTTAATAAGGAAAAAATTTGTGATACAGATTATGCGGATGAAACCTTTGAAACAGAAAAGATTACATTGTTATCAAACCCAATCCACACCCAAGCTAAGGAACCGGTGGTATGGTATCAGCTGGGAGAATTAATGAAAAATGCAAAGGAACGCGTAAAAATTCATACACCATATATTATTTGCAATGATATGATGTATAATACATGGGAGGAAATTGCACAGAAGGTTCCGGACTTTTCTATTATGACAAATTCTGTTGCAAATAACGGAAATCCATTTGGAGCTGCTGATTATGCCAAAAACAGAAACAGAATTTTAGAAACAGGAATTGATATCTGGGAATATGAAGGCGGTTATTCGTATCATGGAAAAAGTATTCTGATTGACGATGATCTGTCAGTAATAGGTTCATTCAATATGGACATGAGAAGTACTTATCTGGATACAGAGCTGATGCTTGTAATACGTAGTAAAGAGATTAATAAACAGCTGGAGGATGGCATGATGGAGTATGAGAGCGTGTCCAGACAGGTATTAGACGACGGAACATATTATGATCCGTATCATGTAAAGCCGATTGAATTAACAGAAAAACATAAAAGAAAGGTGTTTCTGGTACAGCATCTGCTTGGATGGGCAAGGGATTTGTTTTGATTAAAGGAGAATATAAAGCGTGTTTAAGATATTAATTGTAGAAGATGATAAGGAATTAAGTCTGTTATTCCAAAAGGTGCTTGAAAAGAGCGGATATCAGGTCAAAAGTGCGTCGGATGGAGCACAGGCACTGGAGGTATTGGACAGAGAGTATATTGATTTAATCATTTCCGATATAATGATGCCGGTTATGGATGGATATGAACTTGTGTCGGAGCTTCGTTCGGCGGGATATCAGATACCGGTGCTTATGATTACTGCAAAAAGCAGCTTCGATGATATGCGTCAGGGCTTTCTTTCGGGAAGTGACGACTATATGGTAAAACCCGTAAATGTCAATGAAATGGTTTTGAGGGTAGGAGCACTGCTTCGTCGTGCACAGATACTGAACGAACACAAAATTGTGATTGGCTCAACCGAGTTTGATTATGATGCAATGACAGTTGTGACCGGTGATGAAACGCTTGTCCTGCCAAAAAAAGAATTCCTGCTTTTATATAAGCTGGCAGCTTCACCGGGCAGGACATTTACGAAGCAGCAGCTAATGGATGAGGTATGGGGATATGAGACGGAGGCAGACCCACATACGATAGAGGTACATATAGGAAGAATCAGGGAGCGTTTTAAAGAAAATCCGGATTTCGAAATTGTAACAATGCGTGGTCTGGGATACAAGGTGGTGAAAAAATAATGGAGTATAAAAAGAAAAAAGAATTGCGTATCCGCTCATGTCTGACCGGTGCAATCTGGCTGGCACTTGCATTTTCTATGCTGATATCAGCCCTGTTATTTGCGTTTTTGAATCATTTTTTGGATTTGCCCGGGAAAATACCGGGCCTTGGCTGGCTTTTGATTTTTAATACATTGATAGCAGGACTTATTACATCATTTATCAATGCAAGGCTCCTTGAGCCGATTACCAGGCTTGGTAAAGCAATGAAGGCAGTTTCCCAAGGAGATTTTTAACAGCATTTGGAAACAAACAGCCGCATAGCCGAGATTGGAGAATCATATCAGAGCTTTAATGTCATGACAAAAGAGCTTCGTGCAACAGAGATGTTGCAAATGGATTTTGTATCCAATGTTTCCCATGAATTCAAGACACCAATCAATGCAATTGAAGGCTATACGATGCTGCTCCAGGGAGATGAGCTGTCACAGGAGCAGGAGGGGTATGTAGAAAAAATCCTGTTTAATACTCAAAGGCTTTCAGGCCTTGTTGGAAATATTTTATTGTTATCAAGGCTGGAAAATCAGAATATTCCAATGAAAAAAACCAAATATCGTCTGGATGAACAAATCCGTCAGGCATTTCTTGCATTGGAAGACAAATGGACTGAAAAAGGAATTGGCTTTCAGGTGGAGATGGAGGAGGTCAGATATGTTGGAAATGAAGGGCTTTTTATGCATATCTGGATGAATCTTTTGGATAATGCAATCAAGTTTAGTCCACAAAATGGGACAATCACCATGTTTCTAAGGCATGAAAATGATTCTGTGCAGTTTATTCTGGAAGACGAGGGACCGGGAATCGCGGATGATGCAAAAGCCAGAATATTTGACAAGTTTTATCAGGTGGATGGTTCCCATAAAGCCGAGGGAAACGGCCTTGGTCTGGCACTTGTGAAAAGAATTGTAGACATCGCCGGTGGAACAATCAAAGCTGAAAACCGGGAATACGGAGGATGCAGATTTGTAGTACAACTGCCAATAAAGAATTATAATGAGTAGCTATTTAGAACATGATAGTTACAATAATAAAATAATAAGATAAAAAGATAGGAGAATTTACATGACATTTTATCAGGAACTGCAGTTAAATCAGGCCGGCTCTAAAAGCCTGCTGAAAAATAGTAAAACAATGAAAGAAAAACTATACCATGCGTTTGTATATATGGTGAAGATAGCTGTGACAATGGTTTTTTGCTTTGCCTTTGTTACTGCCTCAAGCATCATATTGGGAAAGGATAACAGCATTGTGGGAGTAGTGGTCTTATTATGCGTTATGGTATTTCGAAACGCTGATCTGGGAATCCATACAGGACACTCTACATGGCTTTTGGCATTGTTCTTTGTAATTATGACAGTATGCCCACATCTGGCGAATCAGCTTTCACCGCTTCCGGCGCTGCTTATAAACATTGCAGCTCTTGCAGTGCTGATTCTGTTCGGATGCCATAATCCATTTATGTTTAATCAATCCACACTGGTTCTTGGCTATTTATTGTTATATGGATATGATGTGTCAGGAAAAAGCTATATGCTTCGAATAGCAGGGATGGCCGCAGGAGCTGCCATCACATGCCTGGTATTTTACAGAAATCATAAAAACAGAGACTATAAAAGAAATATGAAAGCTGTAATTGAGGAGTTTGACCTTTCTTCATCACGTACAAAATGGCAGCTGTGCCAGATACTATGCGTACCGTTAGTTCTATGTATTGCACAGCTTTGCAATATGCCGCGTGCAATGTGGGCAGGTATTGCAGCCATGTCTGCCATCCTGCCGTTTATGGAGGATATGCAGTACAGAGTCAAAAAAAGGATTGTCGGTAATATTGCCGGGGTTATATGCTTTACGGTATTATACTTACTGCTTCCGCCATCAATCTATGCGTACATAGGAATCATAGGTGGAATCGGCGTGGGATTATCGGCACAATACGGCTGGCAGGCTGTTTTTAATACATTTGGTGCTCTGGCTATAGCTGCAGAGAGCTATGGGTTAAAGGGAGCAGTCAGCCTCAGGGTGATTCAGAATGTGTTTGGAGTCGTTTTTGCGTTGGTATTTTGTGCTGTATTTTATAGAATTATGTCAGTGAAAGTATCGGTGAAAGAGAAAGCTGTATAATACAAGTGGAAACGTGTAATCAGTCATAGGGAATTGTATTCTTCAGATGAAACAGTCCCAAAATCCAAAGTGAAGGAAAAGGTTAAAACAAATATGAGTCAGATAATATTGGCGTCGGCATCACCGCGCCGAAAGGAATTATTAGAGCAGATTGGGGCAGAGTTTGTTGTCTGTCCTGCAAAGGGAGAAGAGATAATCACAGAGGAGGAGCCATCTGCGGTTGTCATGGAACTATCCCGTCAAAAGGCAGAGGAGGTAGCGTCAGGTGTGCTTACCTACAATGAACAGCATGCAGAGCTTGTGACACCGCAGGATATTCTTGTAATCGGAGCGGATACGGTAGTGGCTTATGAGAATCAGATTCTTGGAAAGCCGAAGGACGAAGAAGATGCCAGGCGTATGCTTTCGATGCTTTCGGGAAAAACGAACAGTGTCTATACAGGGGTAACGTTTGTTTTTATTGACAAAGCCGGAAGAACCGGAGAACACTGCTTTTATGAGAAGACGGATGTCAGCATGTATACACTGACGGAAGATGAAATTGACCGCTATATTTCAAGCGGGGATCCGATGGATAAAGCAGGAAGCTACGGGATACAGGGACGCTTTGCCATCCACATTAAGGGAATACATGGTGATTACAATAATGTGGTAGGGCTTCCGGTAGCGCGCCTGTATCAGGAGCTTAGAAAGCTTGGAGTTGATGTTTAGCGAAGTCTTTTTTTAATAGCCGGTCCGATAAGCATGGCAATTATCATTTTTATCAGGTCGCCCGGGATAAATGGGAACACACATATTGAGAGCGCACCGCTGACTGTGCTTTTTGCCTCAAAGCAGAACCATGCTGTACCGAGTACATAGCATATGATAGTTCCGACAATCATACCAATGAGCTGGAGCCAAGGCTGGTGGAAATGATCGATTACAAGTCCTGCAATAATTGCCATGGCAATAAAACCGATGATGTATCCGCCTGTAGGGCCGGCAAGCTTAGCTGGGCCACCGGTGAAGCCTGAAAATACAGGGATTCCGACAAGTCCGATAAGCAGGTAAATGAGGTAGCTTATAGTTCCACGTTTCCATCCGAGCAGATATAATGAAATATATATGGCCAGGTTTGTCAGTGAAATCGGTACTGGCCCAATCGGGATAGATAATGGTGCAAGAATACATGTGACAGCTGTCATGAGCGCTGTTACCGTTATGGCATAGGTCGTTCCATGCTTGTAGTCTATAGTTTCTGTCTGGTTCATGATAAAATCTCCTTTTTGTAAATTTCATAGTAATTTTTGTACGGTTAACACATTAACATGAAAAGATGTCGATTGTCAACCGAAACTGCAATAAAGGTTTACAATTATCGGGGAGTAATGAAAAAAAATACTAACATCGGTATATACGTACGCTATTCGGAAAACATGGATACTTGGAAAATGTCTGAAAAATCATTAAAAACAATCGACATTACAGCAAATAAACGCTATAATAGATACATTAAGATAAATGTACTGGGACTTGTATTATCCACAGCCGTCACGCGGTACGGCTGTCGCGGATAGCGTCAGGCCCCGGGAAGGGGAATTATATGCAGGATAAAAAGCAAAAAAAGGCAAAAATACAGGTTATATTTCTAATTCTTATTTCCACGCTTGTTATTTTAGCGGATTTTTATGCGATAATTAATTATCCAAAGGAATACATGCTCATTGCAGCAATCACAGTTATCTTTATGATTTGCCTGTGGGGAGTGATAAGCGGATTTTTCTCACTGAGTGCTCTAAAGGAGGACAGGAGGGAGGAACAGTATGACAGTATTTTTAAGTCGGAAAAGGCATCTTACCTCATGCTTAGAAAGTATTTTGATGAGATAGAGGGAAAGATTGAGATACTGCAGAAGGAGTCAAAGATTCCGACTGAGGATATCATCAATGCACAGAAGGGAATCGCAAAGGTTGTTATCAACAGGAATAAGGAAAATGCTGATGCGATTATGAACTCTAATGAACAGCTTATGGAGACTTTTGAGCATCTTGAGAATAAGCTCAAGGAGAGCAATGATTTCATTATTGAGAGCCAGAAAAATGTGATTTATGACAACCTCAAGGACATTATGGAAAAGCAGCAGGTTCTGTCTGACAGCATAAAGGATATGGAAATCCGTCTGAGTCAGGCAATCACAGCAAATCCTATTCAGTTTACAGCAAATGTTGAGATGCCTAAGCAAACGACCGACGCACCACAATCAGCACCGGCCATGGAGGCGATACCTGAACCTGTCGTAGAGGAAGCCGCGATAGCTGAGCCGGAGCCTGTTGCGGTAATCGAGCCGGAGCCGGTCATAGAGGCACCTGAACCGGAGCCGGTAGTAGAGCCAGGCCCTGCTGCAGAAGAATCTGTTGCAGATACGACAAACAGCGACCCGAACCGTCAGCTGAGTGCAGATGAAATAGCAGCACTTTTTGCAAGTGCAAACGCAGGTGCGACAGAACCTGAATCAGAGCCGGCAG
>PPYE01275942.1_pt1 | contig 12159 bp, 8 predicted proteins | sample 1559881 | NCBI WGS metagenome assembly PPYE01 (sample SAMN08240022, study PRJNA423297) | Human gut metagenome, whole genome shotgun sequencing project.
TCAAAGGATTTCATAAAACATTGTACCTTATCTCTGGCATCTTTTCATCCAATGGGTCACATCTATTGACAACGCAGACTGTTGCCCTGCAGAAAAACAGAGAAAACCTTGACAAAGTTTCAGCCGTGTGCTATACTACTTTTATATTGTCCTATTCCAAAAAAGTTGTTTGGATGGAAAAAAACACACACAGAATCAAAGGATTCGTGTAAACGGAGGAACGAGATACCATGATCAAATGGAAAAAACTTGCGGCTACGGTTGTAGCTGCTGCGGCTGCTGTTTCCTGTGTTGGATGCGGCAATCAGGCACTTGCTTACCCGCTGACAATTGACGGCGTAAAAATCAAAGCTGGTATTTACATCTACTATTCTTATCAGGCTTATACTGAAGCAACCAGCACCATTCAAAAGCAGAATTCCGACTTGGATACCACAGATGAAGAAGTGGTAAAGGCACAGACCATTGACGGCAAAGATGCAGAAACTTGGATCAAAGACCGTACCATGGAATATTGCAAGGAATTCGTTGCGATTCAGAAAGACTTTGATGCAAAGGGTCTGGAACTAAGTGCTGAACAGACCAATCAGGTGAAAAACTACATCAGCTCTGCTTGGGACAACAGCGGCGAAACTTTTGAAAAGAACGGAATTGCAGAATCTTCCGTTCAGGACATTTTCCTCTCTACTTATAAAGAACAGGAATTATTCCAGCACTATTATGGTGTAGATGGTGAAAAGGGCGTTACGGAAGACGAACTGAAAGAATATTATGAGGACAATGATGCTCGTGTTCGTTACATCACCTTCGACCTGAAAGACGGCAACGGCGATTTGCTGAAGGATGATGGCAAAAAAGAAATGAAGAGCATGGTAGAAGATTACCTGAGTGTTCTGAAAACGCTGAAGGATGAAGATGCCATCAACGACAAGATGGACACCATTCAGGAAGAATACAACGCTTATGTAACTTCTATTTCCGAAGAAGCTGCTGCTGCAACTGCAACTTCTGCAACAGATGAAAACGGAAATGAAATTCCAGCAACCACCACTGCAACAACCACTTCCGCAGAAACAACCACTGTTACAACTGTTGCTGCAGATGCAGAATCGGATTCCGAAGCAGAAACCACTGCGGACACAGAAGAAACCGTAACACGTGCAGCATCTGACGCAGACAGTTCCGATGAAACAACAACCACAACCGTTTCCGGTGCAACAGAGGAAGAAAGTTCTGATACCACAGAAACCACCACGACTACTGCACCGTATGCAAACGAAAGCATTATCACAAAGGTTTCTACAACGGATGAAAAGGACAAGGATAACGAAGATTCCATTAACTATACACCGTCTAAGAAAGCCTATGAAGCGATTTTCAACGATGCAAAGACGGATGTTCCGTTTATCGTAGAAGATGACGAAGCTTATTACCTGATTGTTCGGTTTGACATCACCAAGCGAATGACAGATGATGACCTCTGGACAGAAGACCAGATGAAGGCTGTTGCCTCTAGAAAGTATTGGGATAATTTCACCGATGACAAGAAGGAAATGGCAAACGCTTTGAACATCGACCAGCAGAGTGACCGGGCACTCAAAAAGTATGACCCGTTCAAGTTGGACTTCTCTACAAGTTCTAGTTCTAGTGCTAGCAACTAAGCAGAACCAATCTGATTGTTAAAACCAAAAAGCGTATCCGCTGAACATTCCATTTGCGGATACGCTTTTTCTTTTTCATATTCCAATTTCACATGGACAAGAATCAACATCCCAGTACGATACTTGAAAAACAAAAAACCAGATGTATTGCATCTGGTTTTCATTTGGTTGGGGTGGAAGGATTTGAACCCTCGGAATAACGGAGTCAGAGTCCGCTGCCTTACCACTTGGCGACACCCCAATATTTCATTTTGTCATCTGTTGTTCAGCGACTTATTTATTATATCACACCTTTTTGTGTTTGTCAAGTCTTTTTTTCAAATTTCTAAAAAAAATTTTTTCTGAACTTCTTTCAGACTGTTTTGCATCTTACTCATGACGACTTATATAGTATATCACATTCCGCTGTATTTGTCAAGCGTTTTTTCAAAAAAATCATCGAATTTTGTTTTTTTCTGTATCGTCGCATTACTGCAGTGAAATTAAAACAACAAGCAGGCAGATTTCATCATTCTGCCTGCTTGTTACTTAAAAAATTAAATCACCGTTTATTCGTCCAGTGCTGTCCGCAGGGACTTTACAAATTCATACACCTTTTCCGGTGCTTGTTCCTGATACTGTTCAACCATGTTGACAATTGCACTACCCACAATGACCCCATCACAATACTGGCTCATCTGCTTTGCAGCTTCTGGGCTGGAGATTCCAAACCCAACCATGCACGGAATCTTTGCATACTTATGAATCGGTGTAAAGAACGCAGAGAAATCCGTCTGGAACTTTGTCCGCATACCTGTTACACCATTCGAGGAAACACAATACAGGAATCCGGTTGCATCCTCTGCAATCATCTGAATTCTACCTTCACTTGCCGGTGTTACCAAGCTGATGTTGTGAATGTGATACTTGTCAGCACTGCCCTGAATCTCGTCCTTTTCTTCAAACGGCATATCCGGCACAATCACCCCATCAATGCCAATTTCCTGACAGGTGCGGAAAAATTCCTCTGTTCCATGAGAGAAAATCGTATTCAGATACATCATCAGCAGCAACGGCATATCGGTTTTTTTCCGCAGCCGCTTAACCAATTCAAAAATACCTGCCAAGGTTGTTCCCTGCTTCAAAGCCTGTTCGCTGGCGTGCTGAATAACAGGACCTTCTGCAATCGGGTCAGAAAACGGAACGCCTAGTTCAATAATATCTGCACCGGCTTTTTCCATCTGCAATACCAGCTGTTCCGTACGGTCATATCCGCCGTGTCCAGCTGTTACAAACGGAATCAGTGCCTTTTTCCCCTGTTGTTTTAATGCCTGCAAAGTGCGGTCAATTCGATTCTCAGTCATCAATCTTCACTCCTCTGTATTGTGCGATTTGCTGCATATCCTTGTCCCCACGACCGGACAGGCAGATAATCATAATTTGGTCTTTTCTCATAGTCGGTGCAATCTTCATTGCAGCTGCAACAGCGTGTGCTGATTCAATTGCCGGAATGACACCTTCTTTTTTCGACAGATATTCCAACGCCTGAACAGCTTCTTCGTCCGTAATGGCAACATAGTCTGCCCGTCCGGTTTGATAAAGATTTGCGTGCTCTGGCCCGATGCCCGGATAATCCAGTCCGGCAGAAATCGAAAATACCGGTGCAATCTGTCCCTCCTCATTTTGCAGGAAATAGGACTTCATGCCGTGGAAGATTCCCAACTTGCCCTTTGCAATCGTTGCAGCGTGCAGAGCAGTATCCACGCCCTTTCCGGCAGCTTCTGCACCGACCAGCCGAACGCTTTTATTCGGAATGAAATCATAGAACATACCCATTGCATTCGAGCCACCGCCAACGCAGGCAACGACACAATCCGGCAGCACGCCTTCTTTTTCCTGCAACTGCTGCTTTGCTTCTTCGCCAATAATCTTCTGGAAGTCCCGAACCATCATCGGATACGGATGCGGTCCCATTACCGAGCCAATCAAATAATAAGTGGTGTCAATGTTGGTGACCCAATCTCGCATTGCTTCGTTGATGGCATCTTTCAGCGTACCCGTTCCGTTGTCAACGCTGCGAACCTTTGCCCCCAGCAGTTCCATCCGGTAAGCGTTCAGCTTCTGCCGTTCTACGTCCTCTTTCCCCATGAAGACTTCGCATTCCAAGTCAAACAGGGCACAAGCGGTTGCTGTTGCAACACCGTGCTGACCAGCACCGGTTTCCGCAATAATCCGCTTTTTGCCCATCCGCTTTGCCAGCAGAATCTGACCCAATACATTGTTGATTTTGTGTGCACCTGTGTGGTTCAAATCTTCCCGCTTCAGATAGATTTTGCAGCCGCCTAAGTCCTTTGTCATCCGTTCTGCATAATACAGCAGGGATGGACGGTTTGCATAATCCCGACAGAGTGTGCGGTATTCTTCCCAGAAAGTCGGGTCTGCCTTTGCTTCTTCATAGGCGGCTTCCAATTCGTGTACCGCATTCATGACCGTTTCGGGAACATACTGTCCGCCGAACATTCCATATCTTCCTACTTTACCCATAATTCTACGCTCCTCGTATCAATGTCATCAATTGTTTCATTCTTCTGAGTGATTTTACGCCATCCTCTTCAATGCCGCTGGAAAAGTCCACACCCGTGGGAGAAACCGTTGCAATTGCTTCCAAAACATTTTCCGGCTGCAACCCGCCTGCCAAAAAAAACGGACGATTCCAGCTGTGTCGGGCGAGCAGCTCCCAGTCTGCACAAACACCTGTTCCGCCAATCCCTGCACCCGTCTTTCCCTCTAGAATCAGGCAATCTGCCGGATTTGTTCCGGCAGATTCAAGTTCTTCCAGCGTGCCAATGCGAAGGGCTTTCCAAACTGGCAAGCCGGTTTTCTGCTGCAAGGTTTGAATCTGCTCTGCCGATTCATTGCCATGCAATTGAATCACTTGCAAGTGCAACTGCTCCGCCATACGGCAAATGATTTCTGATGATTCATTTACGAACACCCCAACCGCTGCAATTGCATCCGATTTTTCCTGTACCAAGCGTTGTGCCTGCTCCTGAGAAATGCTCCGGCGAAAACCACCGCTTAAAATCATACCCATATAATCCGGCTGACAGAGATTCACGGCTGCAACATCCTCCAGCCGCCGGATTCCACAAAACTTAATCTTCATAAGTTCTCCCGCAGCTGCTGCATGGCAATGGCAACATTTCCGCTCCGCATCAAGGTTTCCCCAATCAATACCGCATCTGCTCCATATTTCCGAACAGCTGCCAAATCTTCATGCGTTTGCATACCGCTTTCCGAAACCAAAATGCAATCGTTCGGAACCATTGCTGCCAGTCGTTCCGTGGTCTTTAAATCAACCACAAAATTTTTCAAGTTGCGGTTATTGATGCCGCAGATTTTTGCACCACAAGCAAGCACCTGCTCCATTTCTGCTTCGTTGTGTGCTTCAAACAGACAATGCAGTCCCAATTCCGTTGCATATTCGTAAAAATGCCGCATCGTTGGAGCGTCCAGAATCGCTGCAATCAACAGAATGGCATCTGCTCCCATAACCCGTGCTTCATCAATTTGATAGGTGTCAATGATGAAATCTTTCCGAAGCATTGGAATGGAAACTGCCTCCCGAATCGCCCGAAAATAATCGCTGCTGCCCTGAAAATAATGTTCCTCGGTCAGGCAGGAAATCGCATCTGCTCCGGCACGTTCATAAGCAGCTGCCTGCTCGACCGGATGAAAGTCTGCACAGATGACCGACTTCGAGGGCGACGCTTTCTTGACTTCTGCAATAATGGAAAGCCGTCCGGTTTTCAGAGCATCCGGAAATGAATATACTTCCCGTTCCGTCTGCAACGCCAGTTTCCGCATGGTTTCCCGGTCGGTTCTCTGTAACTCCCGTGCAAGCTGTTCTTTCCGCTTTGCAACAATTTCATCTAAAATCATAAGCCTGCTCCTTTCTTATGCCAGAGCATTGGTAAACTGCTTGAGTTCCTCTAACTTTGCCAGTGCCGCACCACTGTCAATCATTTCTGCTGCCAGTGCAACGCCATCGCCGATGCTGCCAGCCTGACCAACCACATACAAGGCACAGCCAGCATTCAGCAGAACGATGTTCCGCTTTGCATCCCGAATCGTTCCAGCCAGAATGCCTTGTGTAATCAGTGCATTTTCTTCCGGAGAACCGCCAACAACTTCTTCCTTTTCTGCCAGCGGCAACCCGAACTGTTCCGGTGTGATGGTGTATTCAAAAATACCGCCGTCCTTGATTTCTGCAACCTTTGTCGGAGCGGAAATTGAAATTTCATCGAATCCATCTTCTCCGTGTACGACCATTGCATGACGAATGCCCAGACCGCAGAGCACCTTTGCCATCACCGGAATCAAGTCATCGCTATAAACGCCCAGCAAAATATAATCGGTTTCAGCCGGATTTGCAAGCGGTCCTAAAATATTGAATACGGTACGAGTTCCCATTTCTTTTCTTGATTTGGCAACGTATTTCATTGAACCGTGATAACTCTGTGCAAACAGGAATGAAATGCCGATTTCGTGAATGCAGTTGGCAGCCTGTTCCGGTGTGGTCTGAATTTTTACACCGAGCCGTTCCAACACATCTGCTGCACCGCTCTTACTGGACACACTGCGGTTGCCGTGCTTGGCAACCTTTGCTCCAGCTGCTGCAATGATGAAAGAAGAAGTGGTAGAAATGTTGAAGGAGTTCGAGCAATCGCCGCCCGTGCCGACAATATCAATCGCATCCTTGCAATTGGGAACGGTCTTTGCCTTTGCCCGCATACCCTTTGCAAATCCAGTGATTTCTTCAATGGTTTCGCCCTTCATTCGCAGAGCGGTGAGAAATTCTGCAATTTGAATATCAGTTGCCGCATTGCTCATAATCAAATCCATGGCTTCCATGGCTTCGGTTTCGGTTAGATTTTCGCCGTTCAGAACCTTTTCTGCATACGGGAGCAGGGCTTTCTTCGGCTGCTGCGGTGTCTGCTGCTTGGTCGGAATCGAAACGCCCGGCAGCAGGTTCAAGAATCGAATCAGGATTTCCTTTCCGTCTTCCGACAAAATGGATTCCGGATGGAACTGCAAGCCATAAATCGGGAACTTGGTATGTTCCAGTGCCATAATTTGCCCATTTTCATCCCGTGCGGTGATACGCAGGCAAGATGGCAGCGATGCTTCTTCCACAATCAGGGAATGATAGCGACCGCAGGCGATCACTGGCGGCAGCCCTGCAAACAGAACCGACTGATTGTCAATTGCAATGTTGCTTGCTTTGCCGTGCATGAGGTGTTCTGCCTTGACAATCTTTCCGCCGAATGCCTCTGCAATTGCCTGATGTCCTAAGCAAATACCCAGAATCGGCATTTTTCCGGCAAACTTCTGAATCGCTGGAATCGAGATACCAGCATCTTTCGGATAGCCCGGCCCTGGAGAAATCAAGAGTGCATCCGGATGCATGGCTTCGATTTCTTCCAATGTGATTTCATCGTTCCGAACTACCTGAATATCCGGATACAATTCCCCGATATACTGATACAGGTTGTAAGTGAAAGAATCATAATTATCCAAAAACAGAATCATTGTGCTGCCTCCTTAATGGCATTGATGACTGCCAATGCTTTATTTACGGTTTCATAGTATTCATTTTCCGGCACAGAGTCCGCTACAATGCCAGCTCCTGCCTGTACATATGCTTTTTGATTGGTAAAGAGCACTGTCCGGATGGCAATGCAGGTATCCATATTGCCATCGAATCCGAGATAACCAACCGTACCGCCATACAAGCCACGCTTTTTCGGTTCAAACTGGTCAATCAGTTCCATTGCCCGTACCTTTGGAGCACCAGAAAGTGTTCCAGCTGGCAGAATTGCCATCAGTGCATCCAAAGCGGTCAAGTCTTTCCGCAATATTCCCTCTACATCGGAAACCAAATGCATCACCTTGGATGCCCGTTCTGTTACCATGTAGCGAGTTACGGAAACGCTGCCAAATTCAGAAACCTTACCGACATCGTTTCTTCCGAGGTCAACGAGCATCGTATGTTCTGCCCGTTCCTTCGGATCTGCCAGCAAATCGGTTTCATTCTGCATATCTTCTTCTCTGGTCTTGCCCCGTGGCTTTGTTCCGGCAATTGGGCGATTGTGAATCGTGCCATTCTTTACGCTTGCCAGCATTTCCGGAGAAGCTCCGGCAACATCATAAGTTGGTGTGTGGAAATAATAGAGATATGGGGATGGATTGCTGACCCGCAATTTCCGGTAAACATCAAAGCTATCCGGCGGATTCTGGATTTCAAACCGCTGGGAAAGAACAATCTGGAAAATATCGCCGTTCACGATGTGTTCCTTTGCCTGCCGAACGATGTCCATATAGGCATCCTTGCTCGTGTTGGAATGCACGATGGCAGTTCCTGTTTTCAAGGTTGGCTTTGGTGTTGGGTTATAAGTGCGAATCTTCTGTGCCAGTTCTTCGGCTCTCCAGAGAGCTGCTGCATACTGGGCATCCAAGTTGCCATCTGTGTGCAGATTCTGAATTACAATCCCGTTGTGTTTCAGGTGGTCATAGGCAACCAGTTCTTCATATAAAAACAAATCGCAGTCTGGCATGTGAATGTCATCTTCCGGAACATTCACCAATGTTTTTTCCATATACCGCACGGTATCATATCCGAAATAGCCAATCAATCCGCCTGTGAAATTCGGTGCATCCGGCAAAACCGGAGCGGAATACTGTGCCATTCGTTCTTTCAGGAACAGAATGGGATGTTCCACCATGAATGTTTTCTTCTGGTTGTTTTCCAGAATGCAAGCCGTTGTGCCGTGCATCTGAATTTCCTGTTTCGGATTTGCTCCAACAAAAGAATACCGTCCCCACTGTTCGCCGTTGTTCACGCTCTCAAAAATAAAGGCATTCTTTGCACCCTCAGACATTGCCCGATACAAATTGATGGGGGTCTGATTGTCCGCAGAGAAATCATAGAAAACGGGAATGGTATTATACTGTTTGGCAAGCTGTTTCACTTGTTCCAATGATGGTGTAAGCATATGCTTTCCTCCTTATAAGAAAATGATGAATATTGTTCTATATTGTCAAATGAAAGTCACGATTGTCCTTGATGGAGATGCAGAAAAAACAAAAAACGCCTGACATCCCACTGCTATGGGACGTCAGGCGTAAAATCCTTAACGTGTTGCCACCCAATTTCAGAAACATCATTCTACTTTGCCGGAATGCTGTTTCCCTCTTTCCGAATACGCCGGACTTTCACCGGATATATTCTTATCCCGATAACGTAGGACATACGGCGACAGTTACTACCAAATGTTTTGGATTCCCTGTGCTTCTCACAAATCCATTCACCATACCGCTTCCATATCAGGATTCCACCATCCCTGACTCTCTCTGTTGCCGCTCAGCAGGTTACTTGCCTTTGCTCTAAGAATTTTAAGATGCTTTTATTATAGTCACTTCGTTCGGATTTGTCAAGAGGATTCATATTTTTTTTACATTTTTGTTCGTATGTCATTATGACGCAGACCGCTGCACCACAGATTTCACAAACTTCACAATCTGAATCAGAATCATTGAACCAAAGCTGAAAATGTGAATCCATGCATACTGCAAACCAGTCAGGCTGGCAATGCTGAACAAGCTCTTCAACGGCGGAACTAACAGAACTGCATTGATTAAAATCATGCCAGCAAAGAATGCCATCAAGCCAAATGGGTTGTTAATCATCTGCTTCCGGAATAGCACCGGTTCTTCAGACTTGCAGCTGAAACCATGCCACAGACGGGACATACAGAGTGTTGCAAATGCCATTGTCATGCCCAGATAATCGCCGCCCTCACTTCTGCCGAGCACATAAGCAAGAAAAGTCATAATTCCAATAATCAAGCCGGAATATCCCACGGAAATCAAGAATGGTTTTGTCAGAATGGATTCATTTGCAGGACGAGGCTTTTTCCGCATAACGCTTGCCTGATGCGGTTCTAAGCCCAAGCCGATTGCCGGCAAAGAGTCCGTCAAGAGGTTGATAAAGAGCAGGTGAATCGCTGCAAACGGCTGCCCCAGTCCAGCAAGAGCACAAGCCAATACCACCAGAATTCCTGCCAAGTTACCAGAGAGCAGGAACAAGATAGCACGCTTGATATTTTCATAGAGGTTTCTACCGTTTTCAATTGCCTTGACAATCGTTGCAAAGTTATCGTCTGTCAGAACCATTGCTGCAGCATCTTTGGAAACTTCCGTTCCGGTAATGCCCATCGCTACGCCGACATCTGCCTGTTTCAGTGCTGGAGCATCGTTTACACCGTCCCCTGTCATGGCAACCATACAATTTCGAGCCTGCCAAGCCCGTACAATCCGGATTTTGTGTTCTGGAGTAACACGGGCATAAACCGACTTATCCTTGACAAAGTCCACCAGCTGTTCATCTGTATAGGCATCCAATGCAGAACCCTCTACGGCTTCGGTTTCCTGCTCCAGAATGCCGATTTCCTTTGCAATTGCCGCAGCAGTTACAACATGGTCACCTGTAATCATCACTGGCTTAATGCCTGCTGCCTTGCAGGCTGCAACTGCCTCTGCTGATTCCGGACGTGGCGGATCCATCATGGCAATCAAGCCCATATATTGCAAGTCTGTTTCGTCTTCCAGCGAGATAGTATCGCCATCGAATGGCTTTCCTGCAAAGCAGAGTAACCGCAGCCCCTGTTTGGAGAGGGCTTCCACTTGCTTGTGAATCTTTTCCTTTTCTTCCGTAGTAATCAGCATCCGTTCTGTCAGAACATCTGCTGCACCCTTTGTGAAGAGAATCTTTCCCTGTGGGGTCTGGTTCAAGGTGGACATCAATTTTCGGTCAGAATCAAACGGAATTTCTGCAAGACGAGGATACTGGCTGCGGAGGTCTTCTGCCTGCATACCGTTTTTCTGAGAAAAGCGAATCAATGCTGTTTCTGTTGGGTCACCAATTTCAGTTTCTCCCTGACAGGTTGCATCACTACACAGAACAGATGCAATAATCAACCACTTTTCATCATCGTTTTCCAGATTCACATCTTCTTCTGCAATGCTGTGTCCATGGGCAACGATTTTCCGAACAGTCATTTTATTCTGGGTCAGTGTTCCGGTCTTATCTGAGCAAATAACAGAAACAGAGCCTAATCCCTCGACTGCCTGCAATTTTCGCATAATAGCATGTTCTTTTGCCATCTTCTGTGTCCCGAATGAAAGCACGATGGTAACAATGGAACTGAGGGCTTCCGGAATGGCTGCAACTGCCAGAGCAATCGCAAACATCAGAGCATTCATAATGCTATCGAAGTTCAAAACATCGACACGGAACAATTCCAACAGAAAGACAATTGCACTAATAATCAGAATCGCAATCGACAATTTCTGTCCGAACTGGTCAAGCGTCCGCTGTAAAGGCGTTCTGCGTTCCGAAGCGTTCTGCATCAATGCTGCAATCTTTCCGACTTCCGTTTCCATGCCCACATTCGTGACAAGACAGACACCCCGTCCATAGGTGACAAAACCGCCGGAATAAACCATATTCTTCCGGTCGCCCAACGGAACTTCCTGCGGAATCTCACAGCATTCTTTTTCTACGTTGGTACTTTCACCTGTTAGTGCACTTTCATTGGTCTGCAACGATGCAGCCTCTAAAATACGAGCATCTGCCGGAACTTGGTCGCCAGCCTCCAGCAAAATGACATCGCCAACAACCAATTCTGCTGCTGGGAGCAAAACCGTTGCACCATCCCGCAGCACTTTTGCATGCGGAGCAGATAGCGATTTCAAATTGTCCAGCGATTTTTCCGCTTTGACCGTCTGCACGGTGCCCAAAATCGCATTCATGGTGATGACAACCAGAATGACAATGGTGCTTTCCAGTTCTCCGGTAATTGCAGAAATAATGGCAGCAATAATCAGGATAATAACCAGAAAATCTTTGAACTGTTCGAGAAAAATCATCCAGACTGGCTTCTTCTTTTTCTGTGCCAGCTGATTTTTACCGAACTGTTCCCGGTTTTGGTTTGCCTGTGCGGTACTCAGGCCCTCTCGGCTGGAGTGGTACACTGCATACAGGTCGTTCAGGGGTTGTTGATAGGGGGATTTGTTTGCCATGGGAAAACTTCCTTTCATCTTTTTTTGGCAGCAAAAAAGGCAAGGCTCTTACTGAATAAATCGACACTTCATCCGTTAAGGCTGCCATTTATTCAGTAAAAGTCTTGCCATTTTCCACATATGCCATTCTTGCGAGGCATAGCTTTGAACTTATGAAGCGGATTGCAGAAATCTGCAATCGTATTGACGCCGCATAAACAAGAAACAAATTCTTGTCAGCTACTCCCTTTTACAGATTTTATTATAACGGTTTTTTTGCAGTTTGTCAAGTGAAACTTGAAAAAAATTATTTTTTAGATCTGCGTTGTCAATAGATGTGACCCATTGGATGAAAAGATGCCAGAGATAAGGTACAATGTTTTATGAAATCCTTTGA
>PPYE01683488.1_pt1 | contig 12159 bp, 9 predicted proteins | sample 1559881 | NCBI WGS metagenome assembly PPYE01 (sample SAMN08240022, study PRJNA423297) | Human gut metagenome, whole genome shotgun sequencing project.
TGGAAGGGACTCGAACCCCCGGCCTACTGATTCGTAGTCAGTCACTCTATCCAGCTGAGCTACCAACGCATACGTTCCGTTCGGAACATGATGTATTTTATCACGAAGGGCGAGGTTTGTCAACAGCTTTTTTAAAATATTTTTATATTTTCCAAAAAAGAACGTCTTTTCTTTGATTTTACTGCGGCTTTTCTGTAATTCTTCTGCCGCATCGGCGCAAAAAGCGGCTTCTACGGCCGCTTTTTGCCCGCCGGGCGGGGGAGAGTGGGCGTGGCGCTCAGCCCTCCTGCGCCAGCTGACGGGCGATCTTTACGCCGGTGGGGGTGGCGGCAAGGCCGCCCTGACCGGTCTCGCGCAGGTCGGGGGAGAGCAGACTGCCCACGCGGCCCATGGCGTCGATGACCTCGTCGCAGGGGATGGCGTAGTCCACCCCGGCCAGTGCCATGTTGGCGCAGGAGACCGCGTTCACCGCGCCCACCACGTTGCGCTTGATGCAGGGCACCTCTACCAGACCCGCCACGGGGTCGCAGACCAGACCCAGCAGGTTGCCCAGTGCCATGGCGGCGGCAGCGGCGCACTGCTCCGGGGTGCCGCCCTTCAGGTTACACAGGGCGGCGGCGGCCATGGCGCTGGCTGCGCCTACCTCGGCCTGACAGCCGCCCTCTGCGCCCGCCAGCGTGGCGCGGGCGGCGATGACCTGCCCGAAGCCCGCCGCCACATACAGTGCGTCGCAGACGGCCTCCTCGTCTGCCTGCCCGGCGCGCGCCAGCGGCAGCAGCACCGCCGGCAGCACCCCGCAGCTGCCCGCCGTGGGCGCGGCCACGATGCGCTTCATGCAGGCGTTGCACTCGGCGGTCTTCAGGGCTTCCGCTGTTACTGCGGCCAGATAATCATCGCCCAGCAGGCGTCCCTGCTGCCACGCCTGCTCCACCTTGGCGGCATCGCCGCCGGAAAGGCCGCTGCGGCTGCGCTGCGCGGGGTCGTATTCCTGACTGGTGGCCTGCATCACCTGCCACAAATGCCGCATGGCGGCGCGGCTGTGCGCCTCGGTCAGGCGGCTCTCCTCCAGATCGCTGCGCAGCACCGCTTCTGCCAGCGTGATCTTCTGGCTGCGGGCGGCAGCCAGCATCTCTTCACAGGACAAAAATGCCATGGCTCATTCCTCCGTTTCTTCCGGCTCGTCCACGTTCAGGCAGGTCACCTTCAGCAGACCCGGCATCACCGCCAGCTGCCGCTCCAGCGCGTGAGGGATGTGGGAGTCGCACTCCAGCACCATCACCGCATAGCCGCCCGCAGCGGCGCGGAACACCTGCATGGACGCGATATTGATGCGCCGCAGTGCCAGCGCCATGGTCACCTCGGCAATGCAGCCGGGGGTGTCCTCGTTGTGGATGATGAGGGTGTTGCTGTCCCCGCCGAAATCCGCCGGGACGCCGTCGATCTCCGTGACGCGGATGCGTCCGCCGCCCACCGACGCCGCCTTGAGCGAAAGCTGCCGCCCGGTGCGGCTGGTCAGGGTGAGCACGGCGGTGTTGGGGTGGGCAGAGCGCAGCTCTACCGGGTGGATGCTGAACTGCATCCCCCGCTGCGCGGCCAGTGCAAAGCTGTCCGGCAGGCGGGGGTCGTCCGGGCGCAGACCCAGCAGCCCCGCCACCAATGCGCGGTCGGTGCCGTGCCCCTTGCCGGTGGTGGCAAAGCTGCCGTACAGGCCAATGTCTGCCTGCGCCGGTACCTCGCCCAGAAGCTTTTGTGCAGTATAGCCGATCTTTGCCGCACCGGCGGTGTGGCTGGAAGAGGGTCCGATCATCACCGGGCCCAGAACATCAAATAATCGCATAGGGGACAGCCTTCCTTTCCTGAGGGTTTTCCCACTTTTGCGCGGCAGCTGCTGCCGCAAAACGCGCTTTTTTCCTGCTTGAATGGACTAAAATTGCCAAAACGGCACATTTTTATCAAGTTTATTATACCGCTTTTGCTGCACTTGTGCTATAATAACTTTATTAATGTTTGAAAATGTCCCCAAAATGGCGTTCCGGCTGCTGCCTTGGCAGCGCCGCCCCGCCGCCAAGGGAACAACACGGAGGGTAGATCCTATGAAACTGGTAAGCGTGGAAACTCCTGAAAAGAGTGTCTGCAAAATGACCTTCAGCGCTACGGCTGAGGAACTGGAGGCCGCCTCCAATGCGGTCTATGAGCGCACCCGCGCCACTTATACCATCAAGGGCTTCCAGAAGGGCGAGGCCGACCGCGCACAGATCGAGGCTGACCGCGGCGAGCACACCTTCTGGTACGATGCCATCAACGACCTGATGGATCAGGATGTGCCTGCTTTGTACGAGGCTGCTTTGAAGGAACACGGCTTTGCGCCGGTGGATGATCCCAGCTACGATCTGGTAAGCGTGAAAAAGGACGAGGGTTTTGTGGCTACCGCCACCGTGGCGCTGCAGCCCGAGCTGAAGCTGACCAAGACCACCGGCTTTACCACCCAGTGCGTCACCCCGGAGGTGACCGACAAGGAGATCGACACGGTGCTGGAGCGCCGCCGCAACTACGCCGCAGAGCTGGTGCCCCACAAGGGCCCCGCTGTAAAGGGCAATGTGGTGCACATGGACTTTGAGGGTCTTCTGGACGGTGTGGCCTTTAAGGGCGGCACGGCAAAGGACCAGTCGGTGCAGCTGGGCAGCGGCCGCATGATCCCCGGTTTCGAGGACGGCATTCTGGGCCACAAGGCAGGGGACGAGTTCGAGATCAACGTCACCTTCCCCCAGAACTACCCCAACAAGGAGCTGGCCGGCAAGCCTGTCGTGTTCAAGATCAAGCTGCATGACGTGTGCGTGCGTCAGCTGCCCGCCCTGAACAGCGATTTTGCCAAGAAGATGGGCAAGGAGACCATGGAGGAGTACCGCGCCTTCGTGAAGCAGCAGCTGTTCGACGGCCGCCACGGCGGTGCGCTGAACCATGCCAAGGACATGATCCTTGGTCAGCTGGCTGATGCCGCTGAGGGCGAGATCCCCAGCATTCTGGTGGAAAACGCCTACCAGCAGCAGATGCAGGTCATCCAGCAGCAGCTGCAGATGCAGCGCATGAGCCTGACCACCTATCTGAGCCAGATCCACGAGACCCGCGAGAGCTTTACTGCCAAGGTGCGTGCCGCCGCAGAGAAGAACACCCGCGCCCGCATGGCACTGCTGCAGATCGCACAGCAGGAGAACCTGCTGCCCACCGATGAGGAGATCGACAAGCAGCTGGCTGAGCGCGCCGAAAAGACTAAAAAGACGGTGGAGGAGATCAAGGCAGGCACCGACGTTGCTGCCCTGCGCCGCAACGAGGGCATCCGCAAGGCTGCCGATTGGGTCATCGACCACTCCACCATCGAGGAAAAGGTAGAGAGCAAGTAAGCGCTGACGGTTTGGAATGCGCGCCGCGCTGCTCTGCGCATCAATAGAGGAAAAACAATTTTAAATTTGAGAACCGGGAAAATCTGCGGATTTTCCCGGTTCATTTTTCACAGAAAGGAATGCAGTTCTCCTTTACGACCTTTCCCGTGAAAATGCAATGCCGGGCGGTCCGCAGACCGCCCGGCATTGATCTATTTAAGAATAATACTTCCGCTGATTATGCGCAGAGCAGCGCGGCGCGCATTTAAATCGTTTTTCAGGTCAGAAGGTTGAAGCCCATGATGACCACGCCCAGCACCACCAGCACGACGCCGGTGGCGCGGTTCAGGGTCTTGGGAGTGGCCTTGTTGGCAAACACGGCGGCAATGCGCGCCCACAGCAGGGTGAACACCACGCACAAGCCCCATACCAGCCAATCAGGCGTGCCGCCGATCATAAAGTGGGACACCGCACCGGTCAGGGCGGTAAAGGTCATGATGAACACGCTGGTGCCCACGGCAGTTTTCAACTCGTAGCCCAGCACGCTGGTGAGGATGAGCAGCATCATCATGCCGCCGCCCGCGCCGATAAAGCCGCAGATGAAGCCGATAAGCACGCCGCACACCACCGACTGCACCGCACGCTTTTGCGCGCTGACCCCCTGCATGGCTTCCTTGGTGGTCATGACCGGGCGCAGGATGAACTTGACACCCAACAAGAAGGTCATGAACACCGAGAAGCCGCCCATGGTGGCGGAGGGCATCTTGCTGGCCACCCAGCTGCCCACCACCGTAAAGGCAAGCACGCTTGCCATCATGATCAGGCCGTTTTTGATGTCCAGATTCTTGTTTTTATGGTAGGTATAGGCAGACACCGCACTGGCCAGCACATCCGAGGAAAGGGCAATGCCCACCGCCATGTAGGGGTCCATGTGCAGAAAGGTGATCAGCATGGGGCTGATGACCGCCGCCGCGCTCATACCGGCAAAGCCGGTGCCAAGGCCGGCACCCATGCCGGCAAAAAAGGTGACAAGCACCGTAAACAGCAAGTGCATTTTATCCATTCTCCTTTAAGATCTCGTCCAGATTTTTCCCGATGACCTCCATGGTGCGGAAGAACGCCTCCCGGGTGGGAGCGTCCGTGTTGTCCAGCAGGCGGGCAAAAAAGCGCTCCTGCACCTCGCGCCCCCGTGCGATGACCGGCTGCGCCTTTTCGGTGCACAGCAGCTGGGTCTTGCGGCGGTCGCCCGCCACGGCGCGGCGCTCCAGATACCCCTCCTGCACCAGACGATCCACGTTTACCGACACAAGGTTCGCTTTGATCTTGCGGATCTCCACGATATCCCGGGCAGTGGTGCAGTCCGGGTTGTTTGCCAGAAACATCAGGATGTCAAAGGCGGTCTGGGGCAGCTTGAGTTCCTGACACAGCGGCTTGCACATGGCGCTGTACGCCTGCGCGGTCTTGAAGCTGATCTCTATGGTAGGGTTCATGCGGCGCTCCTTTTTGTCTTTTTATGGACAGTTCATTTTTGAAGTATTATAGTGCAGATGCAGGGAGATGTCAAGAGAAAAAGAGAACCAGCACGTCCTGCGGACGCGCCGGTTCTCTTTTTCAATATGATGATTGCGTTCAGAACAGTGCCACGGCGACCAGACGCACCAGCAGGGCGCACAGCCATGCCACGGCGCACTGGTTCACCACCATGATGGTTGCCCACTTGCCGCCAAGCTCCCGCTTGACCGAGGCCACTGCCGCGATGCAGGGGGTGTACAGCAGGCAGAACACCAGCAGCGGTGCAGCCTGCGCTGGGGTGAGGGCTGCGGTCAGGGCAGCGGTAGAGCCGAAGAGGATGAGCAGCGAGGACACCACGCTCTCCTTGGCCATAAAGCCGGAGATGAGGGCGGTGGAGATGCGCCAGTCTGCAAAGCCCAGCGGGGCAAACAGCGGGGCGATATCGCCCGCGATGCGCGCCAGAATGCTGGCCTGCGGGTCAGCGGTCAGCCGCAGCTGCAGGTCAAAGTTCTGCAGGAACCAGATGACGATGGTAGCGGCAAAGATGACCGTAAAGGCCTTCTGCAAGAAGTCCCGGGCCTTTTCCCACAGCAGCTGCGCCACGTTCTTCAGGCCGGGCAGGCGGTAGTTGGGCAGCTCCATGACAAAGGGCACGGCCTCGCCCTTGAACACGGTGCTCTTGAGCAGCAGCGCCGCCAGTACGCCCACCAGAATGCCGGTGAAGTACAGCAGCACCATCACAAGCCCTGCATATTGGGGGAAGAAGGCCGCCGCAAACAGGCTGTAAATGGGCAGCTTTGCCGAGCAGCTCATGAACGGCGTAAGCAGAATGGTCATTTTGCGGTCGCGCTCCGAGGGCAGGGTGCGGCTTGCCATCACGCCGGGCACGGTGCAGCCAAAGCCGATGAGCATGGGCACGATGCTGCGGCCGGAAAGGCCGATGCGGCGCAGCAGCTTATCCATCACAAAGGCCACACGCGCCATGTAGCCGGTATCCTCCAGCATGGAGAGGAAGAAGAACAGCACCACGATGATGGGCAGAAAGCTCAGCACGCTGCCCACGCCGGTAAAGATACCGTCGATGACCAGCGAGTGCACCGCCGCGTTGACGTTCCAGTTGGTCAGGGCGGTGTCCACAACGCCGGTCAGGGCGTCGATGCCCATTTCCATGAGGTTCTGGAAGAACAGGCCGATGACGTTGAAGGTGAGGAAGAACACCAGACCCATGATGGCGATAAACGCCGGGATGGCAGTGTACTTGCCGGTAAGGAACTTATCGATGCGGTTGGAGCGCAGCTGCTCCTTGCTTTCGTGGGGCTTGACCACCGTCTGCGCCACCAGCTCCTGAATGAAGGAGAAGCGCATATCCGCAATGGCGGCGGCGCGGTCCAGCCCGCGCTCCTGCTCCATCTGCACGATGATATGCTCGATCATTTCTTTTTCGTTGGGGTCCAGCTTCAGCGCTTCCTCAATGCGGGGGTCGCCTTCCACCAGCTTGGTGGCGGCGAAACGCACCGGGATGCCCGCCGCCTTGGCGTGATCCTCGATGAGGTGCAGAATGCCGTGGATGCAGCGGTGCACCGCACCGCCGTGGTCATCCTCGCTGCAAAAATCCATCCGCCCGGGGCGCTCCTGATACTTTGCCACATGGACGGCGTGGTCCACCAGCTCGTCCACGCCCTCGTTCTTGGCGGCGGAGATGGGGATGACCGGGATGCCCAGCATCGCCTCCATCTTGTTGATGCGCACCGTGCCGCCGTTGCCGCGCATTTCGTCCATCATGTTCAGCGCCAGCACCATGGGGATATCCAGCTCCATCAGCTGCATGGTCAGGTAGAGGTTGCGCTCGATGTTGGTGGCGTCCACGATATTGATGATGCCGGTAGGCTTTTCGCCGATGATGAACTGTCGGGTAACGATCTCCTCGCTGGAATAGGGGGACATGGAGTAGATGCCCGGCAGGTCAGTGACCTCGGTCTCCGGGTGCCCCTTGATGGCACCGCTCTTGCGGTCCACCGTCACGCCCGGAAAGTTACCGACGTGCTGGTTGGAACCGGTGAGCTGGTTGAACAGGGTGGTCTTACCGCAGTTCTGGTTGCCCGCCAGCGCAAAGGTCAGGGTCTTATCCTCCGGCAGGGGATGCTCCCCCTCCTTGGTGTGGTACGGGGGTCACGGTGATCTGTGCCGCGTCGTCCAGACGCAGGGTCAGCTCATAGCCGTGGATGCGCAGCTCCATGGGGTCGCCCATGGGCGCCAGCTTTACCAGCGTGACCTCTGCTCCGGGGATCAGACCCATATCCAGAAAATGCTGCCGCAGTGCGCCTGCACCGCCCACAGCATCCACTATGGCGCTTTTGCCGATCTGTAACTCTTTTAACGTCATATCCGTTGCCTTCTTTTATATGTACTGTTCTTATGTGTTAGTCTGTGTTAACAAATGTAGTATAGGCTAACTGACAGCGGATGTCAATAGAGAATATAGACATAAAAAAGCACCGCACACTCTCAGGCGAGAATATGCGGTGCTTTGGTTTTATAAGTTACTTCACGGTGTGGTAGCCATCGGGGTTGTTCTTCTGCCAGTTCCAGCTGTCGGCGCACATCTCCTCGATGCCGTACTCAGCCACCCAGCCCAGCTCGTTCTTGGCCTTGGTGGGGTCGGCGTAGCACTCGGCGATATCACCGGGGCGGCGCGGGTCGATGACGTAGGGGATCTCCTTGCCGCAGGCCTTGGAGAAGGCATGGATGACGTCCAGCACGCTGTAACCCTTGCCGGTGCCCAGATTGCAGATGAAGAGACCGCAGCCGGTCTCCAGCTTGCGGATGGCGCACACATGGCCCCGGGCCAGATCCACAACGTGGATGTAGTCACGCACACCGGTGCCGTCCGGGGTGGGGTAGTCGTTGCCAAAGACGTGCACCTTTTCCAGCTTGCCCACAGCCACCTTGGCAATGTAGGGCATCAGGTTGTTGGGGATGCCGTTGGGGTCCTCGCCGATCAGGCCGCTCTTGTGGGCGCCGATGGGGTTGAAGTAGCGCAGCAGCGCCACATTCAGGCTGGGGTCAGCCTTGCAGACGTCCTGCAGGATGCGCTCGGTGAAGGCCTTGGTGGTGCCGTAGGGGTTGGTGGTAGCGCCCACAGGGAAGTCCTCGGTGATGGGCACACTGGCGGGGTCGCCGTAGACGGTAGCAGAGGAGCTGAACACGAAGTTATGGCAATCATGATGGCGCATCACGTCCAGAATGACCAGCGTGCAGTTGAGGTTATTGTAGTAGTACTCGATGGGCTTGGACACGCTCTCGCCCACAGCCTTGTAGGCTGCAAACTGGATGACGGCGGTAATGTCCGGGCACTCGGAGAAGATCTTCTCCACGTCCTCGCGGCTGGTCATGTCTGCCTTGTAGAAGCGGAAATCCTTGCCGGTGATCTGCTTGACCCGGTCCAGAACCACAGGAGAAGCGTTATAATAATTATCTGCCACCACGATATCGTAGCCAGCGTTCAACAGTTCGATGCAGGTGTGGCTGCCGATGTAGCCGGCACCGCCGGAAACCAAAATTGCCATAGCCGAGTACCTCTCTCACATAGTATTTCTTGCTTTTTCTCTTTGCGCCGGGCGCTGCCCGGTCTGCTTAAAGCATACCGCTTTTTGCCGCCGACTGCAAGGGGCGCTTTCTTTATTCAGATATATTTTTGTTGCATCTTCGCGCAACGCACTTTTGATTGACAGAGATTTTTCGCACTTTTCACATGGAGAGAATGCGCCGTTTGTGCAAAACATAGAAATGGAGAGGGAGGATACCCCTTTCTCAGTCACGCAAAAAACGCCTGCCGAAGCAGACGTTTTTGCATGGTGTATCATTTTTAAAGCTTTCCGCACTGCTTGCCGGTGAAGAACCGCAGGGTGGTGGTGGCGCGGAACACCTTGCCTGCCCGCAGCACCGTGGAGGGGAACTCCGGGTGAGAGGGGCTGCACGGATAGTGCTGGGTCTCCAAGGCAAAGCCGCCGTACTTCCGCAGCGGCTCGCCGCCCTTGCCCGGGGCGGGGCAGTCCTGCAAAAAGTTGCCGGTGTACAGCTGGATGCCCGGCTGGGTGGTGTACAGCTTCATGCTGATGCCGGTCTTATCACTGGTCGCCCATGCGCAGATGCTCTGGCTGGAGCCGCGTGCGCGGTCGATGACATAGCAGTGGTCGTAGCCGCCGCCCACCATGGTGGTCTGGGAGAAGCCGGTGTCGATCTCCTTGCCGATGGTCTTACCGGCAGTAAAATCCATGGGGGTGTTCACCACGGGCAGGATGTTGCCGGTGGGGCAGGTGGTATTGTTGCCCTCCAGATAGCGGGAGGCGTAGATGCGCAGCTTCTGGTTCAGCACGTCGCCGCCGCCGTCCAGATTGAAGTAGCTGTGGTTGGTCAGGTTTACGATCGTGTCAGCGTCCGAGGACACACGGTAGTCCATGCGGAAGGTGTTGTCGTCAGTGAGGGTATAGCGCACCGCGATCTTCAGGGTGCCGGGAAAGCCGTCCTCGCCGTCAGGGCTTACAGCCTCCATCAGCAGGGTGTCGCCGAAGTACTTCACCTCATAGATTTTCCGGGAAAAACAGCCGTGCAGATGGTGCTCGCCGCAGTTTTTTTCCAGCTGATAGGTCTTGCCGCCCAAGGTAAAGACGGCGTTTTCGATGCGGTTGGCGTAGCGCCCCACAAAGGCACCGCAGCAGGTGCTGCCGGACGAGGTGAAGTCGTTTTCGTAATCTGCCATGGTGTCGTGACCCAGCACCACATCCACCGGGCCGTTTTTGGCCGGGACGATGATATTTTTGATCACGCAGCCGTAATCCAGCACACTGACGGACATACCGCCGGGGTTCGAGAGGATGTACTCGGTAACATTAGCGCCCTCTTTGGTCACACCGAAGGGCTTGGAACGGATCTGTGCCATTGGGCCTCGCCTCCTAAAGCTTTTTTCGGAAATGCAAAAGGGGCAGACTGCCCCCTTTTGCATCTTGTCTGTATTTATGATTATATCACAGTTTTACAGTTTTGTGTTGGAATCCTTTTAGAATTACCATCCAATTTTTGCGGCGATTTTTTGTTAGAATCATCGAAAGTGCCTACAATACCAAAAAGCGCCCCGCACTTCCGATGGAAATGCGGGGCGCTTTGGTGATACAGGCTGTAAGCCTTATGCTTCCGGCTGAGGCTGTGCCGCAGAGGACTGGGCGGCAATGAACTCGGCGGCATCGTCCGGGATGTCGTCCAAATCCTCATCGCTGCCGATATCCACGTTGAGCGGCGGTTTCTTGAACAGGATATCGTACAGGATAGGCACGATATACAGGGTCATCAGGGTGGCGTAGCTCAGGCCGCAGATGATGACGATGGCCATGCCGCTCATCAGCTGGCTTGCCATATCGTTGCTGAACACCATTTGCAGCATTGCCAGCACGGTGGTCAGGGTGGTCATCAGAATGGGACGCATACGGGTCTTGCCGGTGGCCACCAGTGCGGCGCGGCGCTCCATGCCGCCCATGCGCAGCTGGTTGGCGTAGTCCACGAACACGATGCCGTTGTTGACGACCGTACCCATCAGCACGATGAAGCCCATCATGGAGATCATGGTCAGCTGCTGGCCGGTGAGCAGCAGACCCAGCAGACCGCCGGTAAAGGCCAGCGGCACGGTAAACAGCACGATGAAGGGGGACAGCAGGCTCTGGAACTGCGCCACCATGACCAGATACACAAAGGGCAGGGCCAGAGCCATCCACTGGACCATTTCCCTGACCATGAAGTCCACGTTCTCGGTCTCGCCGCCCATGGAGAAGTTGCAGCCCTCCGGCATCTCGCTACCGGCCGCAAACTCGTTCAGGGCCTTCTGCAGAACGCGGGACTGCACGGTGGTGTTGTAGCCGTCCAGCGTGTCGGCCGTGACGGTGACGTACTCGGTCTGGTTCTCGCTGGTGATGGAGTCCGGCGCGGTGCCGGTCTCCCAGGTGGCAATGTCGGCCAGGGTGCAGGTGCCGGTCACCGTCTCGCCATCGGTGTTCAGGACGCTGGTGTCAAAGGTCATGTCCATCATGTTTTCCTTGGTCAGGGGGTCCAGATCATTGGTGATCTTTACGTCCATGGTGGTGCCATCCACCGTCACCGGGGTCTGGGCCGTGGCGGTGGTGGTGAGCCGCTGGGCGATCTTCTGATACACCTCGGCCACGGTTAGGCCGTAGGCGCGCACCTTGTCGCGGTCCACCTTCAGGATGATGGTGGAGTCACCGGCACCAAGGCCGTTGGTGGCGTTGGCAAAACCGGGGGTGCTGTTCACGATGTCCACCACCTTTTCCGACAGGGCGGTGAGGGTGTTCACATCGGAACCATAGATCTTGATGGACAGACCGCTGGACAGCTGGCTGGTGAGCTCCCCGGTCATGCCGGAGATCTCCACCGTACCGGTGCACTGTTCCACCCCGGCAATGGCGGTTTCCAGTGCCTGCCGGGCGGTCTCGATCTGACGGGAAGACAGATCCTCCTTCAGCATCACGTTGATTTGATATTTGCCGTAGCTGCTGGCGGCAGCCAGCAGGTCGGTGATGGTGCTGGGCAGGCCCAGCTGGCTGATGTCCATGCCCGCCACGCTGGTGTCGGTGGTGATGCCCACCTCGGTCACATTGTCCACGGCCATGGCAGCTTCCACGGCCTTGCCGGCCACAACGTAGGATTCCTCCTTGCTCAGGCTTGCGTCGGTGGACAGCGTGATGACCGCCCCTTTGCTGGTGATCTGGGGCAGAAGCTCGATGCCCATGTTCAGCACCTGCCAGCCGCTGAACACCAGCAGCACCACGGCAGCTGCCAGCGGCACGGCACGGTGCTGCAGGCACCATTTCAGGCTCTGGACGTACTTGTCCTGGACCTTTTCAAACCAGACCAGCCGCTTGGGCTCGGCTTTTTTCAGCACGGTGGAGGCAGCCGCCGGCACCACGGTGACGGCCACGATGAGGGACGCCATGAGGCAGTAGCCGATGCACAGCGACATGGGCAGCATTAAGCTGCGCACGATGCTGGAGGAGAACACCACCGGCAGGAACACGCACACCGAGGTGAGGGTGGAGGCGATGACGGACATGCCTACCTGCTTTGTGCCCTGCACGGCGGCGCGGGCCGCCGGGACCCCCCGGCTGCGCAGGCGGTAGATGTTCTCGATGACCACCACCGAGTTGTCCACCAGCATGCCGATGCCGAGGGAGAGGCCCGCAAGGGTCATGACGTTCATGTCCAGATT
>PPYE01233748.1_pt1 | contig 12158 bp, 9 predicted proteins | sample 1559881 | NCBI WGS metagenome assembly PPYE01 (sample SAMN08240022, study PRJNA423297) | Human gut metagenome, whole genome shotgun sequencing project.
AAAATTTCCTGCGATTGTTACCTGTGAAAATGCCTCGGCCTTCTTACCGTCCCGGATCACGATCCCCTTGGAAATCAGGGAAAAACTTCCTGTTCTCGTGTTGACTCCGGCAAAAGTGCCATCGATCCCGGTCACAAGTATCCCCTCTCCTGCCGTCATCATCAGTTCTTCCAACGTCTTTCCTTTTCCGTCGCTTCTTCTCATCTCCACATTTGTAACTCCGGTGCTGATCTCTGACCTGAAATCTACTTTAAATCCGTTTCCGGTACTCTGCTTTTCCCCCGACTCCCGCGCAGATGTATGATGATACAGCGCCGTCTCAAAGTTTCCTTCTCTGACGATATATTTTTTCTGTACCGCTGTGCCTTCGTCATCAATCGTTCTTGTCTCTCTTCCTCCATCCAGCTTCGGATCTTCCACAATGTCAAGCCATGCTGCAGCGATCTTTGTCTTCTCCCGCCCGCTCAGCCTGCTCATGCCTTCCTGCATTGCACTTCCATAGAAAATCGGCAGATATGCCTCCAGAAGCTCTGCCATCACTGTATTTTTCAGAAGAACCGGATAATTTCCCGACGAAAGCACCCTGCTGTGCAGACAATCTTTTGCATCAACTGCTGCTTCCTTTGCCAGCGCCTCCGGCGAAAAATCTTTCTCCCACATCCCATACGCGCCACAGTAAGCGGCTACTGTATCACCGTCTTCTCTTGCAATGCAGCTGATTCCCATATAGCGGTACTCTCCTTCATCCTCCATCCACTGATGATCGGGATGATAAATTGCTGTGGCTGTCCTCTGCTGATAGCAGGCACATTCGTTGACCACATCCGCACCATGTGCCAGCGCAGCATGCTCTGCACGCTTTAATACTCCCTCTGCACAGCGCATCTCCTCTGTATACGGGCTTTTCTGCTCTTTGACAGAACCTTGCTGCTCTCCACAAATATTTCCTGACCACGGTACAGCCTGTTTTTCTTCCTGCCCCGCATGTTTTTCTAAGCTGTCTGTCTCTTTCATCCGGCAGGCAATTTCTTCCGGAATTTCCAGGTTATTTGCATATGTGTAATATCTCCGGTCATTTTTCCATGCTTCCACAAACACGCTCAGCTCCTCGGATATGATCTTCCGGTCTGCCTCCTGCATAAATACGTTGATCTCAAATCCGGACTGCTCCTGAATATAAAACTGAATCTTACAAAAACCTTCCCGCTCCAGCAGTTTTCTCAATTCTTCTGCTCTCTGTTTATTTTCCCTGCTGATCATGACTCATCACCTCCTACTGTCATCTCTGATACTCTGACTGTAGGTTGTCCGGCGCTGATGTAAAGTGCACCGCTGGCAGCATAGCAGAAGCCCTGACCGATTTCATAATCATTTCCGACCATATCTACTTTTTTCAAAATATCTCCGCCTGTTCCAATCAGTGTCGCACTGTGGACCGGCACTGTAATCTCACCATGCTCAATCAAAAAGGTCTCACTCGTGTTAAAATTAAATTCTCCGGTTGACGGAAGAACGGATCCGGCATTGATGCTCTTAACATAAATTCCATGGTCTGTCCCTGCAATAATTTTTTCCACCGGATCTTCTCCCGGCGCAATATAAGTGTTTGTCATCCTTGATGTCGGCGCAAAACGGTAACTCTCTCTCCTGGCCGATCCTGTCGGCTCCATCTGCATCCGCTTCCCATTCAGGCGGTCTGTCATATACCCCTTCAGAATTCCATTTTCGATCAGCACATTTTTTCTTACCGCTTCTCCTTCATCATCCACTCCAAGTGATCCCCAGTGCCCCGCCATCGAGCCATCGTCGATCAGTGTCACCTTCTCCGACGCAACCTTCTCTCCTATCCTGCCGCAAAATTCTGATGCATTTCTTGCCACACTGGACGCCTCCAGGGAATGTCCGCATGCCTCATGGAAAAACAAACCTCCAAACCCATTTCCGATCACAACCGGCATCCTTCCGGTCGGACATGGCTTCGCGTGAAGCAGGGCCTTTGCAGACATAGCAGCCTTTCTTGCGTATGCCTCCACATCAATTTCCTCATAGAACTCAAATCCTTTCATAGCACCTGGTCCTACATAGCTTGTCTGACTTTCTCCGTCTGCCTCTGCATAAGCAGTCAGATGTAGTCTTGTCTTGACGCGGCGATCCTCCACAAATCTCCCTTCGGTATTTGCGATCGTTACCCACCGATCCATATCAATATATTTTGCTCTCATCTGTGTAATCGTGCTGTCTGACTCTTTCCCTGCACGGATCGCCCTGCGCATTACCTCCAGTTTCTGTTCCACACAAGCTTTCCGGAAAAAGTTCTTTTCCTCCTTTACCGCTTTGCAAAGGGGCGAAAGTGCCTCCCTATAAAAAACTCCTTTTCCCCCATTCCAGGAAGAAAGCAGATGAAAAATTTCACTCTCACTGCAGTCTGATGTATGTAGATAAGTACATTGCAGCCCGGAAAAGATGCGGATTCCGACTCCCCGCTCCCTGCCGGATGAGCAGTTCAGCATTTTGTCTCCCAGAAGAAGCATATCGCTTCTTTCTGTGTCTTCGTAGAAAACTTCTGCGAAATCACCGCCGTGTGAAACTGCATAGTCCAGTATTTTTTCAATAAGCGATTGGTTCATCTTCTATTTCTCCTTGTTCACACAATTCTGCTCACATAAATGACAGGCAACAAAATGTTCCGGCTCTACTTCCACCAGCTTCGGATTCTCTTTCGCACAGATTTCCATTGCGTACCTGCATCTTGCACGGAATTTACATCCCGGCGGCGGATCGATCGGACTTGGCACTTCTCCTTCCAGTTTGATCCGCTCTTTTCGCTCTCCGTTTTCTGTATCGATATCCGGGATCGCAGAGATCAGCGCCTGCGTATACGGGTGCAGCGGATGGTCATATAACTCATGATTTCCTGCCAGCTCAACCATAGAACCTAAGTACATGACTCCGACTTTATCCGAGATATGTCTTACCATCGAAAGGTCATGAGAGATAAACAGATAAGTAAGTCCATACTCTTTCTGCAGGCGGATCAGCAGATTGACTACCTGTGCCTGAATCGAAACGTCCAAAGCGGAAATCGGTTCATCACAGACGATGAACTTTGGCTCCACCGCAAGTGCCCTTGCAATTCCGATGCGCTGTCTCTGCCCTCCGGAAAGTTCATGTGCAAACCGGTTCGCGTATTCCGCGCTTAAACCTACTTTATTCAACAGATCCGCCACTCTTTTTGCTTTTTCTTCCTCAGAAAGTTTAAAGTGTACATTCATTCCTTCCGAAATAATTTCTCCGATCGTCATTCTCGGATCAAGCGAAGCGTACGGATCCTGGAAAATAATCTGTACATTTTTCTTAAATTTCAGTAAGTCTTTTCCCTTTAATTTTGAGACATCCTTTCCCTCAAAGAACACACTTCCGGAAGTCGGCTCATACAGCTTCATCATTGTTCTTCCGCAGGTTGTTTTTCCACATCCGGATTCCCCGACAAGTCCCAGTGTCTCTCCGCGCTTCAGGGAAAGATTCACATGATCCACTGCTTTTAATGTTTGTTTTCTTCCGACTTTGAAATATTTACACAAATCCTTTACTTCCAGGATTGTGTCTGCTTCCTGTAATGCTTTAACTGTCTGATCCATCTTCTTTCCTCCTGTCGTAGAATGATTTTACCTTTGGAGCATTCTTATGCTGCAGCCAGCAGGACACTTTGTGCGTGCCGCTGATGCTGTATTCCTGAGGATTTCTCTCCTTGCAGATCGGCATGCAGTATTCACATCTGGAGGCAAACGGACAATGATTCAGCGGAAGAATCAGATCCGGCGGCGTTCCTTTTAATGCATACAGCTCTTTCTTCGTCTCTTTTTCCATCTTTGGGACAGAATTTAACAGCGCCCATGTATACGGATGTCTGCTCTCCTCAAAAATCTCCTTTGCAGTCCCTCTCTCTACTACCTGTCCGGCATACATCACCTGAATGCGGTCTGCAAAATTTGCCACGACTCCAAGGTCATGCGTTACAAGAATGATTGCTGTGTTCATCTTCTCTTTCAGTTCACTCATCAGATCCATAATCTGTGCCTGAATCGTCACATCCAGCGCTGTGGTCGGTTCATCTGCGATCAAAATCTTTGGATTGCATGCAAGCGCCATTGCAATCATCACTCTCTGACGCATTCCCCCGGACATCTCATGCGGATAATTATCAATCCGCTTCTCCGGGCTTGGAATGTTTACTGTCCGGAGCATTTCAATCGCTTCTTCTCTTGCCTGTTTCTTATCCAGATGTTTGTGGATCTTAAGACTCTCCATAATCTGTTTTCCGACTGTCATTGTCGGGTTTAAAGAAGTCATCGGATCCTGAAAAATCATGCTGACTTCATCCCCCCTGAAAGAACACAGCTCCTTCTGATTCATGGCAAGCACATCTTTTCCGTCACAGATAATCTTCGATCCTTCTTTGATCTCAGCAAACGGCGGCTTTAACAGCCTTAAGATGGATTTTGCAGTCACAGTCTTTCCGCACCCGGACTCTCCTACAAATGCCAGCGTTTCTCCCTTACTCAGTTCAAACCCGACGCCTCTGACCGCCTTTACTTCTCCTGCATATGTATGAAAAGAAACATGCAGATTTTCTACTTCTAATATTTTTTCTTTCTCTGACATCTCCATATCCTCCCGCTATTTTCTCTGTTTTGGATCCAGTGCATCTCTCAGTCCGTCACCAAGCAATGTAAACGAAAGCATTGTCAGCGCGATCATCAGTGCCGGGAAAAACATCTGGTATGGATAAAACATAAAGTTCTGCTGTGCTGCGGATGCCAGTGCTCCCCAGCTTGTGTTCGGCGCCTGGATTCCAAGTCCGATATAACTTAAAAATGCTTCCGAGAAGATATACCCCGGGATATCAAATGTAATCGCAACAATGATCAGACTGATTGTATTTGGAATCATATGCTTCAGAATAATCCTGATTGGCGAGACTCCAAGTGCATTCGCTGCAAGGACAAATTCCTGTGACTTTAATTGAAGCATCTGCCCGCGGACAAGCCTTGCAATCCCACACCATCCGGTCAGTGTCAATGCCAGCATCAATGTTCCGAGACTCTTGCTGTCTGTCACAACAGAAATTAAAATAACAATAATTAAATATGGAATACTCAGGAGGACTTCCACGATTCTCATCATAATGTCATCTACGATTCCTCCAAAGTATGCTGCGATTCCTCCGTAAATACATCCGACCACGCTTGAGATCACCGCCCCGGTAATACCGATCAGGAGTGATACACGCCCTGCCTGCCAGACTCTCGCAAAAATGTCTCTTCCAAGAGCGTCTGTCCCAAACCAATGTTTTCCGCTCGGAGCCTGATTGATCGCATTCGTATCGATTTCCTCAAATGCATATCCGCTGATCTTCGGTCCAAATATAACCATAAATGTCAAAAGCAGTAAAATAATCAGCGCTACAAGTGCAATTTTATTGCTTTTCAGTCTGCGCCACGCGTCTTTCCAGTAGCTTACTCTCGGTCTTGCGAGTACTTCCGGTTCCTTATCCAGACCGATGATCTGAAATTTTTCCATTGAGATTTCCTCATTTGGATCAAATGTATTCCTCATTTCTTTTTCCATTCTGTTCTCCTCCCCAACTATTTGATCCTGATCCTCGGATCCAAAATGCTGTAGGCAATATCAATGATCAGCTGCGCGATCACAAACAGGCCTGCTGCAAAAATGGTCGTTCCGATGATCATTGTATAATCTCTGTCATTGATGGAACTGATGTAGTAAAATCCGAGTCCCGGTATTCCAAAAATTTTCTCCACAACAAATGCCCCGGTAAAAATTCCTGAAATCTGCCCTCCAAGAATTGTCAGACATGGAAGGAATGCATTTCGAAGCACATGGTCTTTGATCACGTGAAAACGATCTACCCCTTTTGCCTCCGCCGTAAGAATATAATCCTGTCCGAGCACATCAAGCATATTTGATTTTACATATCTTGCGTACGTTGCAATCGTTCCAAGACACATAACCGCTACCGGCAGGATAATATTTTCCGGCTTGCCCCATCCCGTTGTCGGAAGCACCTGGAACTTTACGGTAAATACATACTGCAGTACCGCCGCCAGTACAAAGACCGGAACCGTGATTCCTATGATTGCGATAAACATGACAAGGTAGTCCGGCCACTTATTCCGGTTCAGCGCCGCAATGATTCCGAGCAGCACACCGATGACAAGCCCGATCAGAAGTGCCAGTCCTCCCGGTACTGCAGATACTTTCGAGTTTGTGATGATCGTATCTGTGACACTTCTTCCCGGATAACGGAGAGATTCTCCAAGTTCTCCCTTCGTCAGAAGATTCTTTAAGAAAATTCCATACTGCTCTGTCTTTGGTTTATCTAAGCCATACTTTGCATAATAGTTCTCTCTCGTCTGTTCCGGCAGGTTCTTTGCCATATATGCCAGCGGATCTCCCGGTATACTGTGCATCAAGAAAAATGTCGCTGTAGTAATAATGAATAGTGTAAGTATCATATAGCTGATCCGCTTCAATATATACTTAGCCATAACGCTTCTCCTTTATCCCTTTTATATATTTGAGGTTGCAGCTTTTTCGTGCCGCAACCTCCTTTTATTTTTGATCTGTTCCTTTTCTTTCTGTTTCTATCTTCCGCTGATGTAAAGCTTCTTAGATCCCATTGTTGTGAATGGAAGTTCTGAAATATTTTTTACATATTCATATGTAAATGCATGTTTACTTTCGTTTACAACCGGACATAATGCACATCCTTCTTCAAAAAGCATCTGTTCTGCCTGCTTATACAATTCTACACGTTTCTGTTCATCCATCTCAACAGATGCCTGATCAATCAGCGCATCATATTCTGCATTCTCCCAGAAAGTAGGAATGGAACCCGCATTGGATTTCATCAGAGAGAGCATCGAAATCGGATCGTTATAATCGATGGACCATACCATGTATCCCATCTGATAGTCACCAGAGTTTGTCTTTGACTGGAAAGTTCCCCATTCGTTTGTATCTAACTCAATATTGACACCAAGTTCCTTTTTAAATACCTGTTGGTAATACTCACCATAGTTTCTGATCCACTGATTGGTATCTCCCAGTGTAAATTTAATATCCAGTTTGGATGGATCCGATCCAAGTCCCAGTTCTTCCATTCCCTTTAATAACAGTTCTTTCGGATCTTCAGATTCATACATTGCCTTCAGCGGCTCTTCCACCTGCTCTCTGTAACTTCCCTGTTCTCCTGTTGACACTCCGTTCGGAACCCATGAGTATAGAGGATCCATTGTATCAAAATAAATAGATTTGGCTACTTCCTCACGGTTGATCGCAAGCGTGAATGCTTTTCTGATATTTTCATTTCCAAACAGTTTGTCTTTTGTATTAAAGAAATGGAAGCGAACACTTGGAATCACTGATTTTGTGTAAACGACATCCTCCTTCGCTTTAAATCTGTCGATCCATTCCGGTGTTCCACTGCTGCATGTATCCAGTGACTTATTCTCAAATGAATTGTAGATTGCATTCTCATCATTCAGAATCTTGTAGTTTACATTTTGCAGATGTACATTTTCTGCATCCCAGTATTTCTCATTCTTCGCAAGAACGATTTCTGAGTTATGTGTCCATGTCTGAACAACAAACGGACCGTTCCCAACAATATTATCTTTTTCCGCACCATATGTTTCCCCATATTTCTCCACAATATCTTTTCTCTGTGGGAACATCGCTCTTGTATCCGTCAGTGATAAGAAGTATGGCGTAGGTGATTCCAGTGTAATTTCCAGCGTCTTCTCATCCACAGCTTTTACACCAAGCTCTGACACATCCTTCTCTCCGTTATTGACTGCTACACCATTTTTGATACATGTGATCAGATATGCATTCGGAGATCCTGCTTCCGGATCAAGTGTTCTTGTGATGCCGTATGCATAATCTTCTGCTGTTACCGGCTCCCCATCGGACCATTGATTGTCACGAAGTTTAAAAGTCCACACAGTTCCGTCCTCGTTGGACTCCCATGACTCTGCTCCCGCTCCGACTCTGACATTCTCTCCATCCTTTTCATCAAGCCGTGTCAACGGTTCCATAATATTCAGAAGAATACTGTTCCCGTACATGTCATTTCCCTTGACACTGTCCAAAGTAGATGGATCTGTTCCCATAGATGTGTTAAAATACTGCTCCGCATCCAGCACATCCCCATTGACTGTCTTTTGTTCTCCTTCCGCTTTCTTGTCATCTGAGCTTCCTCCACAGGCCGCCATCGAGAAAGTCAGTACACCTGCCAGCGCCAGTGCCAGCAATCGTTTCATCTTCATAACTTCTCCTCCTTATTGTGTGATCTATATGGTTATTTGATTTGTCTATATTTTATCATTCACTATATTTTTCGTCAATACAATCAAAAAAAGTCATGTAAAATATACTTTTTGCATATTTCACATGACTATTTTTATATTATTCACTATATTTTTTATTCATTTTCACTAAAAAGCTCTGTGAACTTTTCTTCTGTTCTCCCATAGTCACTCCGGCATCTCATTCTCATATCTACCGCCGATGTTAAAATATTTACAAGCATCATCGGCACTGACGGTGTGTTCAGAAACAGCCTCGTTGTACTCGGCGCACACAGAGTCAGTTCACTGTGTGCAACAATATCCGCACTCTCTGTATTTGTCACTGCGAATACCTTTGCCCCCAATTCTTTCGCATACGCAGCGAGCTTCTCCGTCATAAAATAGTAGTCCGGAAACGCGATCGCAATCACTAATGTCTCCCGGTCCATCATCGCCAGCGCAGAATGCAGGCTGTCATTTAGCTCTGTATCCACAACAACTGCCCCGATGCCAGTCCCCGCCAGTCTCAGTTTTAGAAATTCTGCGAGCAGTTTGGAAATTCCCCTCCCACAGACCAGAACCTTCCTGCTTAATAAAATTTCATCTGCTGCCTTGAAGATCAGTTCCATATCGATCTGTTCGAAAAATTTCCGGGTCATTGCGCTCTCTTCCTCACAGATCTCCTTTAAAAGCTTTTTCTGTTCTTCCAAATTACACTTCGGAACATAGTTAGACGGATATTCATTTTCTTTATGCAGTTCAATCTTATTCTGCATACTGATGTATTTGCGAAATTCATATTTGACTTCATTAAAATTCGCATATCCAAATGCTGTGCATGCATTTAGGATCGTCATCTCTGTCACCTGTGTTTCCGTGCTCAAATCCTTCAGCGTAATAAAAGACATCCTATCCACATGACTCATCATATACTCCGCAATCTGCTTCTGTTTCTTAGTCATATCCGGATATTTCTCTTTTAACCTCTCAATTACATTCATTCTCTTTACTCTTTCTTATAGATTCTCTGCAAGCTCCAACGCTCTGTCCACCATCACGTCAATATTGTAATACTGGTATTCTGCCAGCCTTCCGAGCAGGTGGAAGTTCTCCACTTCCTTCACCTCATCTCTGTATTTTGCATAAAGTGCATGGTTTTCCTCATTTGCGATGGAATAATACGGAATCTCTCCCTCTGCCCCTGTATACGCAAACGGATATTCCTTGGAAATCGTAGTGCCCTCACACTTCTGCCCTGTGAGCCACTTATACTCGGTGATTCTTGTATAGTCCTGATCTACAGTATAATTGACAACCGAATGTCCCTGATAATCCTCCTGATCATAATGTTCAAAATCAAAACGCAGTGTACGGTACGGAAGTCTTCCATACTTGCAGCCAAAGAACTCATCCAGAGGACCCGTAAAGACTACTTTTCCTTCAAATGGTTCATTTTCAAAATACACCTTGTTCTCCACAATCTTCAATACATCCTTCGCCTCTGTGTGCAGTCTCACATCAATATTCGGGTGGTCCAGGATCCGCTCAAACATCTTTGTAAATCCTTCTGCCGGAACTCCCTGGTACTTGTCCGCAAAATATCCATTGTCATAAGAAATATTGACCGGGACTCTGGCAGTTACCGCCGGGTCAATCTCCTCCGGCTTCTTGCCCCACTGCTTCATCGTGTAATACACATAAATGTTATCATACACAAACTTTCCGACCATTTGAAGATCGCTGTCCTCATGGTTCATCAGATCAAGAATCGGTACCTTTGTGCCCATTCCATAGGCGGACACAAGCTTTTCCTTCAGCCGCGCCGCTGTTTCTTCATCGAATGCTTCCTGAAGTGTATGCAGATTAAACGGAACCGGCATATACCTGCCATGCACATTTGCAACAACCTCATGATGAAAGGCATACCAGTCTGTAAATTTTGACAGGTACTCATATACTCTCTCATTGTTCGTATGGAAAATATGCGGACCGTACACATGAATCAGCACTCCATTGGCATCCTCCTCATCATAACAGTTTCCCGCAATGTGCCCCTTCTTTTCCAACACCAGCACCTTTTGATTCTGCTCTGCCAGTTCGCGCGCTACAACGGCCCCCGCCGCACCGGCACCTACTATAATTGCATGATACATTCTTTTCCTCCTCGTTCCACAGCAGCCTTTCTTCTTATCTATAATGATCTCCAAAAAGGTTGTGGGTAATTTCTTTCTTCATTTTACACTATCGGAAAGAAATGCGTCAATGACTCTTTGGATGAATTCGACGAAATAGAACTCTATGCTTATCTTTTATTACTTTTTCTCAAAGTGTCAACCATATGCCTGACAGCCAGTTTCGGATGATAGAAAACCATTCTCGGCCCGGAAAATTTCATCACTTCTTTTATCTGCTCCTGTCTTTCTTTCCGGTAGCAGTGGATTTCGCATGTGCTGCAAAATGTTTTTTGCGCCATCTTGGGACACTTATCCACACGCTCGCCTGCATACCGTAAGAGTTCTTCACATTTTTCGCAGAGTTCTGTGGATGTCCCATGCTTTTTTCTGCAATAGAGCCGGATCATAAATGCGATTGTTTCCTTTTCCTGCTGTCTCTTTTTGTTCAATTCCTGCTCTGTCATTTTGAACCGACTCCTTTCTTCTGCATCCTTCTTTTAGGAAGCGCGCCCCTCTTTCATTCGGATCACACGATCTGCGATCTTCATTGTAGACTGTCTGTGGGACACAAGGATGATTGTCTTATCTTTCTGCTGCTCTTTGAGTACTTTTAAGATCTCTGCCTCGTTTAAGCTGTCCAGATTGCTTGTCGGCTCATCCAGAAGGATGACCTCACTATCATGGAGAAATGCTCTTGCAATTCCGATCCTCTGTCGTTCTCCGCCGGAAAGCTGATGATTCCCTTCCCCGATCACAGTGTCATAACCATTTGGAAGACTTTCAATAAATTCATGGATATTCGCCTTCTTACAAGCCTCCACCACTTGTTCATGAGTGCTGTCAAGCCGCGCCAGCTTTACATTGTTTTCAATCGTATCTTCAAACAAATATGTGTCCTGGATCACATAGCTCTCCAGTGCGCGAAGACCGTTTGTGCTCCATTCTTTGATCGGCTTTCCGGAGATTTTTATTTCTCCTTCCTCCGCATCCCAGAATCTCATCAGCAGTTTGATCAGCGTGGATTTTCCGGAACCACTCTTTCCTACGATTCCAAGTATTCCGCTCTTTGGGATTTCCAGAGAGACATCCGACAGTATCTGTTCTTCTTCCTCACCCTGTTTATAGGAGAAAGTGAGATCCTTCAGAGTGAAGCCGGCAAAGGAAGGCTCGGCCCCTTTTTCTTCCACTTCCCGGATCAGCGGCTCTTCCTCCAGAAGCTCCAGTACCCGGTTACCGCTCGCAAACGTATGAAGCAGGTTATTTGCAAGGTTGCTGAGTGCCGTCACCGGACCGAAAGATCCAAGCATCGAAATCGTACTGATCACAACGCCCTCTGCATTTAACATTCCTTTTTGATAGAGATACACGGAAGTCATCAACATCAGAAAAGAGAAAAAGAGAATTGCACTGTCACAGTTTGCTCTCGCCTTTCCTTCATAATTTTTTAATCTGCCCTGCAGTTTTGTCAGTTCTTCACTTTGCTGATCAATATTTGCCAGCCGCTCTTCTCCACAATCATACTGGATGATCTCCCGGAGTCCTCGTATGCTGTCAAGAAAATAGGTGTTGATTTTCCCGAACTGATTGCGGTAGCGATTTCCATCCTCTTTTC
>PPYE01740836.1_pt1 | contig 12158 bp, 7 predicted proteins | sample 1559881 | NCBI WGS metagenome assembly PPYE01 (sample SAMN08240022, study PRJNA423297) | Human gut metagenome, whole genome shotgun sequencing project.
ATTATCTGCGCTTTTGGCTTAGCATCTGCCGCACCTCGCTCGCCGTATCGGCACTTAGAATTATGCGGTATTGCCTTTGCATTATGCTGTCATGCAAAGAGATTCATCAAAGGATCGACATGAACCACTCAACGGTTTTGGGGTCATAGTGGGAGAAGAAACGGCTTTCGCTCTGGTCCGGTGCCTCAATCGGTGTGGCAATAATCATGGAGATACTGCCCCACCGCCAATGCCGGCAAGGCCAGGGTCCCAGCCAACACCAGAAGAATCCGGCGGGGCAGGGAAGAATGCTTCATCAGCGGCCCTTTTTTTACGGCAACACCGCACAATTCCCGCCGGAGCGGCACTTAGAATTATGCGGTATGGGCTTACATATATAATAGCGGCAGCACCACAGAGTGCCTCCGAACGGCCTATGCGCACTGTTCCGGCGGCTGTGACCGGCCTGCTGAAACGGCGCTCAATCCACAACCGGAATATCCAGCCCGAACTCCTGCGGGCGGAACCGCGGGCAGACATTTTCGGCGGTGCAGATGACCGAAGCAGCCAGCCGGCTGCCAATGCCGCAGGCTTCCGCCATCGTTTTGCCATAAGCGCGGCCAATGACCGTACCGGCAAAGAACGCATCGCCTGCGCCGGTGGTATCGATCACGTTTACCTTTTTGGCGGGTACAATGCCACTTTCGCCATCCGCGCAGGCGTACACCGCGCCTTTGTCCCCCATGGTAACAACCATGCAGGGGATGCGGGCGCTGCCTACATTAGCGGCCAGCGTGCGGCACATTTCCTCCGGCCCCATATGGTCGTATTCGTCAGAAAAGAGGATCCCCGCTTCCTGCTGGTTGCAGACAAAACAGTCGATTTGCTGCAAAAAGTCACGCCGCTCCATGGCAATGCTCATGTTGGAAACCGCGGCATATACCTTTTTGTGGTATTTCTGTGCAAAATACAAGACCTGCTTTACAGTGTCTTTTTCCAGATCAAATTCAATGGCAATGCCATCGCAGTCCTTAAAAATTTCATCGCCTTTTTCGGCCAGCAGGTCGGTCAGGGGATTGGTGTCCGGCCGCTTGGAGATGGCGGCCACCACATCGCCCTCATTATTGAACACAGCCAGCCAGGTGCCCATGCCGTCCGGCACGCGCTGGATATAGCGGGTGTTCACCTTGTGGCGCGCCAGTTTATCAATAACATCCTGCCCTGTGCCAGTGTCATCCACCAGGCTTACAAAGGTGGGGCGCAGCTCCACGTTGGCGATATCCTCCGCCACATTGCGGCACACACCGCCGTGTACCTGTTCTACCCGCCCGGCGTTGCGCCCGCCCGGAATATAGGTGGCAAGGGGGTACCCCTTGATATCAACAAAAACTGCGCCGATGACAACGATCCCCATGCAAAACGCCCTTCCTTACCCAGGGTGCAGCGGAAAACAAGGAAACCGACTGAATGTTCGTTTTTTCAGCTGCACCGTATAACTGTAAACTTATGATGAACAGTTTACATGATTGGGGCCGAAAAAGCAAGGCTGGCGGCGATTTTTGCCGCTTTTGCGGCAAACTGTACCGCACGGACGGAATCTTTATCTCCTCTTTACAATGATTTTCCGCGGTGCTATAATAACAGCGAAAAACCGACCGACCGGTCGGTCAAGCACGCTAAAAAAGCTCCGTTTCCCCCTAAAAAGGGGCGCCACACGGCGGCTGCGCTGCGCTTCGGCGCTCCTTCCTTTTGGGGCAGCCTGAACCCGGCCGGTCGGCCACATCCGCCAACATAGGCCCGCCCAAAGTGCGGGCAAAGGGAACAAACAAATGCCAAAATACAGTGTTAAAAAGCCATTTACCGTACTTGTGGCGGTCATATTGGTGATGGTGCTGGGCTTTGTAAGCCTGACCGGCATGCAGACAGACCTGCTGCCCAATATGAACCTGCCCTACCTGCTGGTCATTACCACCTACCCCGGCGCCAGCCCGGAACAGGTGGAAAGCGATGTGACCCAGCCGCTGGAAAACAGCCTTTCCACCCTGAATGGTGTAAAGAACGTGACCAGCCAGAGCAACGAAAACTACAGCCTTGTCATTCTGGAATACCAGGACGACACCGACATGGACAGCGCCATGGTCAAGGCCAGCACCGCCGTGAACCAGCTTTCGGACAGTCTGCCCGATATGGCCAGCACCCCCACGCTGATGGAGATGAGCCCCGATATGATGGCCACCCAGTATGTTGCGGTGGACTATGAGGGGATGGACATCTACGAGCTTTCTGACTATGTGGAGGATACGATCGTACCCCAGCTGGAGCGCGTGGACGGCGTGGCCAGCGTTTCCACCACCGGCCTTGTCAAAAAATCAGTGCAGATCACGCTGGACCAGGACAAAATTGACGAGGTGAATGACAAACTGCTGGTCAAGGTGAGCGACCGCCTGGCCGAAGCCAAAAAGCAGCTGGACGAAAACGAGGCCAAAATCAAGGACGGCCTGGCGGAGCTGGACAGTGCCCAGAGCCAGCTGGATTCCGGCAAAGCCCAGCTGAATACCCAAAAGCAGAGCCTGATCCAGCAGCTGCGGGATGCCATCGACCAGCTGAACGAGGAGATCCCCAAGCTGGAAGAGCAGATTGCGGGGCTGAAAACCCAGCTGGATACCGCCCAGAGCAAGCTGAACCAGCTGAAAGTGGACCCCAGCAGCCTGCCGGAAGTGACGCTGCCGATCGATGATGCACTGTTTGCTTCCTGCAAAGAGATTCTGGCAAAATATGACCCCCAGTACGATGCAAATGCCATGCCCGCTAATTTGGAGGAAGCCAAGAGTGACCTGACCAAGATGGCCGCGATGCTGGCTTCCATCGAGCGCGCCCAGCAGGCCATTGAGACCGAAGCTGCCGCCCTGACCGGCGGGCAGAGCGTCAGCGATGCCTGCGCCGCGCTGGACGCCCAGATCCTGACGCTGACCGTGCAGGTGCAGCAGAAGGATAACGAGATCGTTCAGCTGGAACAGCAGCTGGATACCGCCGCCCCGGAAGAGCAGGATGCCATCCGCGCGGAAATCGAAAGCAAAAAAGCTGAACAGGCGGCTTTACAGACCCAGCTGGACACTGCCACCAGCCAGCGCGCAGCCCTGGATGGTTACAAGAGTGATGAAAGCACCCTTTCCACCACCCAGACGGCCTTGCGGAACGCAACGGTGCTGCTGAAAGCCCGGCAGGAAGCCGAAGCCAGCCTGAACGAGAGCACCGAGGAACTGCGCCAAACCCTACAGCAGACGATTACCACCCTGAACACCCAGATCGACAAAGCCGAAGCCATGCTGGCCAATTTGAACGATCAGCGCGGCAAGCTGCAATCGATGCTGGAAAGCCTTTCTGCCAACCCGACAGACCCCCAACTGGCCGATATGGCCGTGCAGCTGCTGCTCAGCGGCACCGAAGCCCAGCTCAGTTTGGGCGAGTTCCAGATCAGCAGCGGCCGCACCCAGCTGGAAGCGGGCCAGACCCAGTTGGACTCCGCCCGCGAAGAGTATGAATCGGCCCGCGAGGAAGCGCTGAAAAGCGCCAATCTGGACCAGCTGCTGAACATGAACACCTTAAAGCAGCTGATCGCCGCGCAAAACTTCTCTATGCCCGCCGGTTACATTGACGGCGGGGAAGGGGACGATAACCAGTACATCTTAAAAGTCGGCGATGCGTTTGACAATGTGGATGAGCTGAAAAGTATGGTCCTGTGCAGCATTGACGGCATCGGCGATGTGCGGCTTTCCGATGTGGCGGACATTGAGCTGACCGATAACGCGGACGACAGCTACGCCAAGGTGGGCAAAAACCGCGCCGTGCTGCTTTCAATCTATAAAAGCTCCACGGCTTCCACCTCGTCTGTCTCCAACGCAAGCACCGCTGCTATGAAAGAACTGATGGCAGAAAACGATGGCCTGCACCTGACCACCATCATGGATCAGGGCGACTACATCAAGCTGATTGTGAACAGCGTCATGTCCAACCTGATCGAAGGCGCTGTGCTGGCCATCATCGTGCTGGCTCTGTTCTTAAAGGATATCCGCCCCACGCTGGTGGTGGCCATCAGCATGCCGCTCAGTGTGCTGTTTGCCATTGTCATGATGTATTTCAGTGGCATTACCCTGAACATTCTCAGCCTGTCCGGCTTGGGGTTGGGCATTGGCATGCTGGTGGATAACTCGGTCGTTGTCATCGAAAATATTTACCGCCTGCGCGGGCGCGGCATTCCGGCCCCGCGTGCTGCGGTGCAGGGCGCACGCCAGGTGGCGGGGGCCATCGTGTCCTCCACCCTGACCACGGTCTGCGTGTTCCTGCCCATGGTGTTTACCACCGGCATGGTGCTGGAGCTGCTTTCCGATATGGCATGGACCATCACGTTCAGCCTGCTGGCATCCCTCATTGTGGCCCTTACCGTGGTGCCCTGCGCCGGTTCCACCGTACTGCGCAAGCAAAAAGAGATCAAGCACCCCTGGTTCGACCGTTTCCTGAATGGGTACGAAAAGCTCTTGCGCTTCTGCTTAAAGCGCAAGGCCATCCCGCTCACACTGGCGATCGTGCTGCTGGCCGTATCGGTCTGGCGCATTGCCACCATGGGCGTGGTGCTCATCCCGGATATGGGCTCCAACCAGCTTTCGATTACGGTAACGGTGCCTGCGGATACCGAAAAAGAGGATGCCTTTGCCACCGCAGACGCCGTGATGGACGCCATTACCAACATTGACGGCGTGGAAACGGTGGGCGCCATGTCCGGCGGCAGCGATAGCACCAGCAGCATGCTGATGATGACCGGCACTGAGGGCACCACGGACAACACCAGCTTTACCTATTATGTTCTGCTGACTGACGAGGGCGCCAGCAACAGCAAGGCCATCCAGCAGCAGATCGCCGATGACACCGCTGACCTGAACTGCGAAGTGGACATCAGCGCCAGCAGCATGGATATGAGCGCATTGTCCGGCAGCGGCGTGGAGGTGGACATCTACGGCCAGAACCTGGACAGCCTGACCACCGCCAGCCAGCAGGTGATGGACCTGCTGAACAGCGTGGACGGCATCGAGAATGTCTCCAACGGGCAGGAAACCGGCGACGAGGAGGTGCATATCGTCATTGATAAGGACAAAGCCATGCGCCTTGGCCTGACGGTGGCGCAGGTGTACCAGCAGATCGCCGCAAAGCTCAGCACCGATACCACCGCAACCACCCTGAAAGTGGGCCGCGATACCTATGATGTGACGATTGTGGATAAGACCGATACCCCGAACCTGGACGATCTGTTCCAGATGGAGTTCATCACAACGACCACCGACGATGACGGCAACACCGTGAACGAGACCCATACCCTGGGCGAGTTTGCCTCCCGCACCAACGGCAACGCCTATGCGACCATTGCGCGCGAAAACGGCTCCCGCAAGATCAGCGTGACCAGCGATACCGCCGAAGGCTACAACACCACCCTGATCTCCCGTGATCTGAGCCCCCAGCTGGAAGCACTGGACCTGCCAGATGGCTGCACCGCTGAAATTGCCGGTGAAACCACCCAGGTGACCGAGATGATCCAGCAGATGGCCAAAATGATAGCCCTGGCACTGTTGTTTGTCTATTTTGTCATGGTGGCGCAGTTCCAAAGCCTGCTTTCCCCCTTCATTGTGCTGTTCACCATTCCGCTGGCCTTTACCGGCGGCATGATCGGCCTGATGATTGGCGGCGAACAGCTTTCGGTCATTTCGCTCATGGGCTTCCTTGTGCTGATGGGCGTGGTGGTCAACAACGGCATTGTGTTTGTGGATTACGCCAACCAGCTGCGCATTGGCGGGCTGGAGCGCACCGATGCCCTGGTGGCAACCGGCCGCACCCGTATGCGCCCCATCCTGATGACGACCCTGACCACCGTGCTTGCCATGGTAACGATGATCTTCAGCAAGGATGCCGGCAGCGAGATGGGCAAAGGCATGGCCATTGTTATTGTGGGCGGCCTTTCCTATGCAACGCTGATGACCCTGTTTATTGTGCCGGTGATGTATGACCTCTTCTACCGCAAGCCGCCGGTCAACATTGATGTGGGCGATGACGGCATGGATGACCTGCCCGATGATGCGGCCGAGTTTGCCGCAGAATTTGCCGCCCGCCGCGCAGCAGAGGGCAAGAACCAGCCGGAACCTGAAACACCGGATACCGCCGAGCACCGCCACTTAAATCTGCCCGGTAAACCCGATACCGAAAACGGGGAGGGGACGCCACAATGACACCAGATATCCGCAAAGAACGCGAAACCGCCCTGTACGAAGCCGCCTTGCGCCTGATTGCCAAGGGGGTAAACCCCGCCGCCATGAAGGTGCAGCAGATCGCGGACGAAGCCGGAATCGGCAAGGGCACCGTGTATGAATACTTTGCCTCCAAGGATGAGATCCTGCAGGGAATGGCCCTGTACTGCTTTGATACCGAGATTGCCCGCATTGCCGTATTGATGGAGCCATGCACCACCCTGCAAGAGCTGGAGGACGCCGTGATGGCCTACCTGCAGGATCTTTCCGGCAACCGGATGGGAACCTATCAGGTGATCGCTTCCAGTATTGGCGCACGGGAGAACCTCCGCGGTATGGACGAGTGTGTGCAAGCCCTGCGTGGGGTGCTGCACAGAACCATGGCAGCCCTGCGGCAAAAAGGGGAGATCAACCCCGCCCTGCCGGATGATTACTGTGATCTGGCTCTGCTTTCCGCTGCGGCGGGTGGGCTGATAAGGCTGTGCTATGTTTCCAAGCACCCGGGCGCGCTAACGCCCATACAAAACCTGCGCGTGTTGATCCACCGCGCACTGAACCCATAAACAAACAAAAATAAAAGCAGCCAGCCGCCCTGCCTGTGGGAATGTTCCACGGTGGGGCGGCTGGCTGTTGTAATCGGGGGAAAGTGGAGATAAAAAAATACGCTTTCGCCGCCGATGCCCAAACCGCGCAAAGCATGGTATAATGATGGCAGGATAAACGCAGAAACCAACACACAGAACACGAAAAGAACACAGGAAAGGAAAGACCATGTACTTTCAATACGGGCAGGAAGAAACGGAATACCTGAGCGGCAAAGATGAAAAACTTGGGGCGGTGATTGCCCAGGTGGGCCGGGTGAATCGCGAGGTGGATACAGACCTGTTTTCTGCCGTGGTGCACCATATTGTGGGGCAGCAGATTTCCACCAAGGCGCAGGCTACCATCTGGCAGCGCATGCGGGGTGCCCTTGGCACGGTGGATGCCGAGCATATTCTGGAAGCAGGGAACGAGCAATTACAGCTGCTTGGCATCAGCTGCCGCAAGGCAGAGTACATCACGGACTTTGCACGAAAAATCCAGAACGGTGAGTTTGATTTGGAGGGCATCTGGCAGAAGCCGGATGAGGAAGTGATCCGGGAGTTAAGTGCCCTGAAAGGCATTGGCGTGTGGACAGCGGAGATGATTTTGCTTTTCTGCATGCAGAGGCCCGATGTGTTCAGCTATGATGACCTTGCCATCCAGCGCGGGCTGCGCATGGTGTACCATCACCGTAAAATTGACCGCAAACTGTTTGAAAAGTACCGCAGGCGGTTCAGCCCTTATTGCAGCGTGGCGAGCCTTTACCTGTGGGCCGCCGCGGGCGGTGCGGTGCCGGGGTTGAAGGATTATGCCCCCAAAAAGAAAGCCCCGGCCAAAAAGGCAGTACCCGCTGGTTCCCACACGGAGAAAACATCAAAAGTATAACAAAAGTACAACAGAAAGGGTAGATGCTATGATGTTCACCGCGCATTATCAGTCCCCCTTGGGGGAAATTCTGCTGGCAGCGGATGAAGTGGGCCTGACCGGCTTGTGGTTTGACCGCGCAAAGTATTATGCGGCGGGCCTGGCCCCGCAGAGCATGGAGCGCGAAACCCCGCCCTTAACCGAAGCAAAGCGCTGGCTGGATGTGTATTTCAGCGGAAAAATGCCGGATTTTATGCCGCCGCTGCACCCCATCGGGTCAGACTTCCGGCAGGAAGTGTGGGCGCTGCTGCTGCAAATCCCATACGGGCAAACGACAACATACGGCGCGCTGGCCGCCCGGCTTGCGGCAAAGCATGGCACGGCGCGCCTGTCCGCCCAGGCGGTGGGCGGAGCCGTGGGACATAACCCCATTTCGCTCATCATCCCGTGCCACCGTGTGGTGGGTGCCAGCGGCAGCCTGATCGGTTATGCGGGTGGTGTTGAGCGAAAAATCCAGCTGTTGAAATTGGAAGGAACCGGCTGCATAAAGCTGTTTGTGCCCAAAAAATGTGAATTAAGAGTTGAGCAAGCACAAAGTAAGGGCGAGCAAAAGATGTGAAAAAGTAAACCAGCAGAAGAGCGAATATGCGAAGCATGTTGAATATTAGTAACAGCGTTTAGCCAGCGGAAAAACTTCGATGGACTGCCACATGCCACTTGCAAAAGAGGAAAAAACATCAGGAAAAGCCAATAACTTGCTTTTGAGTTTTTTCCTTGGTGGTTAGAAGCTGCATATTGTATTGCGCTTTGAGGTTTTCATTCCATTTCTTTCATCAACTTCATTTTCCGCTTTTCGGGCCTGTTTATCCTTCTTTTTTCCTTAGGGTATATCTGAAAAGTCGAAAATATGGTCTATTTCTACAAACACAGCGGGATTTTGCGTTAAAAAGTCTTGGAATCCACAAAGGATTCCTGCGGCTCTTCGCCTTACATCCTGCTTGTGTTTGCGAAATATCCGTCATTAATTTTTTCTCGTTTGCTACTCTTGATTTACATTATAATAGGGGCTAATCAATAATAAACTCTGTTCAACCATCCCTGTACCCCCCAACACAGCAAAAAATGTTCTTGACTTAAACCTGACTTTAAGTTGTATGCTATAATCAGAAACGGAAGTATCCCAAACAGCAAAAGCGGGCGGAATTGAACAGCCGCACGGTGAGGCACACCAAAGAAGGAGCAAAGCAATGCAATACCGCACACTGCATTGGCTGCGGCCACTGCAACAGCCGCTGCCCCTTGCACGTAAAACAGCAGCAGCGCATGCAGGAAATCAAGGCGTACTTTGGCAAATTAAGCATGTCGAAAATATGTTGACCATGTAATTTCAAACATTGAATATTGCAAAAACATACAGAAAACGATACAATAAAAGCAATCCCGTATCATTCTGAGTGCAAAGCGGGAATGATACGGCGTTGCCTACTGAAGCGAGGAGAATTTTTCCATGAGTGAAGTTAAAGCAGGCATTGGCGGCGAGCATTACCAGCCATATGCAGAGCGCACCGGCGGCGAATCCGTTGTGTTTTTTACCCGTGATCTTTCGGCAGAGGGCCTGAAAAAGGCATATGCCGCCATTCAGGGCAACCTGACCGGCAAGGTGGCTGTTAAGCTGCACACCGGCGAGCAGAACGGCCCCAACATCATCCCGCGTCCCTGGGTCAAGAGCCTGATGGAACAGATCCCCAACAGCACCATTGTGGAAACCAATACCTATTACGAGGGCGACCGCTACACCACCGCACAGCACCGCGAAACCCTGAAAATAAACGGCTGGACGTTCTGCCCGGTGGATATTATGGACGAGGACGGCGTGGCAGCCCTGCCGGTAAAGGACGGCAAGTGGTTTACCGAAATGCACGTTGGCTCCCACCAGCTGAACTATGATTCCATGCTGGTGCTGACCCACTTTAAGGGCCACACGATGGGCGGATTTGGCGGTTCCAACAAGAACATTGGCATTGGCTGCGCCGATGGCCGCATCGGCAAGGCCGAGATCCACACCGCTGTCGGCTCTGACAACATGTGGTCCATCAGCGAGGAAGAGCTGATGGAACGCATCTCGGAATCTGCCAAGGCAACGGTGGATTACTTTAAGGATCATATCTCCTTCATCAACGTCATGCGCAACATGTCTGTCTCCTGCGACTGCGAGGGCGTCAGCGCGGCACCGGTCGTTACCCCCAACGTGGGCATCCTGGCATCTTTGGATATCTGCGCCATTGACCAGGCCAGCGTGGACCTGATCTATGCCATGAAGGAGGAAGATCACCACGACCTGGTGGAGCGCATCAAGACCCGCCATGGCCTGCGCCAGCTTTCTTACATGCAGGAGCTTGACATGGGCAACCGCAAGTATAAACTGATCGACCTGGATAACAACCAGTCTCCCCTTACCCTGCAGGAGGCAGTGGCACACGTTGTTCCGTTTTTTGAACCTAAAAAAGTTACCCTGTAAACCGGCTGGGCAGGTTTGCCCCAGCCGCACCCAATAAACAATTTCGGGCCGGACGCTGCAATAAAGCGCCCGGCCTTTTGGGTTTTATAGAAAGGCAGTGAAAGACAGTAAGCAGAAGCTGCCCAAAACAAAGCGGGCCAGGGCGAATATGCCGGCCAGAGAAAGGATATGAAAGCGATTCGATGGCTGTTAAAATTGGTTCTGGCGATGATAACCCTGCCACTGATTCTTGCTGTGTGGCTGATAAAGTGGTTTGTGGTATTTCTGCATCATTGTTCGGCATGGACTTTCTATCTGCTGGGCAGTGTGGTGTTGGCAACGGCGGTGCTTTCGTTTCTGATGCAGCAGTCGCAGGGGATAGAAGCACTTCAAATGCTGATCGGCGGATTTGTGATTTTTATGATACCGCAGGTGGTCGGCGGAGTGGTGGTAGGCAGAACGAAAGATCAGATTTTGAGCGAACGAAAAGATTTGTATATAGCACAGTGATGATAGAGCCATTTCAGGTGTCATACAGAGATGCAGTGAACTGAGATGGCTCTTTTCTTTTGAATAAAGGTTCATCAAAGCCAAGGGCAGATTGAAAACTGCTTTGGCTTTGATGAGCCTGTTTTTGTGCCTTTTTCAAATTTATTTGGGGCAATACCGCATAATTCTAAGTGCCGATACGGCGAGCGAGGTGCGGCAGATGCTAAGCCAAAAGCGCAGATAATACTGCCGTATAAACTGCGGAAAGTTTTCAAAAAACTGGTGTAATTGGTAAAACCGCTGGCGTTGCAGGCATCCAGCACGCTGGCGCCGGCTGCAATGGCACGGCGGCAATGCTGCATGCGCAGGTTGGTTAAATAGCCGTGTACACTTTCCATCGTGTAGGTTTTGAACGCGCGGGACAAATGCTCCCGGCTGGTGTAGGTATATTTGGCAAGGCTGCCAACGGTTAGGTTCGGGTCGGTATAATTGGCCTGCAAAAAAGCAACGGCCTTGGCAACCAGGGCACTTGTAGCGCTGAGCAGTGCCGTGCGGCGCTCGGCCACAATCTGGTCCATCAGCAGCAAAAGCTCCACCAGCTCGCACCGCTGCACCATGTGCTGGGTGCTGCCGTGTAAGTAAGCGGTCTGGGCCATCCGCTCAAATAAGCCGCGTAGATCCCATGCGGTGACGGCGTCTGCATCCAGGATCACCAGCTGCCCCAGCCAGGTGGGGGCAACCAGCCCGCTGGCCAGCAGGGCTTCCTGCCATAGCTCGGCGTTGATCTGGGCAATCAGACGTTCAGAAATCTTATCCGTGATATTGAACATGCCCGCATGATAGCACCGGGCAGGGAAGATGATCATTTCCCCCAGGTTTATATCATAAATGTTGCCGTCCACAGAATAGCGCACGTTGCTGCCCACCAGGGGCAGTACAAGCTCATAATACGGGTGAGAGTGTACAACAGACTGGCTGTCCTGCTCGTTGGTATACCAACCCACGGCAATCTGACCGCTTTCCACTTCCATGCTGGCGCGTTCCTGCGTCAAAAACTGGTCCTTGATATGCGGTACTTTCTGGACGAACATGGTGGGCCCTCCTTTTTTGACTTTGCGACGCGGATTTCTGGGGAACGTTTGTAGTCCGGTCCGGGATGTTGGGCATAGCAAATAACAAAATAGGACAAAAATGGCGGTAGTGGCCAATTTTTATATGGCATCTGACTTTATTATAGCATAGAGTGCAGCAAGATGGTATTGGCATACACCAAAAAATATCGATTTCTAGCAAAAAAGTCTGATTCTTGGGTGCAGCTTGCGTCAAAAGAAAGAGAATGAGAAGGGGGAAAATAAACAACGTTATCTAGGGCAATACTGCACAATTCCCGCCTTACGGCTTAAGCACCGCTCCGGCGGCTGCGGCACGGCATCTGCGTTGCCAAAATACTCGATAAT
>PPYE01091301.1_pt1 | contig 12154 bp, 14 predicted proteins | sample 1559881 | NCBI WGS metagenome assembly PPYE01 (sample SAMN08240022, study PRJNA423297) | Human gut metagenome, whole genome shotgun sequencing project.
GGAGGGAATGGCATCCTATGTAAAATATCTCTTCAAAACCGTCCGCAAGTACTTCGGCGAGGCGATCGTCGTCACGCAGGAGGTCGAGGACATCATCTCGTCGCCCATTGTCAAGGAGTCGATCATCAACAACGCCGACTGTAAGATTCTACTCGACCAGCGCAAGTACCGCAACAAGTTCGACCAGATACAGACCTTGCTGGGACTGACGGACAAGGAGCGTGCGCAGGTTCTGTCGATCAATCTCTCGAACGACCCCGCGCGCCGCTACAAGGAGGTCTTTATCAGCCTCGGCGGGGTGCAGTCCGCCGTCTATGCTACGGAGGTCTCGGATGAAGAATATCTCGCGTTTACGACGGAGCAGACGGAGAAGATGGAGGTGTACGCTCTGGCCGAGAAGCTGGGCGGCGACATCGAGGCGGCGATCCGGCAGCTGGCCGAACGCCGCCGCAGGGAGCGGGAGGCGTAGGACCATGCGGCGATACGTCTTCGGGATTGTCGGCACGGCCCTCGCCCTCGTTGTCCTGCCGTGCCTGCTGCTCCTGACTGTGGATATGGAGGAACGACGCATCGCACCTCTCACAGGCCGCTGGGCCTCGGTGCTGCACCCCGGCGCCACAGCCGACATATGTCGCGGGCCGGAGTGCTACATCCTCACGCTGCGACGCCCCGGCGAGGGCTTCCGCCACGGCCGGACTTTCCGCCTGCGGTACCGGCGCAGCATCTACTACCTCGATGCGGGGCGTCGCGTGGAGCTCTACGCCCCGACGACGAATCGGCTGCTGCTCCTGCCGGGCGGCAGCTATCGAAGAATTGTGAAACCTTAAAAAACTCGCTTATTATGGAAAAAACGAATCCCGTCGTCACGGCTCTGCGCGACGACATACGCCGCCGTCAGCAGGTGGTGCAACACATCGCCTCGCTCGAAGAACAGCTCGACAGCGACCGCATCTGCGGGGCCTGGCTCGCAGCCGAAGGGACCCTCACGGCCTCCCTGCGCCGCATCGGTACGGCAACCTACCGGATGCTCGTCTATGACCACACGCTCTGCTACCGACGGCTGGTGCAGGATGCGGTCGTCACGCTGCGACGCCATCGTCTGCTCTTCGGCGAGGAGGAGGACTGCGGCGCCAACCGCGTGGAGTACGACCCTGCGACCGACCGGCTCACGTTGGGATGCTACGGCCTGTTCCTGCCCGACGACGCTACGCATCCCGCTGCCGAAGAGTTCGAAACACCCGTCGAATAGCTATGGAAAGACGTCTGGCACTCCTTCTGGCGTGGCTGCTCCTCGGCGCAGGAGCAGCCCGCGCCCAGTGGGTCGTCTCCGACCCCTCGAACCTCGCACAGGGTATCGTCAACTCCACCAATGAAATGGTACACACCTCCTCGACGGCGCAAAGCATGTTGCAGAACTTCCAGCAGACGGTGAAAATATACGAGCAGAACAAAAAGTACTACGATGCGATGCGCAAGGTCAACAAACTCGTGCGCGACGCCCGCAAGGTTCAGCGCTGTATGCTGCTCGTGGGCGAGATCTCGGACATCTACGTCGACGGCTACCGCCGCATCGTCACCGACACGAACTTCTCGGTCGAGGAGCTGGCGGCCATCGCCATAGGGTACAAGCGCATTATCGAGGAAGCGGCCGGAGAGCTGAAGGACCTCGGCGAGATCATCAACCCCACGGATATGAGTCTCACGGACAAGGATCGTATCGACGTGGTGGAGCGCGTCTATGGCACGCTCATGCGCCACCGGCGCCTCGCGGGTTACTTCACGCGCCGCTGCATCAGCGTTTCGCTGCTGCGCGCACGCACACACCGCGATATGGAGCGCGTGGTGGCGCTCTACGGCACGGACGAACAACGCTACTGGTGATGGTTCACATGCTGCTATCGATGGACAACATGCACGGCATCCTCCGTCAGCTCTATACCGATATGATGACGCTCTGCGAGGGCATGACCTCCGTAGCCTCGGGCATCGCAGGTCTCGGAGCGCTGCTCTACATCTGCTACCGTGTGTGGCAATCGCTGGCACGCGGCGAGGCCATAGACCTCTTTCCGCTGCTGCGGCCCTTCGCACTGGGAATCTGCATCATGTTCTTCCCCACACTCGTACTGGGATCGCTCAACGGAATCCTTTCGCCCGTGGTGCAGGCCACGCACTCGCTTATGGTCGGCCAGACCTTCAATATAGAACACTACATGGAACAGCGCGAAGCGCTCGAACGCGAGGAGCGCGAGCGGCTGCCTGCGGACTCCTACTACGCGGAGGATCCCGAAATGGAGCGTGAGCTCGACGCCCTGGGGCTGGACGAGCAGACGCGCAGCACCCTCGACAAGATGGACGAAGAACGTTCCTCGTGGTCGTTCAAGGGCTGGCTGATGAAAGGATTAGCCTACATACTGGAGCTGGCCTTCGCCGCCGCAGCGGTCGTCATCGACGCACTGAGGACCTTCTATCTGGTCGTGCTCTCCATCCTCGGACCCCTGGCATTCGCCATCGCAGTCTTCGACGGATTCCAGAGCTCGCTTACCAACTGGCTCTCCAAGTACGTCTCGATCTACCTGTGGCTGCCGATCTCGGATCTCTTCTCGGCCATCATCGCTCGTCTGCAAATACTCTCGCTCCAGCAGGAAACGACGAGCGGCACGGCCGTCACGCTGATCTTCATGGTCATCGGCATCTGCGGCTACATGTGCATCCCCTCGATCTCTACGTGGATCGTGCAGACCGGAGGCATATCGAGCTTCAACCATACCGTAGCCCGCACCACGACACTGGCGGCCGGCTTAATGGGCATGGCCGCAGGAAAAGGATACGCCGGCGGCAAGGCCGCGTGGCACGGCGTCAGGTGGGTTGCCGGAAAACTCCGGGGAACACGTCAATAACCGCTTTACATTCGCTGTATGGAATTCAAAAGTCTTAAAAATATCGAAAGCAACTTCCGGTTCATACGCATCTGCTGCGCCCTCTTCGCCGGATTGTGCGCTGCCGTGGCCGTAGCCTCCGTAGGCTTCTCCTATGCCTTCGCCGAGCGGCAGCGGCAGAAGATCTACGTCCTCGACGGCGGACGATCGCTCATGGTCGCACTCTCGCAGGACCTCTCCCAGAACCGCCCCGTGGAGGCACGCGAGCACGTGCGGCGCTTCCACGAGCTTTTCTTCACCCTCTCGCCCGACAAGGCGGCCATCGAGTCCAACTTGAACCGTGCACTGCTGATGGCCGACCGATCGGCCCTGTCGTATTACAAGGCCCTGAGCGAAAAGGGATTCTTCAACCGCCTGATCGCCGGCGGCATTTCGCAGACCGTACGCATCGACAGCATACGCTGCAACTTCGACAGCTATCCCTACCAGGTGACGACCTACGCCCGGCAACGCATCATACGCGAGAGCACCATCACCGAGCGGTCGCTCGTAACGACCTGCCGCCTCATCAACGCCGTGCGCTCGGACAACAACCCCCAGGGGTTTCTGCTGGAGAATCTGAACGTCATCGAAAACAAGGACCTCGCAACTTATGACCGTTGACAGGCTGCGCGTACGAACACGTTATGCGAGGCGGTGGCTGCGCCGCCGACACGACCGTCTGGCGCCCCGCCAGCGGCAGCGCATCGCTCTTGCGGCGCTGCTGCTTTTCGCCGCCGCCGATATGTGGATGCTGCTGCGGGGCGTCTTATCCTGAATATCAAATTCCGATGAAGATGAAAGAACCAAAAGATGAAATCCGCTCCCACAGGTGGCCGAAGGTCAACGTCCTGCTCGTGGCTGCCGCGCTGCTCGTACCCTTCACGCTGTTCATGTGGCGGATATTCGGCACGAAGGAAACACCGCAGCAGGAAGGGGCTGCGGGGATCAACTTCTCCGTGCCGGAGGGCCGCGAGCAACAGATCGAAAGCTCCAAGCAAAAGGTCGTGGCGAAGGTCCGGACCGAGGCGTTGCAGGCCCAGCGGTTGCTCACGCTCGGCGAGGAGTCCTTCTCGCTGCTGGACGACCGCACGGAGCAACCTCCGTCCCGGCAGAACCCCATGCAGGAGGCAGATGAGGCCAACCGCGCCCTGCAACGGCAGCTCGCACAAACCTATGCTCCCCGCACCTCCGAGCGGGAAGTCGAGCATCTGCGGCGTCAGGTCGAGGAACTCTCCGCACGGCTCGATGCGCCGCCGGCAGCTTCCGCAGATCCGCTGGAGCTGGCCGAGCGACAATATCAACTGGCACAGAAATACCTCGGCGGCGGAACGCCGCACATCGACACCGTACCGGCCGAACGGGGACGGCTCTGCGTGCTGCGCCCCGTACCGGAACGGGCACTGACGGCTTCGACGCTCGGCGCAGCGGCAGATTCCGCACAGGAGCGCAACACGGGGTTCCTGACTGCCGAGGGCGAGAGAGGTCCGGAGCATAACATGGCCGTCAGCGCGTGCATAGCACAAACACAGACCGTGCGCTCGGGAGAGATGGTCCGCCTGCGGCTGCTCGAAAAGGCCGCGATCGACGGCGTACGGCTGCCGCGCGGCACCTCCCTCTACGGCGAAGCATCGCTCGACGGCGTGCGTCTGCGGATCGTCGTGCGCAGCATCCGATACCAGGGGCGGATCTTTCCCCTCGAAGCCGTAGCTTACGATCTGGACGGGCAGCCGGGACTCAATATCCCCGACTCGCGCGAGCGCCGAGCCGCGAAGGAGGCTCTCGCCGACATCGGGCAGCAGACCGGCACGAGCATCGACATCAGCCGCAACGCCGGGCAGCAGGTGCTCGCAGACATCTCCCGCACGGCCCTGCGCGCTACGACGCGGTATGCGGCCGAGAAACTCAAAGAGGTGAAGGTCACGCTTAAAGCCGACCACAGGATCTATTTACTGTCGAAAGAATAAAACCGTCATGAACCGATTATCCAGTCTTTTCCTTACGATCGCAGCGCTGCTTGCGGCCCTCGCCGCAGATGCGCAGCACGTCGATGTAGCACCCCGCCGTATCGAAGTGGGCTTCAACAAGACCGTACACATCCTCTTTCCGTCGCCCGTGACCTACATCGACATCGGGTCGATGGACATCATCGCCGGGAAAGCCGCAGGAGCCGAGAACGTCGTGCGCGTGAAGGCCGCCGTCCGAGACTTTCCGAAAGAAACGAACCTCACGGTCATCACCGAGGACGGAGGCTACTACTCCTTCGATGCCCGCTATGCCGAGAACCCGCAGGTTGCAACGCATGAGATAGGTGTCACGGCAGCCGCGTCCCCGGTCGTACAGTCGCCGCCCGCCGAAGGCCGCGTACTGCTCGAAGCCACCGGACGTGAACGTCCCTCCGTAGTCAAGAAGACGCTCAACGACATCTACCGGCTCAACCGCACCGAGATGCGGCTGCGGCAAAAGCATTACGGCATCGAAACCGAGGTACAGGGAATATACATCCGCAACGACGTGATATACATCCATCTGTCGCTCTATAACAACTCCAACATCTCTTTCGAAGTCGAGGACCTGCATTTTCGGATCGAAGATCGCAAGGTCGCAAAGCGAACGGCACAGCAGCAGACACCCCTCGAACTGCTGCGCGTATGCAACGACCTGCGCATCGTACGTGCCCATCAGCGCCAGCGAACCGTCTTCGCGCTGCCCAAGTTCACCATGCCCGACGACAAGCGCCTCGTACTCGAAATCGTCGAACGAAACGGTGCCCGACATCAGCGTATCGAGATTCGCAACAAGCAGATCAGGCTGGCACGGACCCTTTGATCCGCAGCGGATCGCTCCGTCGGGCACAATAATTTCGGCCGGAGAATTGTTATATTACTAAATATTGGTAACTTTGTAGCTGAACAAAAGAAGGAACAATGAGAACGACATCCGTAGCACTCGGAGACTATTTCGAGAGCTTCATCAAAGCCAAGATCGCACAGGGACGCTATAACAATGCCAGCGAGGTCATACGCGCCGGGCTGCGGCTGCTCGAAGAAAACGAGAGCCGCACGCTCGACCTGCAAAATGCCGTCGCCGAAGGAATCGACAGCGGCATTGCGGAAGATTTCGATCCCGAACGGCATTTACAGCATTTGAAAGCCCGACGTGCAAATGACTAAACTCCGTTTTACCCGCAAGGCCGTCGAGGACCTCTCGGACATCTGGCGTTACACGGTAGAGCGGTGGTCGGAAGAGCAGGCCGACCGCTACTACGGATTGCTTGTGGCTACCTGCCGCAAGATCGCCGCAAGCACCGTCCCGATCGGACGGCGTTACGAACAGATCGCCGAGGGGTTGTATGGATTCAGAGTCGGACGGCACATCCTCTTTTACCGCATCGAATCCGACCGGATCGTTCTAATCGTCAGAATCCTCCACGAACGGATGGACCTCGGAAACCGTTTCGCAGAGTAACGACAGCACAACATCGTCGCCGCAGGAGTCGACTCCCCTGCGGCGACGATTGTTTCATACCGAGGCGACTATTTTTTAAGATGCTCGACGAACGCCTTCGACGGCTTGAACGCCGGAACGGTACGCGCCGGCACGAGGACGGTCGTGTTGCGCGAGATGTCGCGGGCCTTCTTCGCGGCTCGCTCGCGGCGCACGAAGCTGCCGAAACCCCGAAAATAGACGTTCTCTCCGCCTATCTGGGCTGCACGAATCCGCTCCAACAATGCCTCGACGACACCTGCGACCATTTTACTCTCCAGACCCGTTTGTCCGGCAATTTGCTTGACGATCTCTGCTTTTGTCATAAGTGCTGCATATTGATGTTATATTTGCAAAAATAGCGATTTTCAGCAGCACCGGCAACTCTGTTGCGCCGTTTTTCTTGAGAATCCGATTCAAGAGCAACCGGTTTCTTATCAAAGATCTTATGCCGGAACCCTCCGCCTGTTGGACGCAGCGCGGCCAAGAGTTGCAATACGGGTAACTTTATTTCTTTTATGGCGGGCGGTTCGAACAAGAAACATATTGTCGTTCACGAGGCGGACGATGCGGTCATGGTACTCCGTATTCTTATTGCACGCCCCGCGCGACTGCACGACCTGCAACCGCGACAGCGAAACCTCCACCGTTTCCACCCTCCGGTCTGCGATGCGGGCCGAGAGGATGAGCGAATCGCGCTTGTCGTGATACCGCTCGACACAGTGGTGCATGGCCTTGCCCTCCTCGATAAATTCCTGAACGCTTTGCAGCACCCGAACTTCGATCTCTCCGTCCGAAAAAGCGATGCCGAGGTACTTGCCCTTGGCCTTTTGGTACTGTTTCTCGTATTCGAGGTATTCCGCACGCCGGCGTGCGACCTGCTCCTCGGCCTCGATGCGGGCCAGAAGCGCCTGGCAGCGGTCGTGCGCCTGCCGGAAATCCGACGGACAGACGTAATGCGCGTTATGTACGTCCTTGCCCAATCGACTCAGCATGTCGATATAATCGCACCACGAAGCCGCATCATCGATGCGGTAGCCGTTGCGTAGGCAGATGCGGAGCGAAGGCCAGTAATCTTCGATCCGACGCCCGCCCGCTCGGCAGAAGTAGCGGAACAAGTCGTAGCGCCCGATTTTAAGCAGCGTTTCTGCGTGGTGCTGACTGAGGGTATAACGGAAGATACCGACAGGATCCTCCGCATAAAGGTCGTAGCGAAGACCCGTCCTTCGCAATTCGGGAATAAGGCGGCGACGAGGATAACTCCGTTCGACGGACATGCGGTTGTAAAGCCAACATTCCGAACGCAACTCCAGCGGTGTAGCGTAGCGCCACACATCATAATACCAGGACATATTGCGCATGCGTGCGACGGTAGCGTATTTTCCATTGGGCGCGATCCAGCGCTGCATGACCTCGCAGCATTCGTAGCGTGCGGGTTGTCCGCCCCGCACCCGGCGTTCGAGAAGGAAGTAGCGTATGACCTGCAAGCCCTCCCTTGTCGTGACCACAGAGAAGTAAGCCTTAGTCCGGGACGTGCGTCTGCGGGTCGTTACGACCGTAAGTCGCACGCCGCAATGCGGGCAGACGGCACGGTCGATTTGCTGATCTCCCTGCCACGTATGCCGACATTCGGTACAGGTGATTTTTCCCCTCTTGGTGCGGAACGCTTCATGTGGCAGAAGATGGGCATAGCCCCAATGTAGCTGCGCAGGTGTGATTTCCGGCAGGCGGCCGCTCGCCGCAACGATACGCCGTTGCAGTTTCGTTCTCGGTTTCATGCTCAGAAAAGACTTTGTTGATTCGCCGCGTCGGTGTTCGACGCAGGTTTGGATTTGCTCTTGTGTGTTATCTTCGCATAGGCTTCGTCGGTGGCTTTGCGAAGCGCCTGCTCGTGCGCCTCGCGCTGCTCCTCCTCGGTCAGAACGATCGTATGGTTCACGACGACGCGGCAATCGAGCGGCTTGCCTACGTCGATGTCGTCCTCGTCGTAGTAATGCACGGCCAGCGAATAGATCTCCGCGTCCGTGAAGCCGTTGCAGCCGCTCTGCTGGACATAGTTCAGAATAAAGGTGATGCAGTCGTCGAGGTTCTTATGCTCTTTGGCACAGGAGGCCGCGAAAAGCGCATCCGCGCCTGCACGCTGCTCCAGGTATTCCCGGATCGTATCCCGGAAATGTTCGCTCGGTTTTGTCATAATGGTGTTGGTTTTGGTTAGGGAATAAAAAGCCGGGAGGAGCGGATACCCGCTCCTCCCAGTATCGACTTATTTATATGTTATGCTGCAACCGGTGCTAACGCCTCCGGCCACAGATCCGGATCGAACGGCTCTCCTTCAGGTTCCGGAACATCTTCCGCAGGAACTTCCTGCGGGATGTCAGTCTCCTCGGGAAGATCCGGATCGAAGGCTTCCACCTCGGCGGCCAACTCCTGCGCCTTGCGCTGCTCCAAAGCGCGAAGCTGCTCTTCGAGCCTGGATTGCGTCTTCTCCAGGCGATCCAGATGCTCCGCGATCACACGCTCGCTCGCCTCCTTGTCCTGTTGCAGGGCGAACTGGCGCAGCAGTTGCAGCTCAAACGTTTCATCCGTCTGCCGGAACTCTTCGATATGATCCATGCAGTTGAAGATCACCGAGCGCATCAGCATATTCATGCGATCCCCGTCCAGATGATCGAGAAAATCACCGATCTGTTGCACATCCTGCAAGGCTTCGCGCTCCAAACCCAGTTTTTCGGCATAACTCGACGGAAGCAGGCGAAGCAGCGAATAACCGTACAGCCGGCTCTCGGAAGCCTCGAGAGCGGAGGGAGAAATCTCCGTTTCCCGAAGTACTCGTTTCAGGTCGGTCGTCATTTGCGTATAGCATGAGCGATGTGCCATAATGATGCGGCTCTCAAGCTCCTCGGCAATGGGACGCGGAGCGATCGACGTATAGACTGTGACGCCCTTGTCGTCGGACGTCTCCTCGATCTGCTCCGGAACCTCCTCGTAGAACAGATCGACGTCCAGCATACCGATAAGAGCATATTTACGCACACGGCCTGCGTCGATCTCCGCATCCAGCTTCTTCATATTCTCACGATACTCCGAAACCTCGGATTCGTACTCCGCCAGAGCTTCTAAATACTCATCCCGGTCCTCGTAATCCGACTCTTGGGGGACTTCGACGTCAGGAAGCACGGGAACGTCCGGCTCCCACATGCTGTAGGTGTCGATGACCTCGACCGTATAACCTTGGGAGGTGAGGCGTTCGAGAACGGCATCCGAATAGTGCCCCACCTCTACGGCAAGCAGCGTGCGAGGGTCGTTCCGCTGCATACGGATCGCTTTCTCAACTAAAAATTCGTCGTTCTTACGGATCATGCAGGCCCGATTTTCGCAGCCCGCACACCCTTCGGCAAGATCCGAAAAGAGAATGTCGTTGGCCGTATTCTCGGCACAGGTCGAGCACTCCGTCTTGTCGAATTTATAGGTGTTCAGCTTGGTCATGTAACGGTCGTGAAGGTATTGACTCACTTGGCGGGGTGACGTGTTCTTCCACGAGTTGTAACTGTCGCTTTTGAAATGCTCCTCGAAGACGCGCTGCTGAACCTCCGAGGGGTATTTGGCCAGCTCGATGGCCATGCTTTCGATGATCTCCTCGCGTTCGAGCAGGTTCGCAAGCGGCTCGATAAGGTCGTTGAGCTTCAGATGTGAACGGATATAACGCTCGCTCTTGCCGAACTTGTCGACGAGCGTCGAGACCGTATGACGGCCCGTTTTGAGCGCACGAAGGAACGCCGCAGCCTCTTCGAGCGGTGCTACGTCCTCGCGCTGGAGGTTCTCCGTGATGGCCATATCCTCCGCATCCTCATCCGTGAGATGTTCATAGACGAGGGCCTTGATGTGTGTGAAACCCGCACGCTGTGCGGCCCGGTAGCGGCGCTCCCCGTAAACGATTTCGTAGTGCTCGCCGCTGCCTCGTACGCAGATCGGTTGCAGCTGACCCGTCTGCTGCATACTCAGGGCGAGTTCATCCAGCGACGACTCATTCAGATTGCGGCGAGGGTTATAGGTGCTGCAAACGATCCGATTCAGCTCCAGAAGGACGATTGGCGTAGCGGCAGGAGTGCCCTCCGAAGCGGACGCGACGGCTTCGGACGCGGCAGCGGAGGTTATCGAACTTTGTTCCGAGAGCGGTGCTGCGGAAGCAGCAGAGGTCGTCTCCGGTGCAGGGAGGGAGGATTTCCGAGAAGCGGACTTCTTCGTCTTCGTCATAATGATTGGACAGTTTTTACCGTGTGTCTCACGTGTTGATGCGATGCAAAGTCTATTTGCATCCGATACGATAATCGATAATTCTTCGAGGGGCGATCCCGAACGGATCGGTTGCCTCGGAAAGAATACTGGTGCACCGTGCGAACGAAGCGACGGAAAAATACCGAAGCCCGCGCGAGGATGATTTTTCCGCCGCGGAGAGAGCGAGCGCCGCAGGCGCGGACGGGCACCTATCTTTTCCGACGGCAACCGAAAGAGGGTTTCTCTTTATAACTTTCGCATATCGTTTCGACGCAGGTAAGAACGAAAACGAATTTTATGACAGGACATTCTTTACTTGTAGTTTCTCGAAGATTCTTTTGAAATAATAAATGAGAAACGTTTATTATCGATTAGGGCTGTCTGCGATTATCGCAAACAGCCCTATAATTAGAAACTCTTTATTGATCGTTAATTATTCTACTATTGCTTATCGGCCCAGCGTTCTTCGGTCTGTCGCACCGCTTCGTCATAATCCGCATTCGTGACACGGTACGTCCAGCGGACGCTATGATCGGAGAACTTCTCAAATTTCCATTGCGAAGGATCTTTGGGAGTCTTTTTCGGACTGTTCGGCTCCAAAGCTGTAAAAACATACATCGCACACGTATCCTGAAATTCATTCGGAACTCTCCAATCAGGCAAATCATCAGGAGCAGGAAGATCAAAATAAAACTCAATCCACCCTACAGCCATTAAATTATCAATTAAAATTTCGTAATCATCTAAGCACCAAGCATATTCCATTGCAATTAAAGTCGTAGCCTGCTGCCCAGGACGACAATAATAAAGACCTCCTCCTGGTGAAAGTTTCGTATTGATAAACCAATACAGCGTGTGATCGCTATCGTTCTGAAACCGGAAAAAATTGAAGTAATCTTCCAGATCGGGTTCTTCGGCCAAATAATCTTCTGCCGTCTTGTTTACATCCTGATACACCTTCTCCGGCAAAGGGTCGTCGGATTTAGAGCAGGCCGTCAATATACAGCATAAAAGAAGAAATCCCAGCGAAAAAGAAATGTTTGGTTTCATCGTTTTAGATTTTATGTAATTATCGGATTTGTTCGGATTCCAATTTTTCGTATAGTTCGAAAAGATCGTCAATATCTGCTTGGCTCGCTCCGCTTAATGAGCGTGTGGCTTGTTTAATTTCGGATACACTCGTCAACTTGATCGCCATATTCCTGATAGCTGCTGCATCTTGGAAGCAAACTCGATCATGCGGAAAATAATTACATCTCGTCTTCGTTTTCGTCTTCGTTTTGCCGCTCCGCTCGACTCTCGTCGTTCTCCATCCAAATAGCCCGCTTTCGTTCATAGTCGAGGGCTTTCCACCAGGTGTTGCAAACATCGAGGAACGCTTGTCCCCCGTCATTCGCCGGATAATTCGCCGCAGACAATCCCGTAATCCGTTCCATTTTCGGGAAGTCCACTGCTAACCACCAGGCATCGAGGTTATC
>PPYE01512118.1_pt1 | contig 12153 bp, 10 predicted proteins | sample 1559881 | NCBI WGS metagenome assembly PPYE01 (sample SAMN08240022, study PRJNA423297) | Human gut metagenome, whole genome shotgun sequencing project.
GTATAATTTACGCAAACGATTGCGTAAATTATATGAATATGCATCCGTGAGAGGATAATAGATAAGATGCTCTGAGATGCAGGGCTCAACATAAGGAGAGAAAAGATATGGATAAAAGAGCAGCCGGCATTCTGATGCCGATCACAAGCCTGCCGTCAGAGTACGGTATCGGATGTTTTTCAAAAAGTGCATATGATTTTGTGGACTGGCTGAAAGAAGCAGGACAGAGCTACTGGCAGATCCTTCCCCTTGGCCCGACAAGCTACGGAGATTCTCCGTACCAGTCCTTTTCCACTTTTGCGGGAAATCCGTACTTTATCAGCCTGAAGGCTCTGGTGGAAGAGGGAGTTCTTACAAAAGAGGAATGCGAGAAAGTCAACTGGGGAAAAAGGGCGGACAGCGTAGACTACGAGAAGATTTACAAAGGCCGCTATAAACTTCTCCGCAAAGCATACGAAAACAGCAACATCAGCGAGAATCCGGATTATCAGAGATTCGTGGCGGAAAACAACTGGTGGCTTTCCGACTATGCACTTTTTATGGCTGTGAAAGATCAGTTTGGCGGTGTGGAGTGGACCAAATGGGCGGAGGATATCCGTCTCCGCTGGGAAAACGCTATGGACTATTACCGCAGAGAGCTGTATTTTGACATTGAATTCCAGCAGTATATGCAGTTTAAATTCTATGAACAGTGGATGAAACTGAAAAAATATGCCAATGAAAAAGGTATCCAGATCATTGGGGATATTCCGATCTATGTAGCTATGGACAGTGCGGATACCTGGGCTCATCCGGAGCTTTTCCAGCTGGATGAGGAGAATGTGCCAACAGCTGTAGCCGGATGCCCGCCAGATGGATTTTCCGCAACAGGACAGCTCTGGGGAAATCCTCTGTACCGCTGGGATTATCACAGAAATACAGGATATCAGTGGTGGATCTCCAGACTGAGTTACGTGTTCCGCCTTTATGATGTGGTAAGAATTGACCATTTCCGTGGTTTTGATGAGTATTTTTCCATTCCGTACGGTGCGGAAAATGCCATTGGCGGCCACTGGGAAAAAGGCCCGGGAATCGATCTGTTCCGCAAAGTGGAGCAGGCCCTTGGCTGGAAGCAGGTCATTGCGGAGGATCTTGGTTATGTGACAGATTCTGTTCGCCAGCTTGTCCATGACAGTGGTTTCCCGGGAATGAAAGTCCTTGAGTTTGCTTTTGATTCCAGGGATTCCGGATGTGCCAATGATTACCTTCCGCATAACTATCCGGAGAATAGTGTGGCATACACGGGAACCCACGATAATGAGACTATTGCCGGATGGTGGAAGAGCATTACTGTAAAAGAGCGTAAACTTGCCAGAGATTATCTCTGTGATAACTGGACACCGGATAAAGATCTGTACAAATGTTTTATCAGTCTTGTGATGAGAAGCAGCGCAAAGCTTTGTGTGATCCCCATGCAGGATTACATGGGTCTGGATAACAGCTGCAGAATGAACCAGCCGTCCACAGTAGGAAAGAACTGGAAATGGAGGATCCGCAGGAGAGAGCTGACTGCGAAACTTCAGAAGGAGATCCACGGGATCGCACTTCGCTACGGACGGATGAACTGGTCCGATTAAAAGGAATATTTGTGAGGTATATTCCGTTTAAACGGGACGTAGAGGAAAGTGGAAAGATTTTAGATAGAATCGTGTTTTTTTGTGTGATATAATGCTGTTTCGTGAAGGCAGCTGTCAGTAAAGGGGGAGGCTGACAGCTGCTTTTTTCGTTTATAAAGACGCCGGGATGCAGGTGAGATGTCTGCTTTGCATGCGTCAGATTTTTTTACTAAGGGGAGAATTATGACAGGAAAAACACACGCGGCAGTCGGACTCGGAACAGTGCTGGCAGTTACACAGCCTTCCACTGTTTCCGGTCTGGTACTTGCCGCAGGAACGGGAATGCTTGGAGCACTGATCAGTGACATTGATGTGGGAACTTCCAAGTCCCATAAAGATGCGGATCGGATCACATTGATCGCGGTATTGCTCGTGGCAGCAGAGATCGCACTGAATTATTTTTGCAATTTTTCCATCTGGGAGAAGATCCGCAATGACAAATCCGTGGCACCGGTAGCTATGGGAGTTATTATTTTTATTGCAGTCTGTGCTTTTGGGAAAAATCAGCCGCACCGGTCATTTATGCATTCGATCATGGTTATGGCTATTTTGAGCGGAGCGCTTTCTATGGTATCTGTACAGCTGGTACCTTATTTTGTGGTGGGATTTGCGTCCCATCTGGTACTGGACTGTTTTAACCGGAAACGGGTACGGATCCTGTATCCTCTGCCTGGAGGGATTGCATTGGATTTCTGTAAAGCAGGAGGTTTTGTGGACTCTCTGCTTTTCAAACTGGGCTCTGTGGCGGTAATCTTTGAGATCGTGTATCTGGCTGTGCGGATGGGTGAGAGCTGGAAGTTTTTTCAGATGTAGGATGCATAGAATATCCGCTTGACTGTGCAGGACAATAAAAAAAGAGCAGATTTTCCATTGTGGTGAGTCTTCTTCACTGGACAGGACCAGTGAAGAAGATGTCCGCAAATATGGAAGATCTGCTCTTTTTTATAAATATGTAAGTGAAATTATTTTTTCTTTTTGCAGGCACATGCAGTATAAAGTACGTCTGTGGAAGAGTTCAGCGCTGTCTCGCAGGAATCCTGGATAACACCTACGATGAAACCGACACCAACTACCTGCATGGCAACGTCGTTCGGGATTCCGAAAAGGCTGCAGGCCATCGGGATCAGAAGAAGAGAACCACCGGCAACTCCGGAAGCACCTGCCGCACTTGCAGCAGCCAGGATGCAGAGGATCAGAGCGGTCGGGAAATCTACGCTGATACCAAGGGTATGTGCAGCTGCCAGAGCCATGATGGAGATTGTGATCGCAGCACCACCCATGTTGATGGTCGCACCAAGAGGGATGGAGATGGAGTATGTATCCTCATCAAGTCCAAGGTCTTTACAGAGCTCCATGTTTACCGGAATGTTGGCAGCAGAGCTTCTTGTGAAGAATGCGGTGAGACCACTGTCTTTCAGGCAGCGAAGAACCAGCGGATATGGATTCTGGCGTGTGCAGATAAAAGTAACGATCGGATTCAGTACAAGTGCTACAAACAGCATGGTTCCAACCAGTACACAGATCAGACGGCCATAGCTTAAGAGTACGCCAAGTCCCTGCTCGGAGATGGTTGTGAAGATCAGTCCCATGATACCGAATGGAGCGAGGTTGATGATCCATCTTACTGCTGTGGAAGTTGCCTCGGAAATGTTTTCGATGACGGTCTTGGTTGTTTCACTTGCGGCCTTCAGTGCAATACCGAAGATGATAGCCCATGCGAGGATACCGATATAGTTTGCGTTCACAAGTGCGTCAACCGGGTTGGAAACAATGTTCATCAGAAGGTTTTTAAGAACCTCAGCAACACCGCTTGGCGGGGTGATGTCGGAAGTATTTGTATTCTCGGAAAAAGTCAGCATGATCGGGAACAGACGGCTGGAGATAACAGCTGCCAGTGCTGAGAGTACATTTCCCAGAAGATAAAGTACAACGACGAATTTCATGTTTGTTTTCTGGCCCTTTCCCATATGGCACAGAGAGCTCATTACCAGGAAGAACACCAGGAGCGGAGCAATTCCACGGAGAGCACCGACGAACAGGTCACCGAGAATGGAGATCACAGACGCCTGAATTGCAAGTCCGAGGATGATACCAACGATCAGTCCGCAGATGATACGCTTGATCAGATTGATGCTGTTCCATTTTTGAATCAGGTTTTTCATAACTACTTTCCTCTTTCCTATTGTATGAGTGGGCATTTTACTGCTTTGAAATAGAATATTACTACTGCATCACGTAAAAGCACAATATAGCAATTATATACAATTTTGTCCGCCTTGTAAAGACAAATGTACATAATTGGAGAAAAATATGAAAAAACCCGGCGTAAGGCTGTTCTGCTTACGCCGGGTTATCGTCTTTCAGCAATAAGACTCCGACCATTAAGAGTGGAGATGAATTGCGTTCGTTATGTACGTATTTTTTTGAAGCTGATAGCAAAGAAAAGAGTTTCCGCAAATCCGGTGATCCCCCATGAGAAGATATAAAGAAGATACAGCGCGGATATCGTCTGGAAATGTGCGAACACCGTGTAGATCCAGATGATACGGAATACACAGGATCCCAGGATGACGATAACGGTGGGAGGGATACTTTTTCCGATGCCACGGGAAGCAGCGATGCTGCCATCCATAAAACAGCTGAAGGCATAGCTGAAGCCCATGATCCGGATCCTCTGCATACCTGCATCGATAACAGCCGGTTCTGTAGCAAACAGCGACAGGAACTGCCGGCCAAAGATCAGAAGCAGCCCACCCAAGATCGCGCCGGAAATAAATGCATATGTAATACTGATGCCGTAGGATTTCAGCATTCGTTTTTGGTTTCCGGCACCCCAGTTCTGACCGATGAAGCTTGCACATGCAGTATAGAAAGCAAACATGACGTTATAGATCAGGGAGTCTGCATTTGCAGCGGCGGCATTTCCGGAAACCATGACTGCATCAAAAGAGTTGACACCGGCCTGTACGAACAGATTAGCAATGGCAAAGATACCGTTTTGGAGTCCTGTAGGGATACCCAGGAGCAATACGGCTTTGCAGGCCTTGGGATGAAGGCGGATCTTTCTCAGTGATACTTTGCAGTCATCGGTTCGTCTCAGGAGATGGCTCATAACCAGAAATGCAGATACATACAGGGAGATCGCACTGGCAGTTGCCACACCTGCGGCGGCCATATGGCAGACGATAACAAAAAACAGGTTCAGAAGAACATTGATCACTCCGGCAATGGAAAGATAGATCAGTGGTCGTTTCGTATCGCCGCGGGCACTTAAAACACCGTTACCAAAATTGTATACAGCCATGGCAGGCATGCCCAGAGCGTAAATCTTCATATATAAAACAGCCTGGTCGATCAGTTCCGGCTTTGTGTTCATCATGGCCAGCATCTGTCCGGAAAACAGAAGACAGATGATACAGACCAGAAGACCTGCGATGGCACAGAGAAGAAGGGATGTATGGATCGTTTCTTCCGTGCCTTTTCTGTTTCCGGCGCCAAGTTCGTGGGCTACACGGACGTTGACACCGGCACCCATGCCGATCAGGATTCCGGTAAACAAAGTGACCAGAAGCGTTGTGGAACCCACAGCTCCAAGTGCCAGGTAGTCCGCAAACCGTCCTACAACCGCAACATCGCTTAAGTTAAAAAGAACCTCCAACACCTGGGACCCCATCAAGGGAAGGCTGAAGAGGAGGATATTTTTCCAGAGAGAACCGGAAGTCATCTCTATGGAATGAGTTTTCTTTTTTTCATTTTCACACATAAAATTACCTCATAAAAAGTATATAAAATTCCTTCATCCAGGTTATACAATACTCTGTTGAAAAAGGTTTGTAAAGAGGGGAAAACCGCGTAAAATAAATATTTTTCGGGCAGATTCTACTTGACATATCCGGTGGTTCATCATAAGCTGTTGAGAGATATGGAAAAATCGAAAAGTCTTTGAAAAAAGGGGAAAAATACACATGAATAACTGGGACAATGTACGTCTGGTACCGGAGTTTAATGAGCAGGGTGTTGCCTGCTATCGTCTTGATGGCGGAGATTATGTAAACGAGTATTATATCACTTCAGAGGCAGAGACAAGAAAGCTTCTGAACACACCGGAAGTGGTAGGATATGAGGTATATAACTGTCTGATCCCGTCTACCTGCCAGATGCTTTATTATCTGAAGGAGCAGAAGAAGGTTACCACTGCAAATATTCTTTCTATCTTAAGAGGGGCGCTGAATTATCCTCTTGAGGAAGCCTGTTATAAAGAGCATATCCGTGTTCATGATATCAGCTTTCTTTCCAGCGAGCGTGTTTTTGCGGAAGATGAGATGACAGGGCTTGAGATCAAGTACAGCAAACTGACCATGGTTCCGGACAGTACTCTGATGATCGGTGATATCATCGCAAGTGGTGAAACACTGATCCATTGTCTCCGTTATGTGACTGATTTTTACAGAGAACGTGGGACAAAACTTCGTAATATTATCATCTTTACTATTGGAGGAACCAGGGGAATCGATATTCTTGAGAACCTGACAAAAGAGATCCGCGAGTTCTGGCCGGAGTTTGAAGGATTTATCACGGTATTTTATGAAGGAATTTTTTCCACCTATCAGGATAAAGGCGTTTCCGGGATCAATCTTCCGGATGTCGATTTCTACTGGAAGGGTGGAATCGTTGCACCGGAATTTCGAAGAGAGACACTTTCCATGTGCAGCCCTCTTTTTGAAAAATGTATTATCTACGATGGCGGCGCAAGACGTTATGAGATCCATGAGCATGTAGAGGAAGTCCTGGAATTCTGGGAGGGAATCCTGGAGCGCGCGGACAAGATCGACTTCAAGGAGCTTCTGGATGAGAAACTTGGCTATCCGACACCGATTAGCTACGAAGACTGGCTGGCTCACAACCACTACCAGGAGATCCGCCCTGCCGACACCAAATGGCTCTATCGTCAGGAGCAGGGATATATTGAGAGTATGAAGAACATTACACTGAGGGAACTTGCCGAGCAGAGAATCGGGGAGTTTCGAAGTGCATTGAGGAAATACATTCTGTAACAGTTCAGAGAATAAGACGTATGTAAAGACAGACCGTAGCAAGCTTGCTTGTGTAGGGCTGCCTTTATTTACGTCTATGGGCGGGACGCCCATGAAGTCTGGGAGACGGAGCTGCGAAGCAGCGCAGAGAGAGCGAAGTGAACGGTTCCCAGACTTGCTCTGAACGTACGGAGGAGAAGAGTAGTGTGCGGAACAGACCGGAGCAAGCTTTAATGTAACGCATTCTTATAATCAGAAAATTGCACTGGGAATTGTGGCAGAAGCGAAAGCAGATTATTATGATATGTTTACAAAGTTGAAAACGGAAATAGAATCAAATTGGATTTAACGGCAAAAATAAGATAATCAAAGAAAAGGAGACGATAACATGCCATATATCAAAAACATCGAACACGAAAAAGTAGTAGATCTTGCAGGTGAAGTACAGTACATGCCGGGACAGGTGGTGAGCAAAACTCTGGCGCAGAATGAGGCGGTCAGTGTGACACTTTTTGCTTTTGAGAAAGGTGAGGAGATCGGAACTCATGATTCCAAAGGTGATGCCATGGTGACGGTTCTGGATGGTGTTGGAGAATTTACCGTAGGTGGTGTAAAACATGTCTGCAAAGCAGGCGAAGCTCTGGTAATGCCGGCAACCATTCCTCATGCAGTTTATGCGGTAGAGCGTTTTAAGATGCTTCTGACTGTTGTATTTCCAATCGAGAAATAAAACGGAATAATGAACTGGATAATTATGGATTGAACGTTGCTTTCAGTATGAACAATGGTATAATAAATGATAGCAATGAGACAGTATTTTCAGAAATATTGAAAATATAAAATACAGCAGACCAAGGAGGATCCTGTAACAATGAAAATTGGAAATGATATTTATTATGTAGGTGTAAATGACCATCAGGTAGACCTGTTTGAGGGACAGTACGTAGTACCAAACGGAATGTCCTATAACTCCTACGTGATCAAAGATGAGAAGATCGCAGTTATGGACACAGTAGATACCAACTTTACAGAAGAATGGCTGGGAAAAGTAGCAGAAGTTCTGGATGGCGCGAAACCGGATTATCTGGTAGTTCAGCATATGGAGCCGGACCACGCCGCAAATATTGAGAACTTTATGAAAGCATATCCGGATACAACCGTTGTTGCCAATACTAAAACTTTCACCATGATGGAGAACTTCTTCCGTGGAATGGACCTGGAAGGAAAGAAACATATCGTAGCCAACGGTGACAGCCTGACACTTGGAAAACATGTCCTTACTTTTGTATTTGCACCGATGGTTCACTGGCCGGAGGTTATGGTCACATATGACAGCACAGACAAAGTTCTGTTTTCCGCAGATGGATTCGGTAAATTCGGAGCCCTTGATGTGGAAGAAGACTGGGACTGCGAAGCACGCCGCTACTATATCGGAATCGTTGGAAAATACGGCCCGCAGGTACAGAAGCTTCTCAAAGCAGCTGCAACTCTGGATATTCAGACTATCTGCCCGCTTCATGGACCGATCCTTACCGAGAATCTTGGACACTACCTGGAGAAATACGATATCTGGTCTTCCTACAAGGTAGAGAGTGAAGGCGTAATGATTGCTTACACATCCGTATATGGCCATACAAAGAAAGCAGCAGAACTTCTTGCACAGAAACTGGAAGAAAAAGGCTGCCCGAAGGTTGTTGTCTGCGATCTTGCAAGAGAAGATATGGCAGAAGCAGTGGAGGACGCTTTCCGCTACGGCAAACTGGTACTGGCCAGCATTACATATAACGGAGAGGCTTTCCCGTTCATGAGAACATTCATCGAGAACCTGACAGAGCGTAATTACCAGAACCGTACCATCGGCCTCATCGAGAACGGAAGCTGGGCACCTACCGCAGCTAAAGTCATGAAAGGAATGTTCGAGAAGAGCAAAAACATTACATGGCTTGAGAATAATGTGAAGATTATGTCTTCTCTTAGTGATGAGAATGTAGCAGAGATCGATGCGATGGCAGAGGAACTCTGCAAGTAATTTCTGAATGCCAGGCATATGCAGAAGAAACTGAAGATATAACATAATAAAAAGACGTGAACCCGGATTGATAGGTCCTTTCATTTACTGAGTTGTTAATGAGAGAAATATATCAATCCATAAGGTTACGTCTTTTTTATTTACCGAGCAACAGGAAAAAAATATCTGTGCTTGTATAATTTTAGAAGATGCTACAATAGATTAAGCGGCTCGTGAAAAGGATATTTTCGTAGTTGCCGGCAGATCCTGAATTCTGACCTGAGATTAGAGAAAGGGTCATGCCACAGAATAAGTTACATTCTCTTACACCACATAAATCCATAAGCCGGAAGCACCACATCCTTAAGCTCCAGAGTCTGTCCGGTAATAAGATCACGGAAGGTTTCTTCTTCCTGCATCCATGCAGTTTTTTCACTGTCACTGAAGTTGAAAATTCCGATAAAACGTTCATTTCCCTTCTGGCGGAGGATGCAGAGAATGCTGTCATCATGAACATCGTATGTATACACATCGCAGTCTTTGTCAAAAACAGATTCCTGGCGGCGGATCTGCTCCATGCGACTCAGTGTCTGGAAGATCTGGCCCTCAACAGAAGTTTTTGATTTCCGTTTTTTCGCGAGATCCCACTGGAAAGCACCGCGGTGGATATAGCGGGAATCCGCTGCTTTATCCGGATCATCTTTATAGGAATAATCATTGAGACGGCCAACTTCATCGGAACTGTAAAGCATTGGGATTCCGGACTGAGTAAGCATATATGCGTGAAGCATCAGATCTTCACGGATACCTCTTTCCAGCTTCTCATCATTTTTTTCAAAAAGTGCAGCCTCGATTCCACACATGGAAGCAGTGGTTCCGCAGAAACGGGCATCCTGAGTTACCGGGTCATCGTTATAAAGCTCTCCGCGGCTGTCGCTTCCCGGATGTTTTCCTGTGAAGAAATCGTTGAGGTAACGCTTGTGGGCCGGCTCGTCCATGCCCCAGTCTTTCAGAGTGGCGAAATCCAGTCCCCAGCCAATGTCATCATGGCAGCGGAGATAATTCAGGAAAGTATACTGCTTCGGAAGGCTGTTCACAATATCCATCTGTTTTTTCAGAAGGCGGATATCACGGGTGGCAATGCTGTTCCAGGTTGTAGCCATTGTTGTTACATTGTAAAGCATATGGCATTCCGGTTTCTCCACGGTTCCAAAGTACGGAACAACTTTTTCCGGTTCCATAACAACCTCGCCCAGAAGAACAACACTCGGGCAGACGATCTCAGCGATCATACGCATCATACGGACGATGGTGTGAACCTGTTTCAGGTTACGGCAAGGAGTTCCCAGCTCTTTCCAGATATACGGAACCGCGTCAATACGGATCACATCCATTCCCTGGTTTGCAAGGAAGAGGAAGTTGTACATCATCTCATTGAAAACACGGGGATTTCCGTAGTTCAGATCCCACTGATAAGGATAAAAAGTAGTCATGACATAATGACCGATATCCGGAAGCCAGGTAAAGTTTCCGGGAGCAGTGGTAGGGAATACCTGCGGTACGGTCTTTTCGTATTCGTCCGGAATCTTGCGGTTGTTGTAAAAGAAGTAACGGCTCATATATTCTCCGTCACCCTGGCGTGCTTTTTTTGCCCACTCGTGATCTTCAGAAGTGTGGTTCATAACAAAATCCATACACAGGTTCATTCCGTTTTTGTGGCATTTGTCAGCAAGGGCGGAAAGATCTTCCATGGTACCAAGATCCGGGCGGACTTTGCGGAAATCCGCAACTGCGTAACCACCGTCGGAACGGCCTTTCGGGGTATCCAGGAAAGGCATCAGATGAAGACAGTTCACGTTGCATTCTTTCAGATATGGAAGTTTTGCGGAAACTCCTTTAATGTTGCCGGCAAAATTGTCAATATAGAGCATCATGCCAAGCATATCCTTCTGGCGGAACCAGTCCGGATTTTTTTCTCTTTCCAGGTCGCGGTTTTTGAGAGCGCGGCGGCGTGCTGTAAAATACTGGTACATCTGGTCGCAGAGCTCTGCAAACATATCGTCATTGTGATAAAGCTCTGTGTACAGCCATCGAAGCTCGTCGTGATGATGGTTTAAACGTTCCTGAAAAATTTCCTGATCTTTTTTCATGATTTCCTCCCTGAATAGAATAGATATTTATAGATGTCGGGAAACCTGTAAAATATTTCCCGGCGGTAATGGTTATCTGACATTTTTCCACAGAATTATAGCATGAAGTTTCCAGTACATGAATATACGGGTTGTTATGGAATATGGAAAAATGTTGTAAGTATTTTCAGTCTCCTGTTGTCTGCCGTCGTATCAGAACAGGAGTGATCTTTTTGTGGATCGGTTTTTGAAGCGGTGCCGGTTTTCTTTTCTTCATTTCGTTCATCTGTTCCACAAGCAGTTCCATGGTAGTCTGTGCGATCACATCAATCTGCTGTCCAATAGTAGTGATCGGGATGATGGACTCCGCAGCAATGGGTGAATTATCGAATCCGATGATCTGATATTCATCCGGCAGACAGTTGTATTTCTGGAAGATCAGATTGAGAAATATATTTGCGTAAGTATCATTGGATAAAAATATGCCTTTTTTCTGACCGGAATATTTACTGTCAATATCCTGAAAGATCACACGCATCTGTTCAAAAAGCTCCTGATAGGAATCACCGGAAACATTAAGGTTCAGTTCATAAGGAACATGATATTCCCGGCATGTTTCCTCAAAGGCACGGATACGGTCATAAGCTGGAATATTCTCAGGTACATGGACATTGATGTGGATTAGTACATCACACTGATTACGTATCAGCAGAGAAGTAGCCTGCATGCTGCCCATGTAATTGTCTGTTGTAACGCTGCATATATGTTCTGCTTCACGTTCAATGGCGATCACAGGAATATTATAGGAAGCCAGTTTTTCAGAGGAAAGAGTATGGCTGAGAACAATAAGTCCTTCAATCTTATAAGCCATCAGCTCGTCCAGATACTGCATTTCTTTCTCCGGGCCGCCATCACTGACAAAAACCAGAAATTTGTAATGATAATCGGAGTAACTTCGAAGAAGCTGTGTCAGCATTTCGGAATAATAATGAAGATAAAGGTTCGGGACAATGATCCCTACAAATTCGCTTTTTCCATTGGCAAGAACCCTGGCAAGCTTGTTTTTTCTGTAGCCGAGCTCATCAAGGGCTTTTGCGATCTTTTCCTGATTTTCCAGGGTCAGAGAATCCGGATGATTGAAATATCTGGAGATCGTAGTCTTGGAAAAACCAGTGTATTCTGCAATATCGGCAAATGTTACCTGTTTTTTAGCCATAAAAAAATAGTCTCCTTTTAACAGCAGAAAGTTATGATACGGAATGCAGATGTGATCATATAAGAGAAATCTGCAGACCGTACAAGATAATTGGATTGATGTAATTAAGTAT
>PPYE01275943.1_pt1 | contig 12152 bp, 15 predicted proteins | sample 1559881 | NCBI WGS metagenome assembly PPYE01 (sample SAMN08240022, study PRJNA423297) | Human gut metagenome, whole genome shotgun sequencing project.
TACCTGCGTGATCTTGGTCGGCAGCGAGCAGATGGACGCAACGCCCACGCCTGCCTTGGCGCACGCCTGCCGGATCGCCTCGTCGCCCGGCATGCCCGTCACCTGCAGGATGATCTGGCTCTTATTGAGATACCAGCCGCGGTCGTAGGCGGTGACGCCACCGTCCAGCGTGACGCTCTCCACCTGCCCGGAGAACACCGTCAGGTCGTGGTTTACCACGCGCAACTTGTCGCCCGGCTGGACGATGTTCTTCTCCACATACTTGTCCCACGGCGCGACGATCACGCCGAACGTCAGCTCGACGCTGAGCGTGTCCAGCTCGTCCACGGCCTGCAGGTCGCCCGCAAAGGCGGTGATATCGCGCGCCTGGCCGCCGCGGTAGCGGATCAGCCGGTGCTCGTCGACGTAGTTGTAAGCCATGCCGCCGCCCCCTTACACCACAAACCGGTACTCGGTGCAGCTGATGCTGTACGCGATGTCGCCGTTGCGCCGCACGCTGATGTCGAGCGAATCCACCGTGATCGGCGTGTTGAGCCGCGGCGCGCCGGACGAATCCAGCACGATCATGCGGAACGGGATCTTGCGCTCGCGCCCGCGCTGGAAAAAGCCGACGTAGTCCCAGCCGTTTTCCGAGGCTTCCGGCGGCATGAATGCGTACCGGTGCCCGACCGGGAAGATGCTGTCCCAGCTGTACTGCCGCAGCCCCAGCGTGCCGATGCGCCGGTAGTCCTTGGACAGGCCGGTGTACGTCTCGTTGTGCTGCTCCGGCTCGGGCAGCGGGAAGTCCGGCGGCACATGCGGCAGCACCATGACCTCCTCATTGTTGTTGAATGATAAAATTACCTTGTAGGCGATGGCACCCACCTCCTGAAAACAAAGACGCCCCGCCTCTGCCAAACTTGACAAAGACGGGGCGCACGCGCTATAATGAATATACAAAGGGACGCTGCTACAGCAGTCAGACCTAAAACAGCATAGTGACTAAGTCACTGACCGTTCGTTGGCAGACGAGCGGTCAGTGCGCTTTTACAAGCATAATATGTAGCAACAGGATTGCCCATATCACAATTCGCAAGAATTGTCTCATAAAGCATCACCCCCTTTTTCGGGGAGTGTCTGACCGCCATATGTAACAGCGTCCGCACTGATTATAGCATACGCTGTCGTTCTTTGTCTATGTATGCCGCCCTCCGGGGCGGCTTTTGCTTTACATATTGTCCAGCGCGCGCAGGATGCGCTGCACAATGGTCTCGCCCAGCTCGTCCGCGTACTGGCGGTTGCCGATGATGTTGCCCTGCACGGTGACGTACACCTGCACCGTCTGCCCGCCCGCGACGCGCCTTGACACGTCGTGCGGGATGATCTGCGTGCCGCTCGGCAGGTTGAGGATCTCGCCGCCGCGCTCGTTGACACGCGTCAGGCCGCCTTTCCAGTACGAGGTGCCCAAAGCGTTGCCGCCGATCAGGCCGCCGATGAAGTCGGCCGCACCGCCGACCAGCGCCTTGCCGCCCGAGTACAGGGCGCCGAGGATCGGGATGCTTTCGATCTTGTTGTCAAGCCATGTAAAGAATGAGCCGACTGCGCTTTTTGCGCTGTTGAACGCGCCGACGATGGCATTTTTGATGCCGCTGAACACTTCCTTGACCTTATTCCACAGGCTGACTGCCGTCGCTTTGACCGTTTCCCAGTTTTTATAGAGCGCAACGCCGCCTGCAACAACCGCCGCAAGCCCCAGTACGATCCAGCCGAACGGAGTAGCCACAAACGCTGCATTCAGCGCCCACTGCGCAGCTGTCAAGGCGGCCGTAGCGCCGGTTGCAATACCAGACGCCGCAGCACTGGCCAGCTGCCCGGCCTTGTTGACTGCCATCATGGCCGTGTTATGTATCCACGCCGCCGATGCAGCTGCAAGGCTGGCCGCCTGCGTCAGCAACCACTGCGCGCCACCGACGACTTTATGTGCCAACAGTGCGGCTTTGTTTGCGCCGATCGCGGCAGTATCGACTGCCCACTGTACCGCATTGGTCACCAGTGTAAGCGTCTGGTCTGCAATCCATCGAACTGCACCGACTGCCTTATGTGCAAGCAGTGCAGCCTTGTTCGCGTTAACCACGAGAGTGCTTCTCACCCAACAATATATTTCTGTGGTTTTTAAGGTGATTAACTTCTTTACCGTTTTGCTAAATTCGCCTATTATAGATATTGCTGAGACAAGATCACCTGTAAACTTGATGATTTTTACTGTAGCGAACGCTACACCTAATGTTTTCAGCGCAGTCGACAATGTATCCGCGTTATCTTTGCACCATTGCAGTGCATCCTTTGCGGCATCGACAGCAGCGGCGAATTTCTGGTCAAACTGCGTGGCTAACTCATCCATATCGAGATTTGCCACCCAGTCAGAAAAAAGATCGGCCTTTTCATTGAGCCATGCCAGCGCAGAACCACCGCGCAGGCTGCCGTCCTCGGCCGCGCCGAACATTTCCCACAGCCGGGTTTTCACCAGCGCGCTGGTGTCACCCAGTTTGGCTGTGATCTCATCCAATGTAGCCTGATTGCGCCGCGCGTCCACAATCTGCTTGTTGTTGCGATAGAACGCGGTCGCCGCGCCCTCGTAGGTCTGCGCAAGCGTGTCCATGATGAGCTTGTTACGCTCGCTCTCCGAGCCGCAGGCGGACAGGCGTTCGTTGAAGTCGTCCTCCATGATGCCCGCCCAATTGAGCGCATCGGCGAGCTGGCCGGTCACCGTGCCGACCTTGGCGGTCTCATTGGCCGCCTCGATCAGGCCCTCGATCGGCAGGCTGTCGCCGAATGTGCCGGACACGCCCGCCGCGATCCGCGTCCAGGTGCTTACGTCCTGCTCGTTTTCCGCGAGCTTGGCGAGCAGCTGGGACGCCTCGGTCGCGGTGTCCGTGTCGCCGAGGATCGCATAAAAGTTGCGGTAGGACTTGCGCGCTGCGTCGGCCGAAAAGCCGGACGCGTCAAACGCGGTGTTCAGCTTGCCCATGGCCACGCGGTATTCCTCGGTCGCGCCGTCCAGCGCGAGAAAGGCCGTCGTCAGGCCGGTCACCGCCGCGCCTGCCGCAACCGCGGACTTCTTCGCAAATTCCTGCATCGCGGAAACCGCCTTGTTTTTGAAGGCGATCACCCGGCGCGTGGACTGGATCATGCTGCTGTCGATCTTGGCCCCGCTCTTTTTCGCGTTCTGAGCGGCCTTGAGCAGCCCGCCCGACATGTTGTCGCGCAGCGTCAGGACGGTGTTGATGACCTTATTCTTCGCCATGCGCACCCTCCTTTTTCGGCTCTGCGAACGCCATTGCAATGCCCGCCGCGGTCAGCAGGCGGGTCTCCTCATACCAGCGCGCCCGGCCGACCCGCAGCACCGCCCGGTCGTGGACGCTCATGCGCCGTATCTCCTCCGGGGTAATGCCGCGCGGCGCGTAAAACGCGCACAGGTCGAGCACCGGGTCGCGCGCTACGAGTTTTTTGCCGTTTCCTCCGCCTGGGTGGACTGCGTGCCGTCCGCCGCCTTTACCGGCGTGCCGATCAGCCCGATCCACTGCATCAGCTCGCCGCCGAGCCGGTCGATCTCACGCACGTCCAACAGCTTGGGCACGGTATCGTAAGGGTCTGCGACGCCGATCGCCTTGTGCAGCTCCGGGTCGTGCAGATCGTCACAGCAGTCGTAGATCAGCTGCGCGCAAAGCGGGATGAGCGTCTCCGCACCCTCCGCCTCGGCCAGCGTGCCGTAGTATTCCAGCTGCTCGGCCTGCTTGGGCTTGTGGAACTGCATATCCACCCCGCCGACCGAAAACACCTTGATCTCCAGCCGGTCCTTTGCCTTCTGCTCCGCCCGCGCCGCGAGCTGATCGAGTAATTTCTTGTCCATGTGCTTTCCTCCTTAAATCGTCTCGAGAACCTGAAAATTGCCGAATTTGAAGGGGATTTCTTCCTCTACCTTGGTCTTTTTCTCGAAATTTGCGAGCATGAACTCGGTTACCACAATATCGCTGTACGAGACGCGCTCGACCTTGTTCGTGCCCTTCTGCGTCAGCGACGTAATAACCGCGATTTCCGGCATCTCGCCGGAGTTATACGCCTCTGCAAGCTCTTTTAACACATCGCTGTCGATCTTGAGCACAGTCAGCGTACCCTCACCCGAGTAGCCGTTATAAACGGAGTAGGTCGCGGGGTCGCCACATACATTGATGTCCTCAAAATCGCCGGTCACCTTGGCTTCAGCCTTTTGCAGGGTGACCAGTTTCTTACCGTTCCACCACGCCGCACCGCCGTTTCCGTGCAGAATGCGATTTGGATTGAATTCAGGCATATGTTACACCCCCTCAAAACATGTTGATCGGGAAGATCAGGTCGGTCATGCTGCCGAGGATCTTCACGTTGCCCGCGAGATACACCGTCCGCTTGTAAGGCGTCGCCTTGACCGTGTCGTCGTCCCAGTCCGCGGCCTCGCTTTTGCCGCTCGCGACCCATGCGGCGCGCTGCGCTTCCACGTCGATGCTGGAGGCATTGTCGGAGTCCGGGTCGAGGATCACGTCCTGCTCGAGTTCGCGGAAGTACGAGTTGTTGATCGCCGCGATGAACATCATCTGGTTGTCGCGCGTGTTGCGGTAGTTGCCGAGGTACTCGGTGCGGAATACGTTCGTGATATCGTCGCGCATCATGTCCATGGCCTCGACGGTCTCGATGAACTTCATATCCTCGGTGCGGGTCAGGCCGTCCGTGGTGGTCATGGAGTTGATGCCCTGGCCGATGCGCACCGCGCCGTCCTCGTCGTTGAACAGGATGAACTTGCCCGCGCCGACCGCCGCGTCGTTGTCCGCGACCTCCTCCACCGTCAGCAGGTTGGAGCAGTGGTAGTTCGTGCAGCCGCGCACCACGTTGCACACCGCAAAGATCGCCAGCAGGCTCGGCAGGTACTCCACGCCGTCCGACGCGCCGCGGTCGTCCAAAAAGGTCACTGTCTCGTTTACGAAGTTGACCACGTGCATATCGTCCGGCAGCGGCGTCACGTCGTATACCACGCACTTATAGCTCTTGGCCTTGGTGTTCGCCTGCGTCTTGACCCAGCTCGCGAGCGCCGCCGCGTCGTCGCTGTCCATGCCCGCGATGGTGATCCAGCCGGTCTTGACCGTGCGGCTGATCTCCGCGAGCGTGTCGCCGAGCGTGCCGTCGGTGTCCAATCTGAACACATGCGACTGGTACGGCGCAAAGCTCAGCATGTCGCTGATCGCGTTGTAGTTGTCTGTCGTGTACAGCGCCTCGTCCGCTTCGAGCGCGGACAGGTCGGTGTACTGTTTATGGGTAAAGGTCTTGCTCGTATCGTCCCGGACGATCAGGATCGCGATGCCGCGCTCGCTGCGCGAGATCAGGCTGACCGCCTTCTGCCGGAACGTGATTTCGATTTTCGGCATGGTTACTGCCATTTACTCTGTCGCCTCCTCCTGGTTGTAAACGAGGGTTTCCATGTATTCGCCGGTCTCGGCAGCGGTTTCGACCCACTCCAGCCGGAACATCAGCGCGAGCACGCCGTCCGACATCTCGGTCTCGATCGTGTCCGCGATCTCCAGCACCACGCCGCCGACCGGGATGCCCGGGCGCAGCGCACAGCGCAGCGCCTGCGCGGCCTCCTGCACTTCGTCGCGCGGCCGACGGCTGTTTGCCGGATAAAAATATATCTCCACATCTGCACCGGTCTCCGCATAATCGTCCGTCCCCATGCCGTCCGTGGCGGTCAGATCAATGCGGAAGGAGCGCCGCACGACCGGCTTGCTCACGTCCTGCCGGTCTCGCTCTGCGGGCAGCCCTGCGTCCTCGAGCGTCCGGCTCACCAGATCGCCGAGGGCACTGTTCAGGTCTTTCCAGGTGATCATATCTTGCGGATCATCTCGTCGATCATCTCCTCGGCGTCGCTTTCGTATTCCGGCGCGAACGCCTCATACGATTTCTCAAAAATGCCCTTGCCCGGCTGCTTTGTGCCGCGGCTGCCGTCGCGCGCACGGGGCGTCCAGCCGTCCTCGATCAGGTGGGCGATCGGATCGCCCGAGTAGACGCGGATACGCAGCGCGCCGTTTCTGGCGTGCAGCTTGCCGCGTTTGATGGACTTGTGATACTGTCCCGCCTCGCGGACGTATTTCGGCCGCTCGACACGCACCTTCTGTACATTCGCGCGCGCCCGTTGGGCGGTTTTGCGCCGCAGCTTGGTGCCCTGATCGCGCAGGAACTTTTTCTGCACCTTGTTTGCCTCCTTGGAGGACTGGATCAGCCGGTCTGTGAACTCATCCAGCTCGGACAGGTCGATGCCGTCACGCGCCATCCGTCTGCACCTGCCTCTCGCCCTGCACCATCCGGCAGAAGATCTCCAGCCAGCCGCGCCGGTTGTAGATGGGGTACCAGTACAGCACGTCCAGCTCCTGCCCGCGCACGACAAAGTACATCTCGCGGCAGATCTCAGGCAGCGACGCCTCGCGGATCGTCACCCTGTGGGTGATCTCCGCGCGCTCGGCCTCGCCGGGCAGCTCGGCGGTACGCCCGCTCGAGGGCACCACATTGCCCCAGATCGTGCGCAGGGGATGGTAGACGTAGTCGGTGTCGCCGTTTTCGTCGGTCACCGGCCCGGACTTCCAGACCTCCAGCCGGTCCCGCAGGTCACCCGCCCGCACTGCCATCCGCGGCCGCCTCCTCTCCGTACTGGCACCGCAGCTTGAGCTGCGTCAAAAACTGCCGGGCGATCTTCGGCACGCTCTCTGCGGCCTGCTGCGCGTCGTCCGCGCGTCCGTCGTACATGTTCAGCACCATCGCATAACAGATGATGTCGTACATGGACGGGCTGGCCTCGCGGACGCAGCCCGCGCCCGCGAGATACTCATCCGCCATATCCATAAAGCCGCAGATCAGCTCATCGTCCTCCGCATAGTCCACCTTCATGTACCGCTTGCACGCGTCCAGCCGCTCCTCCAGCGCGGCCTTCTCCTCGGCGGTCATCAGCCTGCACCCGGCAGCGTGATCTTGCCCGCCGCAACGGCGGCAGCGTCAAACTGCTTTGCATCCAGACGGGTGATCGCACGCACCTCGGTCGAGTTGGTGTTCCACGCATTGCCGCCGACATTGGTGGACGCGATCTCCATCGCCTGACGGCGGAACAGCGTGCCGAAGCTCTTGAAATCGCCCACATACAGCGGCGCGGTCGTCTTGTTCGGCAGCACCGCGTCACTCACCACATGCACCGCACGGCCGCCGACCATGTACTGAGTGCGGTCGGCCGGGTTGACCTGCAGCAGCGGACGGCCGTTGCCGTCCTCAAGGCTGTCGAGGAAGTTAAAGCCCGACTGGTTGGTCAGGAACGATGCCGACACGCCGAAAATCGGGTCGAGCGTGGTGTTTACCAGCTTTTTAATCGCCTTGAGCGCGCCCGCCTCGGTGATGGAAGCCGCCGCGCCGTCCAGCGCGGTCAGCAGCGTGAGCAGCAGCTTGTTCTCGGTGATGACGGCCTTTTTGCCCAGCCAGCGGGACAGGTACGCGAGCAGGTTCTGGTCGGTGTCGTTCAGCAGGTCGTTCGACACCGGCACGATGAGCGCGTAGTCCTCGACCGTGTACTCCACCTTGGCAAACGTGGGCTTGTCGTCCTTGCTGATCGTGCCCATTTCGGCAACCTTGGTGAAGCCGTTCGTCGGCGCGGTGTCACGCACACGCGAACCGGTATTCGTGCTGACGGTCTCGACGGTGAACAACTCGCTCAGCGGGTTCAGCGCGCGCATCTGCTCGCGGATCATGGTCTGGATGTCGGACGGGACGATCAGACCGCCGTCCGCGGGCGTGCCCTCGGTCATGCCCTCATTTTTCACCGCGCGATGCACGATGTCGGCGTTCTGCAGGTAGCGCGTGCGGTCGCCTGCCGCGCCCGCGCGCACGCACTCACAAAAGGCGTGGATGCACTCGCTCGAATTGACCGGTGCACCAGCTGCGCCCGTCGGCTGTGCGCCGCCCGATGCGCCCGAGGGGGTCTCCTCCTCCAGCTTCATGATCGCCTTGACACGGGCGATCTCCGCGTCGATTGGCGCCAGCTCCGCCTGCGCTGCGTCAAATGCGGTCTGGTCGTTCGCCGTATCGGCGGCCTTCATCTTGTCCAGCACGGTCTTTTTCTTTGCCAGCAGATCCAGCAGTCTCTTTTTCATATCGTAAAATCCTCCTGTCAGTCGTAGAGAATGGTCATGTTCATATCGGCTTCGGCCAGCGCGATCGCACGGGCGCGCGCCTGGGCGGTTTCGGCGTCATCATCCGGTTTGCCCGCCTGCGGGTCGCCGCCAGACTGGTGCGCCTCGCGGTATGCCGCGCGCAGCTTCTCGATGTCCGGCATGCCGCCCGCGGCGTTAAACACGTTCATGGGGTTTGCAGGCGCGCCGTCTTCCGCGCCGATGATCTCGTCGATCAGTCCGGCGTCCAGCGCCTCCTGCGCGGTGAGGAAAGTCTCGCGGTCCATCATGCGGCGCAGCGCGTCGCGGCTGGTCTTGCCCTTGCACTTGGCTTCATACGCGGCGATGATCGAGCCGGTCACGGCCTCGAGCATCTGCACGCTTTCGCGGTGCACGATCTGATTGCCCTCGGTGTAGGTGCTCGGGAGGTGGATCATCACCTGCCCGACCGGGCTGGCCGCCGCGGTATCCACCGCCGCAAGCACCACGGATGCGGCCGACCCGGCAAGGCTCTGCACCTCGGCGCGCGTCGGCACTTTCGCGCCGCGCAGCAGGGAGTACATCTCAAAGCCCGCATACACCGAGCCGCCGCCCGAGTTGATCTCGAGCACGAATTCCTCGCCCGCGGGGTTGTCCGCCAGCGCCTGGCGGATGTCCGCCGGGCACGCGGCCGCGAGGCCGAACCAGCGGTAAATCGGCGCGTCCTCATCCGCGCAGATCGTGCCTTTCAGGTTGTATCTCATTCGTTTCCACCTCCTTCACTTTTCGCGGGTGTATCTGCTCGTTTGACGGACAGCTCCGCCCACAGATCAAGCGGTACATAGTTGAGCGACGCCTTGCGGCGATCGCCGCCCGGCACGTCCGGTCGATCCTCCAGCTCGCAGATGTCGTTCACCGAGTACACGCCGATCTCGTTCATATTCTTAAACCACGCGGACCGGCTCGCCCAGTCGCCGCGCAGCTCGCCCATCATGTTGCGGCGCAGCTGGAGGCCGTTCCGCTGCTCGCTCTCCAGCAGCAGTTTGTAGGTGTCCTCCTGCTCGTGCTCGGACACGATCGGGGAAAGCGTCCGCTGCATGTATTCGATCGCCGCCTGCACGTTACTGGCGTAGGTCTGCTTGCCCACGCCCAGCTTGTACAGCGGGATGTTGAACAGCCGCCCCACGTCCTCAATGCTGGCCGCCTTGCTCTCGATGAACTGCGCGTCCCGGTTGGAGGTCGTGATGGGCGTGTATTTCAGGCCGTAATCCAGTACCGCCGTGCGGTAGGCATTGTCCGCACCCGTGTACAGGTGCTCCCACTCGCGGCGGATCGCGTCCTTGATGGAGATCTTCGTGCCGTCCGGCTGCGCGATCTCCGGCTTGCTCGTCAGGTCGGTTTCCGTGTACAGGATGCCGGTCAGTTTTGCGCCGTTTTTATAAAAACCGGCCTCGTACTTCTGCGCCTGCAGGGCGGCCTCGATGGTCTCCGCGCCGCGCCGGAGATAGCTCACGCCCTCCAGCCCGTCGGTCGAAAACGCCTTGTAGTGCAGGATGTCGGTCGGCCAGAACTTGCGGTACTCGCCCGTGCGCGGATTGGTGCCGACGTACCACAGCCGCCCGTTGTCGTCCAGATAGGGCTGCATGTAGCCCGGCGCAATTGGGATCAGCTCGACCGGCACACCCCAGCGGTCGCGCCAGATCAGCGCGTAGGCGTTGCCGTAGGCAATGCGGCGGCTCTCCATCAGCTTGTGGTAGTCAAAGGCCGTCAGGCACTCGGTCGGGCGGCTGGTCAGCAGGCGCAGCGCCGGGTGGTCGGCCTGCCGCTCGCGCGTCGCGCTGTCCATCAGGTAGATGGGCATTTTCGCCACGCTGTCCGAGATGATCTCAATGCAGGCGTTCACGGCGGGCAGCTTCATCGCTTGCAGCTCCGCGCCGCCGAACAGCGAGCCGCCGGAGTTCCAGCCCGTGGGGTCGTCCAGCGTCAAGCGTCGTCTGTTCTCGTTTTTCACGCGGTGCATCAGCTTTTCCAAAATCACTGGCTGTCACCCCCAAATCGGGCGAGCAGCAGCGCGCCGCCGATCAGCGCCGCGCCGGTGGCCAGCAGCCCCCAGACCGGCGACACCAGCCACAGCGCCACCACAATGCAAACCGCACCGCAGGCGGCGAGGGCATCGGGCAGGTATTTTAGGATCGTTTTCATGTGGCATCCTCCATATCATCCAGCAGCATACATTCGCCGGTCGTCGCGATCCCGATGTGGACAAAGAATGCAGCGCGCGCCCGCTCGTCGCGGCCGTGCTCCTGCTCCCACACCTCGACGGCCTCGCGCCACGTCATCATGCGGTGTTCGGGGTTCCGACACTGCGTGATCGCGCGGATGTCCTCCAGCGCGGAGATATAGTCCGGTGCAGGCGGTGCCTGCGGCTTATTCTCTGCCATAACTCGTCCTCCTTTATCACAATGACCACTTGCCACTCGCGACCGCGTCCGCGAGCGACGGCGCAGGTTCCAGCTTGCTGGTCGCAAACGCGATGATCCAGCTGACCGTAATGTCGATGCGCCCGCGGCTGCGCTTTTTGGTGGGCTTGATGTTCTCGTTGTCGTCCGTCACGCACTGCACGTTCGCGAAACACTGCCGCGCGGCGGTGTTGTGGACGTGCAGCATCTCGTGCGTGCGGATCAGCGTCTCCATCTCCTTCATGGGCGGCGAGATGGATTTGATGCCCTGCGGAATCTCCACCACCTGCGTCGTCTTGCCCGCGCCATGGAGCAGCGTCGCAATGCGCTGCGTCAGCGTCGCGGACAGGTACGGGTCAAACCCGATCATGCGAAGGTCGTAATCGTCCGCCGCCTGCACGATGGTCGCGACCACGTCCTCATAGTCGATCACGTCGCCCTCGCACCCGCGGATAAAGCCCGCGCGGATCCAGTCACGGTAGGGCGCGTGGTCTGCGCGCTCGCGCGCCTCGATGTCGTCCAGTGGGATCCAACCGGTGAACAGCGCCACCCACTTGTCCAGCCCGTCCTGCGGCGGGAACAGCAGGGTGAATGCGGTAAGGTCGGTGGACTTGGACAGGTCGCCGCCGCCGAAGCAGCGTTTGCCGCGCAGCAGCTTCACCGCATCGCGCCAATGCTCACAGCCGTCCGGGTTCCATTGCGTCTTGTCGTAAATGGTCACCGGGATCCAGCCGACCGTGTGCGTCGCGATCCATTGATTCAGTCTGAGCCAGCGGAAAAGCCGCTCCGCCGCCTCGCTGCGCTTGGCCTCCTGGGCCTCCGCGCGGATGGTGGACAGCTTCACTGTCTTGCCGATCGAGGGGTTGCAGCGTTTCCACAGCTCCTCGTCGTAGATGTCGATCTTCTTCAGCTCGTCCTCGTCCTCGATCAAGCCGAGGCCGTAGACGATCGGCAGCCAGCGCGGGTCGTCCAGGTCGCCCTCGCGGGCGCGCCCCTCGCGGCACCGCAGGATGGACAGCGCCTTCTCGTGTACCTCCCAGCCGATGGACTTTCGATCCGGGTCATCGCCCGCCGTGGTCAGCACGATCCACACCGGCTGCTCGCGCGCATCGCCCGCGCCGAACGTCATAATGTCCCACAGGTCGCGGTTCGGCTGTGCGTGCAGCTCGTCGAAGATGACGCAGGACGGCTTGTAGCCGTGCTTCGAGTACGCCTCCGAGGAGAGCACCTTCATCTTGGAGCCGCTCTCCGTATCGTAGATGGTCTTTCTACTGTCCACGATGTTGGAGCGCTTCATAAGCGCAGGGCTGTGCTCCACCATCCACTTGGCGGCGCTGAACACAATGTCCGCGTTGTCACGGTCTGCAGCTACGACGTAGACCTCGCCGTTGGTTTCTCCGTCCGCGTACAGGTGGTACACACCCAGCGCGGCGGCGAGCTCGCTCTTGCCGTTTTTCTTGGCGATCTCAAGGTACAGGTACTGATACCGCCGGATGTATAGCCC
>PPYE01358336.1_pt1 | contig 12149 bp, 9 predicted proteins | sample 1559881 | NCBI WGS metagenome assembly PPYE01 (sample SAMN08240022, study PRJNA423297) | Human gut metagenome, whole genome shotgun sequencing project.
GTTCATGGGGGTCATGATGGGGGTGGGGGCGGCGAGGCTCTTGAGGAAGCCCTTGCCGCCCCGGGCATGGATGCCGGAATACTCGATGAGGCAGATACTCATGAGCGCCAGCGCAGCGGTGACATTCAGATCCTTCGTGGGGGGCTTGATGCCGAACACGCCAATGAGGTTCGCACAGGCGATGTAGAGAGCCACCGTCATGAGGTAAGGCACATACCGTCTGCCCTGCTCGCCCAGCAGGCCCGTGAAGAAGTTGTCAATCGTGGTGACGACCAGCTCAAGGATGGCCTGCCGCCTGGAGATGTGGTCCACCTTGAGGTTCCGGGTGAGCAGGATGGAGACGATGACCAGAAACAGCATGATGCCCCAGCTGACCACCACGGATTCCGGCACCTGCAGGCCGCCGAGGGAGATCATCTCCACATTCAGCTCTTCTTTCAGGGCCGCAGTCAATGCGTTCATCGCTTTGCCTCCTTTCTGAGCAGAGTCTTATCCTGAAGCGTAAAGGTATCGTTCGTTTTCACTCTATCTCCTTTCGTTTCTTTTATTAAAGCAGCTGTGCTAAAAATCAAAAAAGGTGCGTTTGTTTTTATGGAAACACACCCTCTTTCTACGCTCAGCGCAGCCCTTTTGCGTCTGGTATCATAGCACGATTGGTGCAGTTTGATAAGACCTTTGGCCGATATTCTACTTTTTGTTATATCTTATTTCACGCCTCGGCCGGGAATGTTGTGCATCTTGCTTAATAATGCGCAGTTAAACTGTCCATTTTGACCAAATCCTTAGTCATTCCTTAGTGGTTCGTTTCATTTTTGAGGTAAAACGAAACCCTTTCGGCAGAATTATGCACTCCATGTATATCTGATATATAAAATTCATATGGCTGTCAAGTGTGTGATACATGAAATTTTCTTAATCAGAAGCTTATTTTTATTAAGTAATATTACCTGTTTATAATATAGGCTCACTGGGCATTCTGTCCACCGCGGCGGAAGATAGCACGGAAGATGAAGCGGGACAGCGGGCCGCAGTAGAACATCTGCCAGCACAGAGCCATCGGGAAATTGCAGCCGAACGTATGCACCCACGTACCGAAGCTGGGCTCCTTGAACAGCACCGTTGCCACAAGGCTCATGACAGGGCACATGATGCAGACGATCATCAGAGAGATGGCATAGGTGATGAACTGCGGCCGGTCGGTGGGGCGCATGAAGGTGAAGGCCAGCGCAGTCGCCAGCTTTTCCACCACGAAGAACTCCAGCACGAAGGCCACCGGCACCATAATGGGCATCTCATGCAGGGCCATGCCGAAGGTGGCGTTGGTCACGCCGCCGGTGGCGAGGGCGACATTGTAGACGATCATTCCATAGACCATGATAGCGGCCATAACGACAGTAAAGACGATTTTTTCAAGCAGAGTCTTAGGCATTTTTGATTTTCTCCTCATTTGTGTTGTGGGGTAAAGTCTTTCGGAACTTTCGCCGCACAAAAAAGACAGACGAGGGCGGAACCTTCGTCTGTCTTTGCACGACTACCATTCATTGCCCGCTATGATAGCACAAACTCCCGCCCCGCGTAAGAGTTTTCTGCCGTTTTCTCCCGTTTTGCGCAAACCCTTCCACGAACGACCCGAAATTTTCGGGCAGTTTATCGCATTCCCGCCGTCCCGTCAATCACCCGGAGCGAAGTTTGGCAGTTCTTGCGCAGCGGTTTTCCACAAAAGGCCCTGCGGGCCGTCCAGACTGCGCAGGGAGGCTGTTTCAGTCGTGCGTTTGTATGAACAATACAGTTTTTTTGTCATTTCTTGAAAAAATATATCTAATTCATTGTGCATTCTGCGAATGGACAAACCGCGCCTGCGCGTGTATAATAAAGCCAGAAACCAGAGAAGTACAGCAGAAGCTCAAGTGAGAGCTAACCCCGCTGACTTTAAGCAGAAAGGAGCGAAGACCGATGGTCGATATGGAACCCGCACAGTACGCACAGACTGTCGGGGTTCGCTGAGAAGCAAAACAGAGGCTCACCACAAACGGGATGTTTCCCCCGTATAAAAACACAACAACAAGAGCCGTTCTTGAGCATCAATAAAGCGAATAACAGAACAGTCTGTGAAATAAAATCCCTCGCGTTCAAATAGATCCGCCGAAGGTGATCCCAATGAAGAAAGCTTTTGTACGGAATGTCTTATTTGAATAACTCTAAAGGAGAAACTCCGATGTACTAAGTAATGACACTCCCTTCGCAAATCTAACTCGAAAGAATGTGGTAATATGAAATTCATCTCTGTGATTCGTATCCCGCACTCCAACGGTTAAGAAAAGGGTCATTCCAATGTACTAAGAAATTCATTCCCCTGCCAATCGTTCTTCACCGTTTCAAAGGAGAATCTTCTATGAAACGTCCGGTACAGACCGAAAAATGAAGAAATCGAGGTCAAGAGGCTATGACTCCGAAGAAGTAAGTATCCTGCCGACTGAGGGCTTGCAACCGCCTCAAGTCGGCAGGTTTTTTGTCTGATGTTTTCCAATGAAGCCTGCATCCTCCCGTTTTCCTGCCGGGAGGATGCTGGTTTTATTTTGTCCCGGACATTTTGCGGCGGCAGGCGCGGGGCGTGTAGACTTTCGAATCTATTTCGTGTATACTTTTGCTCAGAAAGCAGCACTTACAAGGAGGCAAACCACTATGGCAAGCAATTTCGAGTTCTACTCCCCCACCCGGGTCATCTTCGGCAAAGGCACCGAACAGCGCGTGGGCGCGCTGGTACGCGAATACGGCGGCACCCGCGTCCTCATCGTCTACGGCGGCAAGAGCGCCGTCCGCTCCGGTGTGCTGGACCGAGCTGAAAAGTCGCTGGCCGAGGCCGGCATTTCCAGCTGGACGCTGGGCGGCGTCGTGCCGAACCCCCACCTCGACAAGGTCTACGAGGGCATCCGCATCGGCAAAGAGAACAGCATCGACTTCCTGCTGGCCGTGGGCGGCGGCAGCGTCATCGACACGGCCAAGGCCATCGCCTACGGCCTGGCCGAGCCGGAAAAGGACGTCTGGGAGCTGTACGAGCACACCCGCACGGCCAGGAAGTGCCTGCCGGTGGCCAGCATCCTGACCATCGCGGCGGCGGGCAGCGAAACATCCAACAGCAGCGTCATCACCCGGGTGGACACCCACCAGAAGCGGGCCTACAACGACGACATCAGCCGCCCGAAGTTCGCCCTCATGGACCCTGAGCTCACCAAGACCCTGCCCGACTATCAGACCGAGTCCGGCTGCGCCGACATCATGATGCACACCATGGAGCGCTATTTCACCAATGGCGGCAACATGGAGCTGACCGACGCGCTGGCCGAGGGCCTGCTGCGCACCGTGATGAAGAACGCGGTCATCCTCCACACCGACCCGGCCAACTACGAGGCCCGGGCCGAGGTGATGTGGGCGGGCAGCCTGTCCCACAACGGCCTGACCGGCTGCGGCATCGCCAGCGGCGACTTTATGTCCCACAAACTCGAGCATGAGATGGGCGGTATGTTCGACGTGACCCATGGCGCGGGCCTCGCCGCCCTCTGGCCCAGCTGGGCGCGGTATGTCTATAAGGACTGCCTGCCCCGCTTCGTCCGCTTTGCCCGGAACGTCATGGGCGTGACCACCGACGGCACCGACGAGGAGATCGCCCTGAAAGGCATCGAGGCCATGGTGGACTTCTACCACAGCATCGGGATGCCCGCCAGCTTCCATGAGCTGGGCATCGACCCCACCGACGCGCAGATCGACGAGATGGCCCGCCGCTGCCTCGAAGCTTGCGGCTCCGCCCTCGGCTCGGCCAAAAAACTCAGCCTCGACGACATGATCGCCATCTACCGCGCCGCCAACCACTAAGAAAACTTTTTCCCCTCCGCCCGGCACAGGGTATTTTTCTTACTCTGTGCCGGGCATTTCGTTGTCTTTTGTGTGCTTCATCTCACTTTTTTGGCAAAGAAGTGGAAAAGAGATGGGAAAAATAAGAGCATTTGCCTGAACTCGAAGTATAAACGAAGCGCACCCCTTCTCCACACAGAAGCAGAAGGGGTGCGCTTTTCTATGTCCGCCGAAAGTTTTCAACAGCACAAAACTTCATTCTCCTATCACAAATTTTCATCTCCCTTTTGGGATGAGCTGTCTGCGAAGCAGACTGAGAGGGCTATCCATCCTTATAAAGAATAGATGTCTATAAAATTTCTATATTTTACAAAGGTTTCGTTTTGTGGTTTGATGGAGCCCGAACGATTTGTTTTGCTGCATCGGGGCTGTCAAACCTGCGTGAATGGGGTCGTTTCCTGCGTGAATCGCTGTGTCTAAGCCCCGATGGTTATGTTATAATATGGTCATAAGGGAGGAACTTGAGGATGGAGCTTCGATTTGCGGTCGTAGAAGACCGCCTGCCCGACGCTCAGCGGTTGGAGAGCCTTTTGCGGCTGGCTTTCGGCGGCGGGCATACATTGGTCTGTGACCATTATGAGAGCGGTGACGCCTTTCTGAAGGCGTTTCCCTCAAAAAATCATCAGGTCGTTTTTCTCGACATCTGCATGGAAGGCACCAACGGCATCGAGACGGCGCGCGTCCTGCGCCGGACCGACCCCGACCTGCTGCTGGTGTTCGTGACCTCGTCCCCGGAATACGTATGGGACGCATTCCCCGTCCACCCCTTCGATTATCTGCTCAAACCCTACCGGGAAGAAAAGCTCTTCCAGCTGGCCGACGAGCTGCGGCGGGTGCTCTTCCGGGCCGAACCGGAGCTGGAAGTCCGCATCGCACGGCAGCAAGTACATCTCCCCCTGCGGAAGATACAGTACGCCATGGCCCAGAACCACTACGTCCGCATCGTCAGCGACGACGGCGAGTGCCGGGCCGTCTCCACCTTCTCCCAAGTGGAGCAGCTGCTGCGGGCGCAGGAGAACTTCATCGTCTGCAACCGGGGCGTCATCCTGAACATAGACAAGGTGCTCCGGCTGGACAGCGACTGCTTCGAGATGCTGGACGGCACCCGCCTGCCCGTGCGCCAGAAGGACAAGAATACCCTGTTCGCCCAGTTCACACAATATCAGTTCCGCCATATGCGGCGGGAGCTATGACGCCGAGAGGAGGCCCGACCTTGGACTTTTCTTTATTTGGACGCTATTTTCTGGACCTCGCCGTCTTCTACCCGGGGGCATTCCTCTGTCTCGCGCCCCTGTGGGAGCATGTGAAGGCCCCCCGGCGCACCGCTGTGCTGACAGCCGCTCTCGTCACGGTCATCTGCCTTGCGGCGGCGGCCCTCTGCGCCATCTTCGAACTCGACAGCAACATCCTGCTTCTGCCCACCCTGCTGGCGGCGTTCTGGCTGCTGCGCTGGCGGGTGGGTCCGGAAGTTTCCGTGAGCCAGACTGCCTTTCTCTTCGCCGTCTCCTGCGTCATGATGGCAGTCTGCACCCTGCTTTCTGCGGTGCTCAATGCCCGGGCTGAGGTGGGCAACGACGCCCCGGCCTGTCTCGTCTCCACCTCTCTGATCAAGCTGGGACTCTCGGCAGTGCTCTGCATCATCTTCTGGTTCACCGCCGTCCAGTGGAGCCGCTGGCTGCTGCAGGAGTACCGGGGCGAAGCCTTCTGGCAGTCGGCCTGGCCGCTGCCCACCATCTACGCGGCTTTCCTCGTCTTCTGTATGCCGCTGGACCCGGCCGTCGTGCTCATCAACCGTCTGATGATCATTTCTGTTCTGGCCGTCTCCATCTCGCTGCTGGGCATCTTTTTGCTGCTGTACGAGATGTATCAGGTGGCCCGGGAATACACCCGCAGCGCCCAGCTCGACCGGGAAAACCAGCTTCTGGCCGTGGAATCCCGCCGCTACACCGAGCTGCGGGCCTATATGGAGCAGACGCGGCATCTCCGCCACGACTTCCGCCAGCATCTCCACGTCATCGCCGGACTCACCGAGGCCGGGCAGGTGGATGAGCTGAAAAACTACCTGCACCAGTACGAATCCGAGCTGAGCGAGGAGCGCCCCACCCTCTGCGCGAATCCTGCCGTGGATGCTCTGGCCGGTCACTACGACCACGAGGCTCACAGCCTCGGCGTGCCGGTGGACTGGCGGCTGGAACTGCCCCGCCAGCTGGCCATCCCGGAGGCCGACTTCTGCATGATGCTGGGCAATCTGTTGGAAAATGCTTTCCACGCCAGCCAGAAGCTGCCGCCCGAACAGCGGCAGGTGAAGGTAATGGCCCGGATGCTGAGCCCCGCCATGCTGGGCCTGCTGGTGGAGAACCGCTATGACGGCGTGCTCAAGCGCCAGCAGGGCACCCTCCACTCCACGAAACACGACGGAATGGGCATCGGCCTCGTCTCCATCCAGACGGCTGTTTCCAGATATGGCGGTTCTATGACCGTCGAGACCGAGAACGGTTTGTTCCGGGTGAATATTCTGCTGAACTTATAACCTCTCCGTCACGCCTGCGGCGTGCCACCTCCCCTATCGAGGGGAGGCTGAGAGGTCATGTTATCAAAAAAGGAGGACTCCACTATGAAAATGACCCGACGCAACTTCCTCAGCGCTTCCGCTCTCACACTGCTGTCCTGCCAGCTGGCCCCCGCTGCCAGGGCAGACTGCCTTCTGTCCGACCTTTTCCACGGCGCAGACACCGCCCTGCCGCCGAAGCCTCTGACGGCAAAAGTTATGGACGCCAACCCCTTTATGGGCCGCAGCGAGTCAAACATCCACCACGACTGCTACAACACTGACTCCACCGACGCCATCCTCCCCGTGGGCATCTGCCCCGAGGTCAACGTGGCAATGGAAAAGACGAACCCCAACGCCTCCCCGGCCATCTTCTTCGACAACTTCGATAACCCCGTCAGCCCGTTCCTGGGCGGTCTGGCCATCCGTGACCTCGACGCAGAAGAAGTCCGCACCATCGGCTTTTTCTCTCCCGCCAAGCACGACGGCGGCGGCTATCTCATCCAAAGCTCCTATTCCTTTGTGGACGGGCGCAACCTCATCGTCTGCCCCACCAGCCACAACCATGTGCTGATGCTTCGCGCCACCGACGAGAACGGTACGCCTCTGCCGGTTTTCGAAAAGGTACTGGACATCAACATCAAAGAGGCCGCCGAGCGGGTGCTTGGCCGCAGCCTCGAGCAGAACCTGCTCTCCATCGTCTTTGACTACGACGGCAACCTCTGGTTCGTCACCGGCGGCTTCCGCATCTACCCCAGCCGCGGCCAGCAGGGCGCGATGGGCTACATCTCCCACAATGCCATCGAAACCATCCTTGCCGGCGGCACTGCCGACCTCGACCACGAAGTCCATGTCTACGCTCCCGCTCCGGGCGAGGGTGCTGAAAACGGCATTGCCTCCTGCCGGGAGGGTGCGGTCATCCTGACGAACCTTGCCTGCTACCTGCTGCGCGCCAACGGCGGCGTTGAAGTCGTCTGGCGCACCCCCTACGACAGCGTGGGCGCAAAAGACAGCCGCGAAGGCGCTGCCACCACCGGCGGCGGTCTGGCATGGGGCGGCGGCTGCTCGCCCTCTCTGAGCAAAGAGCTGGTCTTCTTCACCGACAACCTCGAGACTGTCAGTCTGATGGCTGTGGACATCCACACCGGCGAAGTCGCCGCCAGCCACCCGGTCATCGACGAGCTGCCCGCCAACATGCCGGTGTCGGTGGAAAATTCGGCCATCGTCTACGACCACGGCAATGGCCGGGTCAGCACCATCGTCTGCAACTGGTTCGGCGCAGGCAGCCCCAACCTCGCAAAGCCCGACAGTGACTCGTCCATCCAGAGCTACGAGAACATCTACGACCGCAACTGGCTGCTCAAGGGCAACTGCATGATCATGCCCGGCGTCGAACGGGTGGACACCATCCGCACCGCCGACGGCTGGACCATGAAGAGCATCTGGTGCCGTGACGACCTCAGCGACACTTCCATGATGAAGCTCTCCACCGCCACCGGCTATATCTACGGCTTCGTGCAGGACGTGGACAGCGGCATGTGGCAGTACATCGTGCTGGACTTCGACACCGGAAAGACCGTCCTCACCGTGGACGTTGCCTCCCTCTACGGCTACAACAACATGGCCATCGGCATGTACGCGGGCCGTGACGGCAACAAGCTCTACTGCCCCACCGGCTACAAAGAGCTGCTCCGCCTGCAGGACCGCTTCGTCTTCCTGCCCGAGATGCCCTACCGGAAGGTCGATCTGGACAAGACCTCCCGCCGGGTGCTTTCGGCGGCAGAGTTCCAGGCCGCAGGCGGCGCCGGCACCCCCGCAAGCTGGCTCCACACCGCCACCCTCGACAACCTCCACCCCGTGACTACTGTTTCTTTCCGCATCAACGGCCTGACCGGAAATGCCGCCGACTATAAGCTCTTCGCCCTCGGCACGGATGGCCGCTACCACGAGGTGTCCGACTGGCACTTCGACGATGCCCCGGCCCGTCTCAGCGCGAAGAAGGTCTACACTATCTGCCTCACCGCACAGGACGGCGGCAGCTTCGACCTCTCGCCCGACGCCAAGGAAGTCACCCTTTCCATCGTTCTGGCCCGCTGAATCTGACAAAGCAGGAGGACTCCCGCCATGAAAATGACCCGCCGCGATTTCCTCAAGCCCTCCTCTGCCGCTGCCGCCGCCTGCGGCGTCACGCTGCTGCCGGCCCAGAAAGCCGATGCGGCTTCTGCCATCCAGACCCTGCTGGAAGAAGCTTATCTCTACGCCTTCCCGCTGGTGCTCGTGGACGCCACCAAGACCGTCTCCACCAACACGAAGACCGCTTCCGCCAGCCGCGCCCCCGTCAACCAGTTCATCCACGCCCGGAAGCTGCTGGACGCTTCCAGCCGCACGGTCGTCAGCCCCAATGTGGATACCATCTACACGCAGGCGTGGCTGGACGTCAGCGCCGAGCCTCAAATCTACGTCGTGCCGGAGGCCGACCGCTTTTTCAACGTGCAGGTACTGGACGCATGGACGAACACCGCCGCCGTGCTGGAAGCACCCGGGGCCTACGCCATCGCCTACTCGAGCTGGGAGGGCACGCTGCCCGAGGGCGTCCGGCGCATCGACATTCCCACCCGGACGGTCTGGACCATCGCCCGCATCATGCTCTCCGGGCCGGACGACCTGCCGAACGTGGCGGCGCTTCAGGGCCGGATGCAGCTGATGCCCCTCTCGGCCTACCCCGCCGGGCTGGCCGCTGCGCCGGAAGGGAGCTATTCTCCGGAGAACGATTTCGTCCCGGTGCAGAAGGTACTCGCCATGACGCCGCAGGAGTTTTTCGACACCGCCAACCGGCTGATGGAGACAGACCCGCCCGCCGAGGCGGACGCGCCTCTTCTCCGCAGCCTCGCGGCCCTTTCCGTCGGCCCGGGCCAGCAGTTCGACGCCTCCGCCCTCGGCCCTCTCGGCGGGCTGCGCTGGAAGCGGCTGCTCCTTCAGCTCAAGAGCAGCCTCCGGGCACAGGCAGCACGCTATTCCCGCCAGATGGGCCAGTGGATCTACTATGGCGACCCCATCGGCAATTTCGGCACCGCCTACGACTACCGGACGATGGTCGCCCTGATGGGCCTCGGGGCCAACACCACCGACATCGCCATCTACCCGCGCACCTCCACCGACAGCGCCGGGGCCGACCTTACGGGCCAAAAGACCTACACGCTCCACTTCGACGCCCTCCCGCCCACAGTGGGCAACGGCTTCTGGTCGGTGACGGCCTACGGCGAGGACAACTTCCTCATCGACAACCCCATCAGCCGCTACTGCGTGAACGATCGTTCCGGCCTCCATCGGAACGCCGACGGCTCGGTGGACGTCACCCTCTCCAAGGACGCGCCCGAGGACACTACCAACTGGCTCCCCGTCTCGGACGAAAAATTCCACCTTTTCCTCCGCATCTATAAGCCCGACTGGACGGCGCTGGACAGCTTCCCGCCGCCGGTCATCTCTGTGAAGTAGCAAAAACGCCATCTGCGTCTCGGCGCAGATGGCGTTTTCATCGTTACAGCGTTTTACAGGGTGCTCAGCAGGCGGTGGCCGCCGTTCTGGTCGGCGGCATAGCGGGTGGTGCGGTTGACCTGATTGTCCAGCGGAAGACCCTCGGCGTAGCGCTTGAGGTTGTGGATGAAGATGTCCACGATGTTGTCCAGCGTCTTGGGCAGGCTGAACTTGCCGGAGTTGTGGGGCGTGATGATAGCGCCCGGCTCGCCCCACAGCGGGTGGTCGGCGGGCAGAGGCTCCGGGTCGGTGACGTCGAGGCCCGCACCGAAAATTTTGCCGCTGCGCAGGGCCTCCACGAGGGCGTCGCTGTCCACGGTGGTGCCGCGGCCCACGTTGATGAGGATGGCACCGTCCTTGCAGCGGGCGAAGCGCTCGGCGTTGAACAGCTTGTTGGTCTCAGGGGTGCCGGGCAGGCTCAGGGCGATGAGGTCGGCCTCAGGCAGCTCCTCGTCCAGCTGGCTCTGGGCCACCACACGCAGGCAGTAGTCCGGGCAGGGCGTGTCGGGGTGGACCGTGCGGCGGACGCCCACCACCTCAGCGCCCAGCATATGGGCGCGGCGGGCGAAGTTGGAGCCGATGTCGCCCATGCCGACGCAGAGCACCCGCGCCCCGGTGATGCCCCTCACGGGGCGGTCGATGGGAGCCCACTGGCGCTGGTTCTGGCGGTCGCGGTAGAGGAACATATCCTTCTGGATGCCCAGCCACATGGCCAGCATCCACTCGCTGATGGCCAGACCGTAGGCGCCGGTGGCGTTGGTCACCATGCAGTTTTCGGGCAGGACGCCGGGCTTCAGATAGGCGTCGGGGCCGGCGGAGTTGGACTGGAACCACTCGATGTGCCTGTTCTGGCGGATCATCGACACCGGTGCGTTGCCCAGCACGACATCGGCCCAGAGCACATCTTCGGCGTGGACGTCGTCCAGCGCGTTGAAACGGAATTCAAATTCCGGCACGGATGCCTCCAGCGCGGCGCGGTGGGCGTCGTTCGGGGGCAGACATACCAAAACTTTTTTGTGCATAAGGATACCCTCACTTCCTGTGTATTCTTCTATAAGAATACTCTCCCCCGCCCCGCTCCGCAAGAGGCAAAAGGACCGCTTTCTTAAGAATTCCTTAGGATTTTATCCCACAAATCCCAAGAAGTATGTGATAAGCTGTCCACAATGCAGAAAATCTGCTATACTGATACTATGCAATACAGGAAAGGAATCATAGACTATGCAGACCATCATGATCGTAGAGGATGACCCGGACATCCGGGACGGCGTGCGCATCGCGCTGGACTGCAACCGGGTCTGGGTGGACGAGCAGGAGGCCGACCTGACCGAGACCGAGTACAAGATCCTCAAGCTGCTGATGCAGAGCCCCCAGCGCATCTTCCCGGTGCAGGTCATCTACGAGACCGTGTGGGGCGAGCCGTATTTCTACGTCTCCAACGGCACCGTCATGGTGCATATCCGCAATCTGCGGATGAAAGTAGAGCATAACCCTCAGAATCCTCAGCGCATCTGCACTGTCTGGGGCAAAGGCTACCGCTTTGCGGCGCAGGACATTTCCGTCCGCTTCGTCAAAGAGAACGGCAAAGCCGGGCTTGCCTTTGAAAATGCCGTCCTCCCCGGCCAGCACCGCACCGACAGCACCAAGGTCGGCCTCACCAGCATCGAGACCATGATGGAAAAGATGCACGCAGCATGCCGCATCGAGCAGAGCGGCGAACGCTTTTGCATCACGCTGCTGTTTCCCATAGCCCTCTCAGTCACGCCGCAGGCGTGACAGCTCCCCCAGAGGGGGAGCCTCTGGCGTGTCGGCAAGGTTCATACTGTACGAACAAGGCTCAATTTATCGTAACATATAGTGCTCCGCTGTAGAGATTAGCAACAGTTTGACAAGGAACATCGTTCCGAAGCGGCTGCCCTCTGTAGCGGGGTACTTTTTTGCGTCATATCACACTTCCAGCAGTCAAATGAAAGCCGACCGGCCTGCCAAGGGTGCTCCGCACCCGGGTTGCGGCTCCCAGCATCCGCAGCGCTTCGCTTGCGTCTTGCTGGCCGCTGCCCAACCGGCCCCGGCGGGCGTGAAGCCCTTTATCAAAAAGCACTGGAAGCCCATCACCGCCGCCATCTGCGCGGCAGCGGTGGCCGCAGCCGTGCTTGTC
>PPYE01681851.1_pt1 | contig 12145 bp, 14 predicted proteins | sample 1559881 | NCBI WGS metagenome assembly PPYE01 (sample SAMN08240022, study PRJNA423297) | Human gut metagenome, whole genome shotgun sequencing project.
TTTCGCGCACCTAATAAAATTATTTAGAAACTCAAAAACGTCTTGTCGTACAGAAAAAAGGCTTTTTCGACAAGCTGACAGTTGCATAAGATGCAACTGTCCTTTTTATTTAGAGTAGGGAGGTGTAACGTATGCAAAAAGCAGATGTTAAACAATATGTATATGCCATCATCGGAATTGTGCTGATGTTCTGTGGATGGTTTATCCCGGCGCGAGAACCTATTACCGAAGTTGGTATGCAGATTATTGGAATCTTTATTGGCTTGGTATGGCTTTGGTCGACAAGTGGGATGCTGTGGCCGAGTTTTTTTGGGAATTGCGGCGTTGATCGTCAGCGATTATGGCACGATGAATTCTGTGTTAGCTGCGTCAATAGGTAACTATAATGTTATTACCTGTATTTTAATGATGGCGATTTTTGGATTAATAGAGCAATATGGTGTTAATGACTATATTATTCGCTGGATCTTAACAAGAAGGATCATAAATGGTCGTCCTTGGTTATTTACGTTTATCTATTTGTTTGCGGCGCTGTTATTGAGTGTGGTATGCAGTCCTTTTGCAACTTTGTTCTTATTCTGGGCTTTAACGTATAAATTGGCGGAAGACTTGGGATATAAGAAAGGCGACTCATATATTAGCTTGCTGATATTTGGTATTGCATTTTGCGCTGCGTTGTCTGCTCCGGTATTACCGTTTAAGGCATGGATTCTGCAGATTGCTGGGATTTGGCAAGGTTTAAGCGGAGTGATGCCTTTTTCATACGCGCAGCATTTAGGCGTTATTGGTCCCCTTGTCTTATTAATGCTATTGGCGTATGTGTTGTTGATGTGCTTTGTATTTCGTGCCGATGTAGAGAAGTTGGCAGGGATCAATGCAGATTATTTTAACAGTAATCCGTTGCCTTCGATGAATGGATTACAAAAAGGGCTGTTGATTTTTATTCCGGTATTTATTCTGCTTTTATTTTTGCCAAGCGTTTTGCCAGCTAATTGGAGTATTACAATTGTATTGAATAAGCTGGGCGTTCCTGGATTGTCCATGATCGCATTTGTTGCATTTTGTATTGTGAGAGTCGATGGAAACTCGATTGTTGATCTTAAATACCTGGCCGGAAACAAAGTTTCTTGGGATTTGCCGGTGTTGCTTGCGTGTGTCATGGCGGTTTCTGCAGCTCTGACGGATGATATGACAGGCGTTAAACCATTTATGCAATCCCTGCTTAATCTGATCTTAGGCGGAATGTCTCCATTCGTGTTATTCGCCGTTGTCGCGATTGTTTGTATCATTTTAACTAATTTAGCCAATAATGGTGTCGTTGCGCTGTTGTTGCTTTCGATTGTGTATATTACCTTAGCCAATATGAATATACCGAATATAGGTTATTTCGTTTCTACTTTAGCTTGTTTATCGCAGGTTGCGTTCTTAATTCCGGGAAGTTCATTGTATGGCGCGTTGTTGCATGGTAATGAATGGTTGTCAGCTGGCTTTATATATAAGTTGGCGATTTCAGTAGCAGTGGTGGCGCTTGTCACATTTATTGCAATAGGCTGGCCATTGAGCCTGCTTCTTTATTGATAGGAGGATGAGGATCGTGGATGTACAGGATTTTGAAAAGAAACATAAAGAAAGCGAACGTTTAAATGAATTGAAAATACGTACAAAAAAATGTTGCTGCCGCTATTGTGGTGGTGAATTGAAATTACGACGTATTTTGTATGGCAACGTCAAAGAAGGTCGCGTGGAGATTTTTTGTAGCGATTGCGACCGTATTGAATACGGTGTGCCAAAAGAGCTGTATCACATTGCAAAGTACTTTGAGGATGAATTCCAATTGAATCTTTATCCAGAAAATGACGATTCGGTGAAGACTTATCAGATGAATGTAGCAAAACTCTGCGATGTTATGGCGTGGTGTTGTAAAAACTTAGGAATTCTTGAATATGACGGTTTTAAAGTTCCAATCGATATCTCGCAGAGTATTCTGGGCGAAGAAGTGGTTCTTTATGATGAAGATCTAGATGAAGAGGTTGTGATTGAAGATATGGATGAAGATGCGATCTTTGGTCGGAAAACGGGGGGAGAGTCATGTCTGTAATTATTAAGACAGAGCACCTCACTTGTCAGTCCGGGCGACGCTTTCTAATTCATGATATCAACTGGCAAGTAGAAAAAGGGGAGCATTGGATCGTCTTCGGCATGAACGGTTGCGGAAAGACAACATTATTAAGTACTATCGCCGGTTTTCGCGGCTATACCGATGGCGATTTGGAGGTATTTGGTGAACAGTATTCTGCAGATAATATCTATTCTCATCGTAAACGTATTGGCTGGGTAAGTAGCTCGTTTTTTGATAAATATCTGTCATGGGAAGCGGCTTTAGACATTGTTTTATCAGGTGCTTCTGGCACTCTGAGCTTGAGTAAAGATATCACAGACGAAGATGTCAAGCGGGCGAAAATGCTCTTAGAAAAATTTCGGTTGAAAGAGAAGATTCAGCAGCCTTTTGCGTTAATGAGCAAGGGCGAGCGACAGTGTGTACTGATTGCCCGTGCGCTGATTAGCTATCCAGAAATATTAATTTTGGATGAACCTGGAACAGGTCTGGATATCTACGCGCGAGAATATGTTCTTCAGGCAGTCGCTAATCTTGCGACAACCACAGATCTGACGATCATTTATGTTACGCATTATGCAGAAGAAATTCTGCCGATGTTTGACAAAACAATGTTGATGCGTAGAGGATTTATGTATCGCCAGGGAAATACCGCTGAACTGTTTTGTGCTGATGTGATGACGGATTTTCTTGGACATCAAACTGAGGTTCGGAAAAAATCCGACGGAACGATCAGTATGAAAGTGGCTGTTCAGGATACTTTTGAAGGATTGATATAAAGATGGAGGTGAGCGAGATGAGTATCAATTCGGATCGAGAACTATTGAATAGCGCGTCAATGTATTTTGAAAATAATAAAGATTTGATGGCAGCAAACGATTTTGAGACAGCAATGAAATTGGGCTGTTTTGATAAAGAATTTACCTACTATGGTGTAGGTTACTTGGAAGTATCAGGAAAAGTTGCATATCGCATTAGCAGTCAGCGCGGTAGACTGTATCAGTTTATTCGAGAAAGTGCCGGACATAATATTTACCCGACACCGATTGTAAGATATATGAAGCGTTGCCCGGCTCCTTCTGGTCATGAAGAACAGATTAAGGTGGAAATTAAGAGAGAGGCTGCAGGAAAAATTCGTTCTTTGTACAATAGAATATTTTTTGAAGCATTGAAACCATTGAGCGATATCAGTCCGTCCAATCATGCGTATGATCTTTTAAAAGAGCAACAGGATATGTTAGAGGGTGAATATGATGAATCAAAACTGCGCTTGTTTGAAAATCTTGTACATGTTGCTGTCGAAAGCAAACAGCTAACAATAATGGCGGAGTTGGAGTTTGATGAATGGCTCAAAGATATTCGAAAGCAAATGGAAGATGACATTATAGCCAAGGGTCCATATAAGAAAATATTAACAGGTTTTGCTTACCAAGGAAGTAGTGATTCAGTAAAGTATTACTATGATGCTAAACCAGAAGTCACTTTTGAAGCCGAAGCAGAATACCAGAAACGGAGAATCTTTCATACGCCGGTATTTCAAAAAGAATATTGGTTGAAAGATACTAGCGCTTTCTTTAAAGTGAAAAAGAAGTTCGAACAAGAGATGCGGGAATATCTTTCAGAAGAGTATTTGTTTTTGCTACGCACGATCAAAACGATGCCTTCTGTGATCGAAGAAGATGTGTTTACGCAGCAAGTTGAGCTAGTAAAAAACGAGTGTTCACAAGAAGCGTATGATGCATTTCTGAGCTATGGGTTTAGATGGAATGTTATGATCTAGTTTAGAGATAGATCTTCTGATTTAATTTATGCGTGAAATGGGTAGGCGTAAATAGGACGGCTGATCCAACTTTTCAGATGAGAAAAGTTGGATCAGCCTTTTTGTGTGGGGGGAGATTGTATTGTGCATGTCATTGGGCAGAATAAGTGGTAAAATAGATAGTAATAAATTTAGTTGAGATGGAGATTTTAGCGAGCGAATAAATATTTTTTGCTCTAAGAACATATAAAGAGATGATAACATGAAAAGTAGAAGCGTAACCGATATTAAAAGAGGAGCATATGGACCTGGCTGAAGCACAAAGAATTATAGATTGTTTATGCAGAGGTGTGAATCCATTTAGTGATGAAGCCTTGGATTATCGTGAAATCTGTTCAGATGAAACAGTTCAGGTAGCGTTGCAGAAAGTTTCGCAGCAGCTCAAAAATGTGGGTTTGGTAAGCAAGAGGGAAAAACGGAACAATATATGGAAAAAGGCACGACAAAGAGCTGTTAATAGTGGAAAATCATGGAGCCCGGAAGCAGATGCACTCCTTTTATCAATGTATGAAGAAGGAACAGAAAAAGAGAAACTTTGTCAATATTTTGGACGCACTGAGAATGCGATTGCGGCTCGGCTGGTTCATCTGGGAAGAATAAGTCGACGAACTGAATTTTATGATTAAGAAAATTAAAGAGGACTTTGATATGGAATTGAAAGAGGCAATGGACATCCTCTATACAATCGCCCGTGGGATTGATCCGCGTTATGGTAAGCCGTTAGATATTGAAGATGTGTGTAATGATGTAGAGGTGGTACGTGCTCTATATTTAGCACTGTCATATTTGAACTATAACGAACAAGAACCGTCGACAGATCCATATTTTAGGGGTAAGAGACTTAGAATGATGGAAGAACTTTCACATTGTGACGATGAGCCATGGGATGAAGAGATGGAGGAGATGTTGGCGAGAATGCTCGAGGATGGGTATGGGAAACGATCGATTTGTCAATATTTTGAGCGAAGCGAGGACGATATCGCTGAGAAATTGATAGAGCTGGGTCTTATTAAGTATAGCGTACAATTCACTGGAAGACGGTAAAACTGGTTTGCGACGTTGTTGCATTCAGGCGTCTTCTTGCTGCAATTCTCTACGTAAGCTTCGCAGGATGACGATGGAGAGAACTGCGGCGAGGTTGGCGCTGGCTGGGAGGTTGAGCCAGATGCCGGTGAGGCCGAGGGGCCAGAGGAGGATGAGGAAGAGCACGGGGAAGGCAAGCGTTGTGGAGACGGAGATGAGTGCGGCCTGGAAGGGTTTGCCGATGGCGATCATGTAGCTTTGGGTGGCGAAGCCGAGCCAGCGTGTGAGATAAGCGAAGCTGAAGAGGCTGAGGGCGGCGGTTGCGGTGTTGAGGAGCTCCTGGTTGGCATCGGGCACAAAGAGGTGGATGATGAACGTTGGCTCGCTGCGCACGAGGAACATCAGCGCGATGGTAGTGACGGCGGCGCCGATGAAACAGCAGCGCTCGATGGCGCGCACGCGGCTGTATTTCCGCGCGCCCCAGTTGTAGCCGACGGCAGGCTGGAGGGCGTCGCAGATGCCGTATAAGAGCGGCTGGATGAGTCCGTCGACAAAGAGCAGGACGCCGTAAACGCTGACGGCCATGGCGCCGCCAAGGCGCACGAGGATGGCGTTCATGAGGATCTCTGTGATGCGCGCGGAGACGTTATTGAGAAAATTTGGCGTGCCGCAGGCGGCGATGTGGCGCACGAGTTTCCAGCTAAAACGCGGACGTGTAAAACGCAGCACAGATTTTCCGCGCAGGAAGGGGATGTAGGCGATGAGCACACAGACACCCATGCCAAGGCTGCCAGCCAGCGCTGCGGCCCAGACGCCCCAGCCGAAAACGCCGAGAAAAACGAGCTCAAAGCCTGCGCAGAGCACGCTCATGAGAATGTTCAGCGCCAGGCTGCCGCGAATGAATCCGCTGATGCGCAGGAAATTGTCCATCGCGAACATGGCGGTGGTGAGCGGCGAGCAGAGGGCGTAGACGCGCAGGTATTCTACAGCCATTGCTGCAAATTCGCCCTCTGCCCCCAGGAAGCGAATGAGCAGCGGTGCGGCAGCAAAGAGCGCGGCACCGATGAGAATGCCGAGGGCATGGATGAGCAGACAGGCGCAGGTGAAGATGTTGTTGGCTTCTTTTTTGTCACCGCGGCCAAGAGCGATGGAGATGGGCACGGAGGCGCCGACACCGATGAGATCGGCCAGCGAAAAATTGATGATCACAAAGGGCATGGCCAGATTGATCGCTGCAAAGGCCATTGCGCCGATAAACTGCCCCACAAAGACGCCGTCCAGTGTGTAGTAAAGGCTGGAGGCGAGCATGCTGAGGGCGCCGGGGATGGCGGCGAAGAAAAATAGCCGCACCGGTGGTGTTTGTGAGAATAGCGTTGGGGAATCCATGAGGACCTCCTTCATAAAGTGAGGGGTTAGTCGTTCATTTCCTGGCGCAGCAGGGCGAGATATTTTCGCGTCAATGCCAGCAGTGTGCGCTGCTCGTCAGCACTTAAGCAAGAAAAGGCGCGCTCTTCGGCAGATAGCACAGGCGCAGCGATGCGCGCACAGAGAGCCTTGCCTTTTTCTGTCAGGTGGACACGTTTGCTGCGGCGATCTTCGTCGGAAGATTCCATGACAACAGCGCCTTCGGCTTCCAAGCGTTTGAGAAAGGAATTCACAGTCTGTGGCGGATAATGCCAGTCCGTTGCCAGCTGGCGCTGAGTCAATGCGGTGTCATTTTCGTAAAGTGTGCAGAGTAAGAAGAGTGCTGTTTCAGAAAGCTTGAAGCGCTTGGCATAATCATGATAAATGCCATCGGCTTCGTTAAAAAGCAGATTGAGTGCAGCGGCGGATAAGTTGTTACTAGTGGTCATGGAGATGCTCCTTTCATCCGATATCGGATAGTTGCATGATAATCCGATATCGGATGATTGTCAAGTGTGCCGAAAGTAAATTTTGTGGAAAACGTGGAGATGGCGATTTTCTGGGGAAACGCTGGTTTTCCGCTGGTGTTGTGGATAAATCTTCGGAAAAGTCGTCGGTTTTCCACAAATCCTGCGGAAAAAGCTGTGGAATCACGGGGGAAAGTCGGCGGAAAAGTCGTCTGCGACCGCTTGCGGCGCGGCGTCGGAGGACGATGTAAAAGGGCGTGACAACTTTGGAAAAGTTTGTGTGCAACGGAGGATAAGAAATTATGATGAAAATTTCAGATTTTTGATGCAAATTTCGAAAATTCCGCTTGCAATATATGTACACAGGGTATATCATAGTATCAACTCCACATCACGTGGGATCTCATCCGAGAAATTGTAGAATTTGTAGAACGGAGGAATGTAGGATGAAGATGAAAAAATGGATCGCCGGGATCGCGCTCGGCAGTATGATGTTGTTAGCAGGCTGCGGCGGCTCCGGTAGCGGCGGTAGTGCAGCAGGAGAAGGCAGCGCGGCGGCAGAAGCGAATGCAGATGCGCTGCAGATCGGTATCATCCAGACGCAGGCACACGTGGCACTTGACCGTGCCCGCGAAGGCTTCGAAGCTGGTCTGGAAGAAGCTGGCTACACTGTCGGCGAAGATGTCGTCATCGACTACCAGAACGCCCAGGGTGACCAGTCCAATCTGAACACCATCACCAACCAATTTGCCAGCGACAAGAAAGACCTTGTCTGCGCCATCGCTACACAGGCAGCTGTGCAGATGGCCAGCGCCAGCTCCGATATTCCAATCGTCGGCACCGCAATCACCGATTATGAAAGCGTCGGCCTTGTTGAAAGCAACGACGCGCCTGGTGGAAATGTCACCGGTACCAGCGATATGAACCCTATTGCAGATCAGGTCGCACTGATGCAGCAGCTCATGCCTGACCTCAGCTCGGTCGGCGTTATGTACTGCTCTGCGGAAGAAAATTCCCGCATTCAGTTCGAACTGTTCAAAGAAGAATGTGAAGCAGCCGGCATTTCTGTGACAGAAATGACCGTATCTAATGTCAACGAGATCCAGCAGGCAGCAACGAGCCTCATCGGTGAAGACATCCAGGCCATTTATGTGCCAACCGACAACACGCTTGCGTCCGCTATGACAACCCTCACTGGCGTGACCAACGAAGCGAAGATTCCTGTCTTCACTGGCGAAGTTGGGATGCTCTCTGGTGGCGGCACCGCGACTGTCAGCGTCGACTACTACGAACTCGGCAAGCAGACTGGCGCAATGGCTGCCCAGATCCTCAAAGGTGAAGCAGAACCTGCTACCATGGCGATCGAAATGCCAGCCAATAACACCACTGAGATCAATCAGGAAGAAGTGGATCTGCTCGGCATCACCGTTCCAGACGAATTGGCTGAATTCGTCGGCGACTACGCTGCTGAAGAATAATGAATCCCTTGCCGCGTGAGCGGTATGACGAAGGGTCACCCCTGTGGCGACCCTTCGTTTTGTTTGTTTATTCCGACTATTACTTTTTGCCGGGAAGTTATTTGGCGAAGGCCGCTTGCTATGCTATAATGCAAGAGTGGGAGATTGCTCCCGGCTATGCACACAATGGAGGCATATTATGGAACTCGTACTTTCGACGGTTGCCCAGGGGCTTTTGTGGGCCGTGTTGGCGATCGGTCTTTTCATCACATTCCGCATTCTGGATATCGCGGATCTTTCTATTGAAGGTACTTATCCGCTCGGCGGTGCCATTGCCGTCATGACGATCACCGGCGGCGGTTCGCCGCTTCTGGCAGTCATCTTTGCATTCTTTGGCGGATGCATTGCCGGCGCTGTCACTGGTTTTCTGCACACGAAGCTCAAGATCCCTGCGCTTCTCGCCGGGATCCTCACGATGATCGGGCTGTACTCGATCAACCTGCGCATCATGGGCCGCGCCACCACATCCATTCTGGGTGAAGAAACGGTCTACAGCTTTTTTGAAAACAACATGAGCAAGGTTTCCGCGACGCTGATCGTCGGCCTTTTGGCCACGCTTGTCGTCTGGTTCTTCTGCTACATTTTCTTCGGCACCGAGCTTGGTGCAGCCATCCGCGCCACCGGCGACAATCCACAGATGATTCGCGCGCAGGGCATCAACACCGATGTCACCATCATGCTTGGCCTGATCATCTCCAATGGCTTTGTCGGCGTCACCGGCGCGCTGCTCAGTCAGTCCAACGGCTATGCCGATGTCAACATGGGGACTGGTGTCCTTGTCACTGGTCTCGCTTCGATCATCATCGGCGAAGTGCTCTTCGGCACCCGCAGCTTCAAAAACTGGCTGATCAGTGTCGTGCTCGGCTCCATCGTTTATCGTGCCGTGGTCGCTTTCGTGCTCTGGCTGGGCATGAATCCTAATGACCTCAAGCTGCTCACCGCTGTTATCGTTGCAGTCGCGCTGGCCCTGCCGCTCATCAAGAGCAAGATGCAGAAGCTGCGCTCGAATATGTGAGGAGGTTGGGATCATGTCAATGTTAGATCTGAACGGCATCGAAAAAACCTTTAATCCCGGCAGTGTCAACCAGAAAAAAGCCCTGCGCGGTCTTGAGCTGCATCTTGAAGAGGGCGATTTCGTCACCGTCATCGGCGGCAACGGCGCCGGGAAATCGACGATGCTCAACGCCATCGCCGGCGTCTTTCCTGTGGACAAAGGCGAGATCTTTATCAATAATGTCAACGTGACCAAGCTTCCTGAGCACAAGCGCGCTGCCTACATCGGCCGTGTGTTCCAGGATCCGATGATGGGCACCTGCGCGAACATGCAGATCGAGGAAAACCTCGCCATGGCATCGCGCCGCGGTCAGCGTCCAGGACTTCGCTGGAGCTCCCGCGCCAAGGACCGCGCCTTCTTCCAGGAACGCTTGTCCATGCTCGGGCTCGGTCTGGAAGAGCGTCTCACCCAGCGCGTCGGTCTGCTTTCCGGTGGCCAGCGCCAGGCGCTGACGCTGCTCATGGCCACGCTCAAGCGCCCGGATATCCTGCTCCTCGACGAGCACACCGCAGCGCTTGACCCAAAAACGGCTTCCAAGGTGCTTGAGATCACCGACCACATCGTCGCAGAAAACGGGCTGACCACCATCATGATCACCCACAACATGCGCGATGCCATTAACCACGGCAACCGTCTTGTCATGCTCGACAATGGGACCGTTGCTGTCGATATCCGCAAGGAAGATTATCCAAATCTCTCCGTGCAGGATCTTTTACAAATGTTTGAGAAGGCAAGCGGCGACGCCATTTTAAGTGACGCCCTGCTCCTTTCTTGATAAATTTTTCAAATTTCTATGAGGTGAAAGAAAAAAATGATCGTATTAGTTATGAACAGTGGGAGCTCTTCCCTGAAGTTCCAGCTCATTGACATGGACAACGGCGACGTTATGTCCAAGGGCCTTGTCGAACGCATCGGTATGGGCGGCGACGCCGGCTTCGAAGTCAAGGCAAAAGGCGAAAAGATCAAAAAGGATGTTAAGGCTGACGACCACAAGCAGGCCGTTGCACTCGTTATCGACGCACTCACCACTGGCGATCTCGCCGTTGTTGACGACCTCAACAACATCGACGCCATCGGTCATCGCATCGTGCAGGGCGGCGACTCCTTCCCTAAGGCAGCCGTTGTTGACCAGCGCGTAAAGGACCTCGTCAGAGAATACGGCGCTATGGCTCCACTGCACAACTATGCAGCGCTCGCTGGTATTGAAGCTTGCGAAGAGCTCATGCCAACCATCCCATCCGTCTGCGTATTCGACACGTCCTATCACATGACCATGGACCCAGCTCATTACATGTACGCCATCCCTTACGACGATTACAAAGAACTCAAGGTTCGTCGTTATGGCGCACACGGCACCAGCCACAAGTATGTTGCACGCGAAGCAGCAAAGGCTATGGGCCGTCCACTGGAAGAACTCAAGCTCATCACCTGCCACCTCGGCAACGGTGCTTCCGTTTCCGCTATCAAGGGTGGTAAGATCGTTGATACCTCCATGGGCTTCACCCCACTGGAAGGTCTCGTCATGGGTACCCGCGTTGGGGACATCGACGCTGCAGCAGTACTCTTCATTATGAAGAACAAAGGCTACAGCATCGACGAAATGGATACCTACCTCAACAAGAAATGCGGTCTTCTCGGTGTCAGCGGTATCTCCAACGACTTCCGCGACCTCGAAGAAGCCATGCAGGAAGGCAACGAACGCGCGAAACTCGCTTACGACATGTTCGTGCTCCAGGTTAAGAAGTACATCGGTGCTTATTATGCAGAACTCGACGGCTGCGACGCCATCGTCTTCACTGCCGGCATCGGTGAAAACGACGACCTCGTTCGTGGTTCCATCTGCAAAGGCCTCGATGCACTCGGCATCTCTGTTGATCCAGCCAAGAACGACGGCTGCCGCGAATTCCGCGACATCAGCACGGAAGGCGCAAAGGCACGTGCATTCGTTATCCCAACCAACGAAGAATATGCCATCGCCACCGAAACCATCGAAGCTGTTCAGGAAGCAGGTCTCATTAAGTAATCCTGCCTGCTGAGAACGACGATCCCCGACGCGATCTGCGCCGGGGATTTTTGATTGCACGCATAGTGGTGACATCTGTCCGCCGAGCGGCGAAAAAGATTGTTCCGCCGCAGGCGCCATGATAAAATGAAAGATAATAAAACCATGGGAGGAGGCGGCTGGCATGGACAGACGTCATAAGATCCTGCTGAACGTGGTCGTGATCGTGCTCATTTTTGCGCCGCTGTTTTTTGTGCTGCGCCATCGGGAATGGTTGTCGCTGTATATGAATGCGCTGAGTCTTTTCATCATCCTCTACATGTGCTGGGGATTTTTCAGGATCGCCTGTGCGCGCATCGCGGAGACGGACCAGCCGTGGAAAAAGGTGCTGGTTGGGTTCTGGTGCCTGCTGATGGCGGTGCTGCTCTCGGCCAATCATCTGCTGGGTTTCTTCACCGGCTGGCTATGGCTTGTGGTCATCGGCGGCTCTGTTGTGGTCACGCTTATCGTTGGTCGTGATGAGCCGGAACGTTGAAAGGAGGCGTCTTTCATGAAACGTGGACAGATCGTCGGCGTGGTCGTTGTCGCAGTGATCGTTTTGTGTTTCCTCGTCATGGTCTGGGCACCGGAGCTCTGGCTGTTTTGGCAGGTGCGGACGCACCTTTTTGACTTTTTTGCGACGCCGCAGGGAATGGGCGTGCAGGCGGGGCTGCTTTTTGCTATCGGTATTGCGCAGGTCATCG
>PPYE01644406.1_pt1 | contig 12143 bp, 8 predicted proteins | sample 1559881 | NCBI WGS metagenome assembly PPYE01 (sample SAMN08240022, study PRJNA423297) | Human gut metagenome, whole genome shotgun sequencing project.
CTCTGTAAATGCTGATACATAAGCTTTTTAGAAAACTAAAATAACCTAAAGAAAGCTAAATAACGCCTGCTTGCGGCATGCTTCAACCACGACCATCAAAAAAGCCGGTACTAGGGCTTAAAACTCAACCCTAATACCGGTTTTTTCATCATAAAATCGCTTAAAGCCACTTGGTAACTTAAGCCTGTTGTAATTGTTCCAACCGTTGCTTAGTGCTCGTTAGCTGATCTTCAAAATCACTGCGCTTAGTGCGTTGTTCCGCAACAACCGCTTCCGGTGCTTTGGATAAGAAGCCTTGGTTATTGAGCTTCTTGTCAATTCGGGCAATTTCTTGCTCGAGCTTCTTAGCATCTTTAGTCAGTTTGGCCTTTTCCTCGTCCAAATCAATTAATTCATTGAGCGGTACGAAAATGGTGGCGCCTGTGATCACCGCACTGCCCGCCATTTTAGGCTCGGCCACATCGGTTCCAACCGTGAAGGCTTTGCTATTGACGAACCGATCGATAAACTCAAAGTTCTGTTCAAAGATTGGCTTCAAAGCAGGATCCGTCAATTTAACGATAATATCGACTTTGGTCTTAAGCGGAGCGCCGGCCTCTTTACGAATCCCGCGAACGCCACGGATGAGCGCAATAATCGCATCCATTGCACTGGTAGCGTCAGCATTTTCAAAGGCAGTGTTTGCCACTGGATAGCTCGCCGTCACAATTGATTTGCCCGTATGCGGTAACGCCAACCATAGTTTTTCCGTCACAAACGGCATCACTGGGTGCAATAGCCGTAAAATCTGATCCAGTGCATAAGCAAGGTTGACGCGCTTGGCTGCTTTGGCTTTGTCATCATCGCCGTACAGTACTTCCTTACTCATTTCAACGTACCAGTCCGCGAAAACATTCCAGGTGAAGTTATACAGGGTTCGACCCATTTCACCAAATTCGAACCGCGCAGACAAATCCGTTACCTGCTTGATGGTTTCGTTCAATTGCGCAAAAAGCCATTTGTCGGACAAATCAAAGGTACTTGGATCTGGCTGTTGCGGCGTATCCAAGTCGCCTAAGTTCATCATCACAAATCGGGAAATGTTCCAAATCTTATTGATAAAATTCCAAGCTGCTTCAACCTGTTTATAGCTAAACCGTGTATCCTGTCCCGGTTTATTACCGGTAATCAGGAACCACCGCAAGGCATCGGCGCCGTATTTTTCAATCACATCCATCGGGTCAATCCCATTACCCAGTGACTTACTCATCTTCCGGCCTTGTTCGTCACGCATTAACCCGTGAATCAAGGTGTACTGGAACGGACGTTGATGGGTAAAATGCAACCCTTGGAAAATCATCCGCGCAACCCAGAATGGAATGATATCATAGCCGGTCACTAAGGTATCTGTTGGGTAATAACGCTTGTAATCCGACGCATCGGTATTCGGCCACCCCATCGTGGAAAATGGCCACAACGCACTTGAAAACCAAGTGTCCAGCACGTCAGGATCCTGCTTCCAGTTTTCAATGTCTTTAGGCGCTTCCATCCCGACATAGGTTTCGCCGGTCTGCTTGTTGTACCAAGCCGGAATTTGATGGCCCCACCACAACTGCCGCGAAATAACCCAGTCATGAATATTTTCCATCCACTGCAAATAGGTATGTTCAAACCGCTCAGGAACAAATGTCACTTTCTTGTCCGGCTCTTGCTGCGCTTTGATTGCCGCTTCAGCTAATGGTTTCATTTTGACAAACCATTGTGTTGACAACCGTGCTTCAACTTGAACGCCCGTACGTTCGCTATGGCCGACACTATGCACAATCGGTTCAACTTTAAGCAATAAACCGGCCTTATCCAAATCGGCCACCATGGCTTTACGGGCTTCAAAGCGATCCATTCCTTGGTATTTGCCGGCATTTTCGTTCATCGTGCCATCGTCATTCATGGTGTTAATTCGTTTCAAATCATGACGATTGCCCACCTGAAAGTCGTTAGGGTCATGGGCCGGCGTGATTTTAACCGCCCCAGTCCCAAACTCAGGATCAACGTAAGCATCTTCAATGATCGGGATTTTGCGATTGGCTAATGGCAAAATAAGTTCCTTACCCACCATATCTTTATACCGCTCATCACCTGGGTGAACCGCCACCGCAGTATCACCCATCATGGTTTCCGGACGCGTTGTTGCAATTTCAATGTAGCCGCTACCGTCTGCGAATGGATATTTTACATGGTAAAAAGCACCTTTATCGTCTTTATGAATGACTTCAATATCCGATAGTGCCGTGCGCGCTTGCGGATCCCAGTTAACGATATATTCGCCACGGTAAATCAAACCCTGGTTATAAAGGTCAACAAACACCCGTCGAACCGCTTGATTCAGGCCCTTATCCAAAGTAAAGCGTTCCCGACTATAATCCAGTGACAAGCCCATTTTGGCCCATTGTCCATGAATCGTCTTGGCAAATTCGTCCTTCCATTCCCAGACTTTCTGGACAAACTTTTCACGGCCTAAGTCATAGCGGCTGATGCCTTCTTTGCGCAACTTGGCCTCAACTTTAGCCTGCGTGGCGATTCCGGCATGATCCATCCCTGGCAGCCACAAGGTATCAAACCCCTGCATACGCTTTTGGCGGATCACGATGTCTTGAAGCGTGGTATCCCATGCATGCCCCATGTGTAACTTACCGGTGACATTCGGCGGCGGAATTACGATTGAATACGGCTTAGCCTTCTTATCACCACTTGGTTTGAAGACATCTTCATCAAGCCATTCCTGATACCGGCCTTCCTCGACTGCTTTATGATCATACTTTGGTGCTAACGTTTCATCACTCACTGGCTCCACCTCACAAAATTTTTTCGTCCATCCGGTTTCTAGAATTGGCACGCGCTGATGCATCACACGCACGCCAGCCCGAAAGCTGGGTCGCGCCGTGCGTATACACAAAAAAACGCCCTAATATCGATTATTAGGACGAGTCTACTCGCGGTACCACCTAAATTGGGAATCAATCCCCACTTGGTTCAGGATAACGGCTGTCACCGGCCGTTCCCTACTCACTTCAGGACGGCAGCTCACAAGCTACAATCACGCCCTTCTTTCGAGATTCACACCAACCATCCCGTCGCTGAAAAAAAAGAACGCAACCCTCTTGATCATTGCATTAGCTGCATTATAACCCGTGATTATGACGGGGTCAATGTGAGGTGAGCGCGAGCCGGCGCGGTTAGGGACCGGAGTGTAAGTGGCCTTGGTCGTGATGGCCCGGGTCTGGCCATTGCGACCAAGGTCCTTACATGCAGGTCCCTGCGCCGGGGAGCGCGTTATGGGCGTAAAAGCCGGCTTAGGGGCAAAGGTTAAAATAGCGGTTATGCGATTAGCCTCAAGTTGGTTAATAACGCTGGTCTGGGCGGAACTCGGCACACAGACAATGGCAGTATGCATCCCCGGGCGAATATTTTTGGCTAAAGTTGTAAGATCAAAAATCGGCACCCCGGCAATTGTCGTCCCAATGAGCTGCGGATCCGTGTCGAATCCCATCACAATGGTTAGATCCGGATTCCGGCGAAAATTATTGGTCAACAACGCCCGTCCGAGGTTGCCACACCCCACCAGTAACATCTGTTCTTCCGAGTGCACTTCTAATAACTCGCCAAACACCTGCGCAAGTAAATCAACCGAATAGCCATAGCCGCTGCGCCCTAAATCGCCAAAATTGGAGAAGTCCCGCCGAATGGTTGCTGGCGCGATATGAACCAGCTTACTTAGCCGATCAGACCGAACCCGCTTAACCCCCGTCTGTTGCAAATCTTTGACGGTTCGATAATAAACCGGGATTCGTTTAATCGTTGCCTGTGATAACGTTTGTTTACTGACGACCACCATCAACACCTCCGCACGTGTTTGTTACCATTTTCACATATTCAGTTTAACAAATTGCGCGCTCTTTTACCACAGTTTTTACTGAGCTATTTTATATTAACGATCTTTTCAAACCAGGAATTAAGCACAATGCGTCTTCTGCAGGTGACAACCATTTTTCGGGCAACCATGATGGCATTCGCTCCAGCAGCTTATTAATATCGCGAAATCTTGTGAATTATTTCTTTTTTAAGATCATTCGCCGACTTTTAACGCTAAACTAAAAAAGCGGTAGTTACCGATAAGCAAATAACTTATCAGCAACTACCGCTTTTATTCAATTTTTAAAGCAATTCTGCGATAACATCCTGATCCTGATTCAGGAACTGATCAGACGACTTGATCTCCTGAACCTTGATCCCGGCCAACGCACGCGCCATCAAACCATCGACATCAAGTTTGCTTTCGTAATACCGTGCGCGATCCGTCTTTGGTTTGGTTTTAGGCGACGGCGGGGCAAAAATGGTACAACAGTCTTCAAACGGCATGATCGATAAATCATACGTGTCGATCTTTTCTGCCTCGGCAATGATCTCATTCTTATCCATGGTCGCAACCGGACGAATAATCGGCATCGTGGTGACATCATTGATTGCTGCCATTGATTCCAGCGTCTGTGAAGCCACCTGGCCGACTGACTCACCATTAAAGATAGCCAGATCGCCACGTTGTTTGGCAATCGCTTCGGTCAATCGCAACATCATTCGGCGTTGTACGGTCATCAGATAACCTTCCGGAACCGTTGCTTTGACTGCCTCCTGAATCTCGGTAAACGGCACTTCAATAAAGTAAATCCGGCCAACATAAGGGGTCAGCTTGGCCGTGAGTTGTTTAGCCTTATTCAGCGCCTGTTGACTGGTGTAAGGCGGGCTGAAAAAGTGCACCATTTCAATGTCCACGCCACGTTTTAACGCATAGTAACCCGCGACCGGCGAATCAATCCCGCCACTAAGCATCAAGGCCGCGCGCCCTGCCGTTCCAACCGGCAATCCGCCAGCACCTTGAATTGTTTTAGTGGATAAATAAATCGCCTCACGACGGACTTCAACCCGCAAAATCATATCAGGATGATGCATTTTGACCACCAAGTCCGGCCGCTTATCCGTCAAGAAATCGCCTAAATCAAGGTTCATAGCATTGGTATCCAAGGCAAAGTCATGATCGCTCCGCCGCGTATTAACCTTATAACTAATGCCGTGCGATGCCGTTTCATTCATCAGCTGCAACGCAACCTCGTGGACTTTTGCCATATCCTTTTCCACGGCAATACTTGGTGAAAAATTCTGGATGCCGAATACCTGTGACAGTCGTGCCATCACCTGATCACTAGGCTCGCCATTCAATTCAATGTGCATCCGATCACGTTTAGGCCGAATGGTGAGGTTGGGGAATTCATGCAGCGCTCGTGTAACGTTACCGTTCAAACGACCGATAAACGCTTGCCGATTTTTTCCCTTGGTCGAAAGCTCGCCGTAACGAACCATAATTTCTGAATATTGCATCTTAAAATCCTTTCATGTAGGCGGTAACCGATCCAGTGAAAATCGGTGATGCGTCAAAACAAGTTGGCAGTATCAGCCGCTATAACTGACACCCTGCCACTCCTTGCACTGGCAATGGCTGATGCTCGTTTAGACGGTCGCTTTATCAAGCTTGGCAAACTTTGCATAAATCGTATCAAACGCTGCATTAAACGCATCCGCTTCATCCAAAGTATTAGCTTCATCCAAACTCACCCGAATCGCGGAAGTGGCAATTTTCGGGTCCGTATGCATGGCGGCCAAGGTACTGCTTTCCGTGCCTTTCTTACTTGAGCAGGCACTGGTTGTGGAAATGTAAATCTGATGATCCTCAAACGCATGAACAATCGTTTCGCCGCGGACACCAGCAATGGCAAAACATAAAACATGTGGGGCAAAATCCGGTGTTAACTGACTAAACATCGTCACCTTGGGCTTTTGGCTGACATGTTCAAAAACCCGCTTGCGAACTGCTTGCTGCCGGGCCACATTAGCATCTTCATTAGCCAAAAGTAAGCGCAGCGACTTGGCCATCGCCGCAATCGCCGGAACATTTTCCGTGCCTGAGCGCCAATCACGTTCCTGACCGCCACCGGTTAGCAACGGATCAAGCATGCGACCCTCTTTGGCATAGATAAAGCCGGTACCGCGGGGAGCATGAAACTTATGGCCGGAAAAACTGAGAAAATCAATCCGCGGATCTTGTAACGCTGCATCCAAACCCTTACCAACGGCTTGCACAGCATCGACATGAAAATGAATATTCGGATAATTATCCAACACCCGCGCGGCCTGAACAATCGGCTGCATACTGCCAGTTTCATTATTAACCGCCATAATCGACACCAAAATCGTATCTTTGCGAATAGCCGCTTTCAAATCGTCAATATGAATAAAACCGCGCCGATCAACCGGCAAATAAGTCACTTCAAATCCCAGTTTCTCTAGCTGTTTCATCGTATTAATCACAGCCGGATGCTCGATACTGGTCGTAATCAGATGACGGCCAAATTCGCGCTTAGCCATGGCAGTGCCTTTAATCACCCAGTTATCGCCTTCAGTTCCACCGCTCGTAAAATAAATCTCGTCCGGCTTAGCACCGATTAATTTAGCAATCTGGGCTCGCGAACTCTGCAAAACCTCATTTGCTTTAGTCCCCAAAGCATGCAAACTGCTGGGATTACCAAAAAAATCCGTGCTGACCTTGTTATAAGTCGCCAACGCATCAGGCGAAATCTTCGTCGTTGCACTATTATCAAAATAAATCATCAGCCGGCCCCTTCCGTTAATTCGACTGGATTGAATTATAGACAAAAAGTTAGTAAGTTTCAAGAGCGTGAGCCAGCCCGGTTAGAAACCGAAGCATAAGTGGCCTTGAGCGTGATGACCGGGCTTTGGTCATTGCGCTCAAGGTCCTTATGTGCAGGTTTCTGGGCTGGCGAACGCGTTTAAGCAAGAGCGTGAACCGGCGCGGGTAGAAGTCGGAGTGTAAGTGGCCTTGAGCGTGATGGCCCGGTCTTGGCCATTGCGCTCGAGGTCCTTACACGCAGACTTCTGCGCCGGTGAACGCGTTTCGGAGACGTATATACCCTACTGAATGATTATTAACCATTTAAGTCTGCAATTTTCCCTGCAGATCCCTGCACCATATCACAACCTCTACCCCAAACCAAAAGCCAGCCCCAACCCAGGCTGGCTTTCCAATCACGCAAATCAATATAATGAAGCTTTCTTCCGCGCAAGATAAGCATCTTCAACTTTCTTGTAGCTGCCCTGCTCCGTCTGCTCCAACGCGGTCGCCAACGTATCGGCAGCCTGCTGATAGTCAAATTGCATATACAGTTCGGTCGCATGCTTAACCGCGTCTGCTACCGGCTTAACCGTTATTTTGTAACGGTTGGCATATTGCATCAATTCTTCGGTTAATCCGGCCGCATCAATTAAGGCACTGGTTGTTTTCTTTAAATCATCAATATCACTGGCAATCTTAATCAGAAACTTGGCAATCGCATCCATGTTAATTTTAACCTGATCCAAATCGTGATTAAGCTGATCAATTTCGGCAGTAACATGTTTAACCTTATCCACATAGTCTTGCGGCAACCCCGGCAAGTGATGGCGGACGATTTCATGCTTAATATTCCGCATATCGAGTTCAAAACTCTCTGCTTGTTTATTAGCGATGATCTCGCCTTTTTTCAAACCTGCCACGTCTTGGTTAATCTGGACCTGTTGCTTTTCAATCGCCGTTAACTGTTCTTTGGTTTCATCAAACCGCGCAATCACGTCCGAGTACACGGCCTCGCCTGCTTCAATCGCATCGGTATCCTTCGTGTAATTTGCGTCAATCGCATCTAACTGCATTTTTAAATTTTTAGCGGTTTTGATTTCATGATGATTCAGCGTATAGCTTTGGTTCAGATGATCCAATTCTGCCTGCAATTCCCGATTTTGGCGCAGTGCATGATCGATGAAGCGCCGCAAATCAGGGGACGCAACATCCACCCGTTTCTTGGCCTGCATCTCTTTTTCCATAATGGCGTACATTTTATCGATTTCAGCTTCGATTTCCGCATTGGCTGCCTCTGTTGCCTCCACATCAATCGATTTAAGAGCCGCATTGGCATCCTTCATCTTGGCCTCGACATCCGCAACCATCCCCGGAATATCATCGGTGAACACATAATGGGCGGTGGTGAGTTGCCGGTAACCGTGCTGAATTTCGTTAATTTGTCCAGGAAACTCGTTGACCTGCTCGTTTACCAGTGGTGGTAATTCCTTAACCTGCTTCTTCAAAACCCGCATCTGCTCGGCTAACTGTTTAATTTCTGCCTTTGCCGCCTGATGATCGCCATCATTATTGATCTGGTCAATTTTTTGAAAAAGCTGCGCCAATTGCTGCAACTGTTGCTCCAATGCTGGCTGAGCATCACCGAAGACAAAACTCTTGGCAAGAATCGTCTTGCGTGAAACCTGGTAATCATCTCGCAATTGCAACATTTTACTACGGTTATCTGCTTCGTCGTGCCGAATGTCTTGTAGTGCCTGGCTAATCAGTTCGTATTGGCGCTGAGCCGTCTCGATTTTATCTTCCAGCACCTTAGCAATTTTCGATGCCCGATCTAAACGGAAGCGTTTAACCTGGTCTTCGAGATCAAGCAGAATTTTTTGCAGCTCAGCTAGATCATGGTCGTTTAATTGATCAAACGCCCGCTCCCACTTGCCAAAGGTTGCCAGACTGTCACCGGTCAGCTTCAGTTGCTCAATGCTGCGAATCTGACTCGAGAGCGCACCAATATCAATCGCTTCGACTTTTTCGTCTAAGTCTTTGATACGCGTTTGAAAATAATGCTGCAGCCACCAGACACTGCCAGCAGCCACAATTATAATCGCAACAATAATGAAGAACCAGATCATCCCTACACCCTCTGCTTTACCGATTATCTTTCTAATTGCATTTTGCCTACTTACCGGCTAAAATGCCGTTAAGTGTTAAAAACGATAACATCCTAGCTACCAGTATCGCAAAAAAAGCCCGCAGTTAAAAGGCCTAGATGCTGCTTTTCATAAATTCCTAAAAGGACTGATCAAATGACAACCCTTGATCCTATTATTATCGATCAACTTGATGGCCTACTTACAGGCGAAACCAACCCCATCACCGTACTTGCCAATGCCAGTGCACTGCTAAATGACAGCATGTCCGAGCTCAACTGGGCTGGTTTCTACCTTTATAATGGCAAAACCGGGCAGCTCGACCTCGGCCCCTTCCAAGGAAAAGTTGCCTGCATGCACATTCAACCGGGCAAAGGCGTCGTTGGAACCAGCTACCAGCAAAATAGCGTGATTCGCGTTGCTAACGTCCATGAATTTGCCGGTCACATCGCCTGCGATTCAGCCAGCAACGCCGAAATCGTCGTGCCGATCAACGTTAATGGCGAAACCGTTGCCATCATGGACATTGACTCCCCGAAACTCAACCGTTTTAGCGAAAACGACGAACAGATCCTGACACAGTTCGGTCAAACGCTCGCCAATCACCTTGACACCGCTGCGCTAAACACGGTATACTAGCTCGCGTGTAAAATAATGCAGCAGCGGCCGGCATGGTCGGCTCCAGTCCTGCCTCGGCATCACGCCGATGACAGTAGTAACCGCGGCTGCGAAGGTGAACCTTTGCAGGACTGCCCGTGTGCTAAAGCCGCAATTCGTTATTTTACTCCAAATAAAAACTTGGAGGAATACTCATATGTCTCGTTATACAGGTCCTCGCTGGAAGCAAAGCCGTCGTCTCGGCTTGTCCCTTTCCGGCACTGGTAAAGAATTAGCTCGTCGTCCTTATGCACCCGGTGATCACGGTGCCAACAACCGCCGTAAGATTTCCGAATACGGTCAGCAACTGCGCGAAAAGCAGAAGCTGCGTTGGATGTACGGTTTAAACGAACGCCAATTCCAGAACTTGTTCCTGCGCGCTGGTAAGATCAAAGAAGGTACCCATGGTGATAACTTCATGATCCTGCTTGAAACCCGTTTAGATAACTTGGTTTTCCGTTTGGGCTTGGCTTCCAGCCGTCCTCAAGCGCGCCAACTTGTCAACCACGGCCACATCACAGTTGATGGCAAGCGCCTTGATATTCCTTCCTATGAAGTACAGCCTGGCCAAGTGATCGGTCTTCGCGAACGCTCACAAAACCTCGCTGTTGTCAATGAAGCTATCGAGAACACAGTTTCCCGTCCAGCTTACGTAACCTTTGACGACAATAAGAAGGAAGGTTCCCTTGTCCGCTTACCAGAACGTGGCGAACTCGAACCAGAAGTTGACGAATCACTGGTTGTTGAATACTATAATCAGAAGCTTTAATACTTCTGTCAACAAATACCGTTACACTGGCGTTTGTTGCGATCTATCGCGTGCAGTTTCGTGCACTCAGTTCAATAGGTCAAATAATTGTCGAACACGTCCGTCTTGGGCGTGTTTTTTGGTATCCAAGTGATATGAAATTCTATTCCTAGAACTATTCCCCTACTTATACGGGGATTTTTTACTGCTCATTGTTCACGGCAACAAAAAGGAGAATATTGGCTCGTGCCAGAAACATCAAATTACGCTCTACGACCCGTGTCTAAGCCGAAACCAAATGAAGTTGTTCCTAAAAAAAGCTACGATGATCAGCAAGCCGAGAATTGACTAAGCATAATGAAACGCAAGCTCGCCTTCATTAAAGCAAAGATTGGAAGTGAATGCGGTGCCCACCAAGATCACAGAGACTCTTGCGACAAACATCGACTGTGTGGCGATTTTGGCCAGCTTAGGAACTAACCAAAGATGATTAATTGATTACTTTCCAGGCGAAGGAGGGGAGAGAACACTTTTAAATTAACTATTGCACTCAACGATTTGACTCGTATTAGCCACTGATTAAGATGAAATGAATGACGTAAGAATCGAATCAAGTAAGTATAATCACCTATTAAGAATAAGAAATACCATTAGGTATCGCAAAAAAATTAAGAGAATCCATTTAATAAAACAAATCAAGAAAGTTCAGATTTTCCCCTTTGCTAAAACACCTTAAGCAATTGATCATATGTCACTTTTTCTATCGGTTCACTTATTCGCAGCTCAATATCTCCATGAACCTCATCTAATGCAAAGCTTATCCTGGATTTAACATGTTTGTGCACCAAAATTACAAGCAAATTCAAATCTTAGTCTGACGTGAAATCATCCTCCTCGTTAAATCAAGAACGTCATCAAACGTTAAAAACGAAAGTATATCCTCGTAACGACGTTTGTAGATGTCAAAGTCTTGTTCTCGCTGATGCGCCACTCCAGGATCATCAATCATATAACTTGGACACCGCCCAACAATAATAATAGCTTTCGGAGATCTAATATGTACCCCCGACGAGTCGTCCGAAAGAATTAGACCTCCATCCTTTATAAAGCGCCGCTGAAGGTTAGGCTCTTCTCTCGCTGAATTTCTAGTCAAATTATAGATGTACTTCTGGCTCTGTGAAATTAAGCCCTGTACTTCAGATCCAAAAACCCAATTTTTCCGATAGAGACTCCTTCTAAAGAGAGGAAAATAAGGAGTCTTAATTTCAATTACATCTACACTTAAAGATGCACTCAACGCGATAAAATCTGGAATTTCCTCTTTTTTCAATAAATTACCATTAATCTTAAATCGGTATTCTCTAATAAAGTGGGTATACTGAGGGAAAATGAAGGGAAATATCTTAAATAATAAACTTTGAAATGATTTCTCATCCCATTTATCTCGCGCAGAATTTCCCTCACTCAGTCGTTGTTCCAATTCACTGTGGAAAACCTTGAGCCGCTGATTAACCTGACTAATTGCTGTGATGTTTTGCTCCGTAGCAATGTGAATTGTACTACTCCTCGCAGATTGTTGTTTTGCCATGAGAGATTGTGCACGAGTCGTATCTATATCTACCGGCTGTCCAAGCTCTTCCAAAGATCGACCATTTTGGACTTCGATATAGTGAGCCACTTCAGATTGACCGACTAATCGGTTTCGTAGAATGCTCAAACTATCAACCGACAGAGTTGGCTGATGCTTACCGCCAATAAATATCCCTGAGATATCAGCAGAACGCCTCAAAATCTTATATAGTCAGTACTGAACTAGGCTGCTGACTTTGACCGTTCAGTGATGACTTTATAGTTAATTTGATATGTTTTGCCGGCT
>PPYE01107886.1_pt1 | contig 12141 bp, 8 predicted proteins | sample 1559881 | NCBI WGS metagenome assembly PPYE01 (sample SAMN08240022, study PRJNA423297) | Human gut metagenome, whole genome shotgun sequencing project.
CCACAGACGGCTATTACACCTGCAACACCACCAAGGGAACGCCCTGCCTGTCCGCCGACATCTTCGGCGACTGGCGGGAAGAACTGATCGTCCGCGGAGCAGACAGCAAATCCATTCGCATTTACTGCACGCCCTACGACACGGACTACCGCATCACGACCCTGATGCATGATCCCCAGTATCGGGTACAGGTTTCGGCACAGCAAACTGCCTATAACCAGCCGCCCCATGCCAGCTTCTACCTCGGCTCCGACCAGCCCCTGCCGGCACGTCCCAGCGTCACTGTGCTGGGACAGACTACTCCAACGCCCACACCTACGCCAAACCCTGAACCGGTAACGCCCACTGCGGCAGTTCTGCCGGAAGGCTCTGTATTCATGCTGAAAAATGTAAACAGCGGACTGTATCTGGAAGTTGCCAACGGCAGTGCAGAAGCCGGTGCCAACCTCCAGCAGTGGGGTGCGGACAGTGCCGCCGCCCACAACACATGGCGGGCAATTTCCGCCGGTGACGGTTACTATTATCTGTACAGTCAGGTAGGCGATCAGATCACCTACCTCATGGACATCTCCGGCGGCAAGGCAGACAACGGCACCAACGCTGCCCTTTGGACCAAGAGCAGCCGCGAACAGGCACAGCAGTTCCTGTTCGCTCTGAACGAGGACGGCTCCTACACCATTTATACCAAGGCCTCTAATCTGAAAAGCTGCGTAGAGGTAGAAAATGCCAGCAAATCCAGCGGAGCAAATGTCCAGCAGTACGAGAGCAACGGCAACGCCTGCCAGCACTGGATTCTGGAAGAAACCGCCGCTACCGGTGTGAAGCTGGACACCAGTCAGGTATACCAGTTCCAGAACGCCAACAGTGCACTGTATCTGGAAGTCAAAGATGCCAGTGCAGAAGCCGGTGCCAATGTGCAGCAGTGGGGTGCCAACGGCAACGACTGCCAGAACTGGACACTGAAAGAATTTGGTGACGGCTACTATTATATCTTGTCCCGACTGGGCGACGGAAAGACCTATTATCTGGACGTTGCCGAGGGCAAGGGCGACGACGGCACCAACATTCAGATCTTCACCAACACCAAAACTTCCGCACAGCTGTTCAAGTTTATCCCCAATCCCGACGGCACCTATTACATTGTGACACGTGCTTCCAAGGATAAGGGAGCCTTAGGCATTGCTGCCGCCTCCAAGGAACAGGGAGCAAACGTGCTCCAGTGGACCAAAAACGGCAGCATGGATCAGATGTGGAATATTACCGCTATCGGAGCCATTCCCACACCGGTGACCACTACGGAACCGCCGGTGGTGACTACCGAAGCACCCACGGAAACTACTACCGCTGCTCCGGTGCTGACTACCGAAGCACCCATAGAAACCACTACCGCTGCTCCGGTGCTGACTACCGAAGCACCCACGGAAACCACTACCGCTGCTCCGGTGCTGACTACCGAAGCACCCACAGAAACTACTACCGCTGCTCCAGTGCCGACTACCGAAGCACCCACAGAAACCACTACCGCTGCTCCGGTGCCGACTACCGAAGCACCCACAGAAACTACTACTGCGGCTCCGGCGACCACAGTCACAACAGCAGCCACAAAGGCAACTACCAAGGCAACCACCACGAAAAAGACTTCAGAAGTACCGAGTTCCACGGTTCTGTACGGTGACACCAATCTGGACGGCAGAGTGGACATCACTGATGCAGTACTGCTGAACAAGGCAGTCGCCAATGCAGTCACACTGTCCAGTGCTGCCCGCCAGAACAGCGACTGCAGGCAGGACGGCGAACTTACAAGCGATGATGCTGTAGTACTGATGCAGTTCTTAGTCCATATTGTCACTAACCTGCCGCAGTAAATAACAAGTTTCTAAAAAGTTAAAATCAACCCGTTTCCGGATTTTTCCGGAGACGGGTTGTCTTTTTTGCAAGATTTTCCGCATTCCCGCATAGAGTATAGAGGTACGCAGAAAGTGATCGAAACGGAGGTTTTTTCTATGTGCGGAATTACCGGCATGGTACATCTGGAACAAGATCTGCGGCAGCAGGAACTGCTGCTGCGGAAAATGCAGCGAACACTGCAACGCCGCGGCCCCGACCAAGAGGGCATTTTTCTCTCGCCCCAGTGTGCTATGGCACACACGCGGCTGGCGGTCATTGACGTGGAAAAGGGCAGGCAGCCTATGGAAGTCACTGCCGGCGGGGAAACCTATACCATTGTCTACAACGGCGAGCTGTACAACACCGCCGAACTGCGGACACAGCTGGAACAGGAGGGCACAGTATTTCAGACACACTGCGACACGGAAGTGCTTCTGCAATCCTATGTGCACTGGGGCCCCCGCTGTGTGGAACAGTGCAACGGCATTTTTGCCTTTGCCGTCTGGGAGCACAGTGCCCGCCGACTGTTTCTGGCACGGGACCGCATCGGCGTAAAGCCGCTGTTTTACGCGGAGATCCCCAACGGCTTCGTCTTTGGCTCCGAGATCAAGGCACTGCTCCAGCACCCCGATGTGCCCCACGAGATCGACAAGACCGGCATTGCAGAATTGCTGCTTATGGGGCCGGGGCGGACTGCCGGCGGCGGCGTGTTCCGCACCATACGGGAGGTGAAGCCGGCACACTGCGGCTACTACATGCAGGGGCAGCTGCATCTCCACCCCTACTGGGAACTGCACGCCGCAGAACATACGGAGAACTTTGCCGACACCGCCGCCCATGTGCGGGAACTGGTGACGGATGCCGTCCGGCGGCAGATGATCTCCGATGTGCCCATTGGAACATTCCTGTCCGGCGGACTGGATTCCAGCCTGCTCTCCTCGCTGGCAAATCAGGTCATGCAGGAACAGGGCAGGGAACTCCACACCTTTTCCGTGGACTATCGGGACAACGACCGCTACTTTCAGAAAAGCCACTTCCAGCCCACCAGCGATCCCACCTATATCCGTGCTATGGAACGCTATCTGGGCTGCCGGCATCACTGGACGGTGATGGACACACCGGCTCTGGCGGAAGCACTCTATGCCGCCGTAGATGCCCGCGACCTCCCCGGCATGGTAGACGTGGACAGTTCCCTGCTGCTGTTCTGTCGGGAGATCCGGCAGGAAGTCACAGTGGCTCTGTCCGGTGAATGTGCCGACGAATTGTTCGGCGGATACCCGTGGTATCGGGACGCAGACATTCGCCGCATCAATGGGTTCCCGTGGGCACAGAGCACTGCCTACCGGACACAGTTTCTCCTGCCGGAAATTGCGGCGGAGATCGATGCACAGGCATATGTGCAGAGTGCCTATGCCCGCACGGTGGCTGCCGCGGAAAAGCTGCCGGACGATTCCCCGCTGGAATCCCGCATGCGGGAAATGATGAAGCTGAATCTGGATTGGTTCATGCAGACGCTGTTAGACCGGAAAGACCGCATGAGCATGTACAACGCTCTGGAAGTCCGTGTGCCGTTCTGCGATTACCGCATTGCGGAGTATCTCTACAATGTTCCGTGGGAGTACAAGGACTGGAACGGCTACGAAAAGGGACTGTTGCGGACGGCAATGCAGGACGTTCTGCCGCCGGAAGTGCTCTGGCGAAAAAAGAGCCCCTATCCCAAGACTCACAACCCCAGCTATTTGCAGGCGGTTTCAGAAATGCTCCGGCATGTGGTGGCAGATCCGCTTTCGCCGGTGCTGCAAATCGTGCGGAAGGAAATGCTGGAACGACTGCTGGAAAGCGAGGAATCCGTGCAGTGGTACGGACAGCTGATGACACGTCCGCAAATTATGGCGTACTTCGTCCAGATGAACTACTGGCTGGAAAAATATCAGGTAAAAGTGGTACTGTAAGACAGCACCCGTCGGCATGCCGGCGGGTGTTTTTTCGTGGCTTTCACTTGACAATCCCCGGCATTGTTTGCTATAATGAAACCAATGCGAAAAAATTTCGCAAGGCAACACCGCACAAAGCTTGTGCGTAAGCTGCATCGTCAGATTGCGTGCACAGCCGTCAGGCGGGCTTTGTGCGGTATTGCCGTAATTTTTTGGAGGCATAAACAATGAAACAAATCACCAGTTTTACGATCAATCACGACTATTTGAAGCCCGGTATGTACATTTCCCGCGTGGACGGCGATGTCATCACCTATGACCTGCGAATGAAGCTCCCCAACAATCCGGCAGGCGACTATCTGGAGGACAACGCCCTGCACACATTTGAGCACCTGTTCGCCACCTATGTCCGGAACACCCCGCTGTCTGACGGCGTGGTCTATGTGGGACCCATGGGCTGCCGCACCGGTTTCTATTTCCTCACCCGCAATACCATTTCCGGTGCCGATGCCATTCGGCTGGTGCAGGAAACTTTACAGTATGTACTGGACTTTACCGGCGAGATCCCCGGCGGCAAGCGGCAGGAATGCGGCAACTATCTGGCTCACGATCTGGAGGGTGCCAAGGCAATGGCTCGGGAGTATCAGCCCATTCTGACAAACTGGACTCCGCAGCAGCTGAATTATCCCGCAGAGGTGCTTACAGGAACAGCTTCCGTATAATTCACAGCAGAAAGACCTCCCGACGGCTTTCCACAGCATCCCCCAATTCTCATGAAATTATCACAAAGTGTGCCCGCATTTTACAAAAAGATGTGGTATGCTATTGTCATCATGAAAAGACAGCCGGAATCTGTTTCCCAAGATTTCGGCAGATTCCCCGCCGTGTCTTTCGGCATACGGCACAGAGAGGAGTATGTATATGGAAGAATCCAAAAAGCCCAAAAAATCATGGATCTCATACTGGCTGATCGCGTTATGTGTGTTCATGCTGCTTCAGGCGTTTGTGTTCCCGAATCTGTTCAAGGGACGCGTCAAGGAAGTCGGCTACGACACATTCATCAGCATGACAGAGAACAAGGAAATCGGCTCTGTCAAGATCGAAAGCAGTCAGATCACATTTACTGACAAGGACGAAAAGCAGGTGTACCAGACCGGCACCCTGAACGATCCGGAACTCATCGACCGGCTGTACGCCTCCGGTGCAAAGTTTGAATCGGAGATCGACAGCGGCACCAGTCCTCTGCTGTACATCCTGATCAGCTACGTGCTGCCCATTGCCCTGATGCTGCTGGTGTTCCACTTCTTCAACAAGAAAATGGCACAGCGTATGGGTGGCGGCGACGGCTCCATGATGTTCGGCATGGGCAAGAGCAATGCCAAGGTCTACGTCAAGTCCACCACCGGTATCAAGTTCAAGGACGTTGCCGGTGAGGAAGAAGCCAAGGAACTGCTGGCGGAGATCGTGGACTATCTCCACAAGCCGGAGCGTTACAAGGAGATCGGTGCTTCCATGCCCAAGGGTGCCCTGTTGGTGGGACCTCCCGGAACTGGTAAAACCCTGCTGGCGAAAGCCGTTGCCGGCGAAGCCAACGTCCCGTTCTTCTCCATTTCCGGTTCGGAATTCGTGGAAATGTTCGTGGGCATGGGTGCCGCAAAGGTGCGTGACCTGTTCAAGCAGGCAAACGAAAAGGCTCCCTGTATCGTCTTTATCGATGAGATCGATACCATTGGTAAAAAGCGTGATGGCGGACAGTACGGCGGCAACGACGAACGGGAACAGACCCTGAACCAGCTGCTGACCGAAATGGACGGCTTCGACGGTTCCAAGGGCGTTGTCATTCTGGCGGCGACCAACCGTCCGGAATCCCTTGACCCTGCCCTGCTCCGTCCGGGACGGTTTGACCGCCGGATTCCGGTGGAACTGCCGGATCTACAGGGACGTATCGACATTCTGAAGGTCCACGCCCAGAAAATTAAGCTGGCAGGAAATGTGGATTTCTCCGCCATTGCCCGCACAGCTGCCGGTGCTTCCGGTGCAGAGTTGGCGAACATCATCAACGAGGCTGCACTCCGTGCCGTTCGTCTGGGACGCTCCTGTGCCACACAGGAAGATCTCATGGAGAGCGTGGAAGTCGTCATTGCCGGCTATCAGAAGAAAAACCGCGTGCTGTCCAATAAGGAAAAGCTAACGGTTTCCTATCACGAAGTGGGACACGCTCTGGTGGCTGCCCTCCAGTCCCAGTCTGCTCCGGTGCAGAAGATCACCATTATCCCCCGCACTTCCGGTGCACTGGGATACACCATGCAGGTGGACGAGGGCGAACATTACCTCATGACCAAAACCGAAATGGAAAACAAGATCGCAACGCTTACCGGCGGACGTGCCGCAGAGGAACTGATCTTCCACGAGATCACCACCGGTGCTTCCAACGATATTGAACAGGCAACCAAGCTGGCACGCTCTATGGTGAGCCGGTTCGGTATGAGCAGCGAGTTTGGCATGGTGGCAATGGAAACCGTCCAGAGCCAGTACCTCGGCGGTGATGCCAGCCTGACCTGCTCCATGGAAACCCAGACCAAGATCGACAAGAAGGTCACAGAGATCATTCAGACACAGTACGACAAGGCAATGCAGCTGTTACAGACAAACCAGCCGAAACTGCACGAGATCGCGAAGTATCTGTATGAACACGAAACGATCACCGGCGAAGAATTCATGCAGATTCTTAACCGCCCGATGATCGAACAGCAGTAACTGAAAATTTCCGAAAAGCAAACGCCCTGCAACAATTGAACTGTTACAGGGCGTTTTTGTTGCCTTTATTTGTTGCCTTTATTTGTTGCCTTTAAGAAAGGTCTGGCTCCGGCAGTATGTTAATCAGATGTACCAAAAACCGCATCAGAGAAACGGCATCATTGCTGCCCGCTTCTCCGTCGCAGTCACAGTCGGCATTTTTCTTTGCCATGCTGTCCAGTGAAACGGCTCCGGCACAAGCCTTATTCAACAGGACTGCAACTGTTGGAAACAGTATCTCCTACAGTGTCATCCCAATAGGTTTCTGTCACAATCACGTAGTCAATGGTGGAGTACCACTCCCACCACAACACAGGATCAGACATTTGACTCTCTTTTTCTTGGTAATGCTTTGTTTCCGAAACGGCTTCCCCGCTTGCTGCAAAAACGTGTTCCTGTGGGAGCAAAACAGCTTGCGGCAGCGTTCCGCTTCCCGCCAGGCAAAGCACACCGGCGACTGCTGCCGCCGCCATTTTTCGTAAAAAGCCCATATACATCCTTCTTTCCAATGATTTTACCGTTGAGCATCAACAGTAGCTGTTACTATTATACCATGTGATTCACAAAAAGTCAATCCCATTCAAAAAAAGCTGTCACACACGGCACTTCGTATGTGACAGCTTTTCCTTTTATGATGACAATTGTTTACATTTCAGTTGGTGCAGAAGAATCTCCATTTTCCGTGGGCTTTTCTTCTGTCGGTTCTGCTTCTGTTGCAGAGGTTTCCGGTTCTGCCGGTGTTTCCTCAAACTGGGAGGGATCCATTTTGCCCTGCATCAGGGTTTCGAAGTCGTCCTTCTCGATCTTCTCGTGGATCATCAGATACTTTGCCAGCAGTTCCAGCTGATCCATGTGCATTTGCAGGATCGCCGTTGCCTTGTCGTATGCCTTTTCCACGATGTTCCGTACTTCGTCATCGATCTCACCGGCAACGCGGTCGGAGTAATCGCGGGACGAGCCCAGATCTCTGCCGAGGAAAACCTCGTTCTGGTCATTGCCATAGACGATCGGTCCCAGCTTTTCGCTGAAGCCGTAACGAGTCACCATGCTCCGTGCGGTAGAAGTGGCACGTTCCAGGTCGTTGGAGGCACCGGTGGAGATGTCGTCCAGCACCAGCTGTTCTGCCACACGTCCGCCCAGCAGCGTGATGATGTTTTCTTCCATTTCCTTTTTGGAAACAAAGCTTTTGTCCTGCTCCGGCAGGGACATGGTATAGCCGCCAGCCATACCTCTGGGGATAATGGACACCTGATGCACCTTATCCTGATGATCGCAGTAATAGGTGCAGACTGCATGCCCTGCCTCGTGGAATGCGGTCAGCCGCTTTTCCTTGGGCGTTACCTTATGGGACTTCTTTTCCGGTCCGGCGATCACCTTAATGGTCGCCTCCTGAATTTCGTCCATGGTGATTGCCTTTTTATTTTTCCGTGCAGCAAGCAGGCAGGCTTCATTCACCAGATTTTCCAGATCAGCACCGGTAAATCCCACGGTAGACCTGGCAATGGTAGTCAGGTCTACGTCCGGTCCGATGCTCTTGCTCTTGGTGTGTACTTTCAGGATCTGTTCCCGACCCTTAACGTCCGGATAGCCAACCACGATCTGACGGTCAAACCGTCCCGGACGCAGCAGAGCCGGATCCAGAATATCCCGCCGGTTGGTGGCAGCAATGACAATGACGTTGTCCTTGCCGGTAAAGCCGTCCATTTCCACCAGCAGCTGGTTCAGTGTCTGTTCCCGTTCATCGTGTCCGCCGCCGATGCCGGTGCCGCGGTGGCGGCCGACTGCGTCAATTTCATCGATAAAGATGATAGACGGAGCGTTTTTCTTCGCCTGATCGAACAGGTCACGGACACGGGACGCACCGACACCCACAAACATTTCCACGAAATCCGAACCGGAAATGGAGAAGAACGGGCAGCCGGCTTCTCCTGCAACAGCTCTCGCCAGCAGAGTCTTACCGGTTCCGGGAGGTCCCATGAGCAGTACGCCCTTGGGGATACGGGCACCCAGTTCCGCATATTTCCGCGGATTTTTCAGGAAGTCTACAATTTCTTCCAGTTCATGCTTTTCCTCATCGGCACCTGCCACATCGGCAAAGGTTGCCTTGCGGGTGTTCGCCTGATTCTTGATGTTTGCCTTGCCGAAGGTGGTGTACTTACCGCCGCCGTTTGCCTGCCGCATCATGAACACGAACAGGAAGATCATCAGCCCCAGCAGCACCAGTGTGGGAATCAGCGTCAGCAGCCACGAAGTATCCCGAATCTTATAATAGTCCACCTGCAGCGGAGCATCGGGGTGCTTCTGGTTATAGCTGGTGCGATAGTCCTTCGTATCATCACGGAATACCGATACATTGGGCACATCATAGGTCAGCTTATCCCCGTCGTCCAGCGTCAGCTTCAGTTCGCCGGAGCCCAGATCCAAGGTGTACGCAGTGACTTCATAATTATCGAAGTACTTCATAATGTCGGAATATTTGGTTTCTTTGCCGCCGGTTTTCAGCCCGTTCAGCAGGAAAACCAGTGCCACGATCAATACCACGACAACGAGCAGATACGCTCCGATCCCACGGCCTTTCTTTGGTGTCAAATTACATTCACTCCATTCTGTTGAAAAGAAAACCGGCAAGCAGCATTGCCGCCAGTTCTCTCTATATCATTGCGAGGGAACTGCTGCATCAAGTTTACACCATTTCCCGAGAATTTCCAGCACCAGCAGCCGTCTGGTTTCTCCGTCCGGACAAACTCTTGCGGCACAGCCCACGCCCTCAGCGAAAATCACCCCGTCTGCATCTGCCAGCACATGAGCCGTGCGGCGGCGTTCCGGCGGAAGATTCGCCTGTATCAGTTTTTTCAGAGCAGAGGTAAACCCTCTGCCGGAAAGCTGCATGCGGTCGCCGGACTGTCTGGGACGCAGGAAGATTTCACCTTTTATTTTATCATAATCCAGACACGCATTTGCAAATTTTTTATGAATATTTGCAACATTTTCCGCAGGTGACACTGTTTCCAGTCGGGCATGCAACACAAAACCTGAAAAAAGCCGGTTTTCCCCCATTTGCAGAGGGATCGCTTCCGGCAAAGGCTCCGGCAGCTGCACCGTTTCTATGGTCAGTGTGCCCGACTTTCCCACAGCATAAACAGCACCGGACAAATTCCACCTGCCGCCCTGCCGTGCCAGTGCCGCCAGCCGTTCCAGCAGCGGAGCTTCACAGGAGAGCCCTGCCTCCTCCAGCAGCATGGCAATACACCGGAACTGCAATGCCTCGTGAAGCGTTTCCAAGCCGGAAAGGGTGTTCTTTCCGGTATGGCACTTGGCATAGGCTGCCTGTGCCTGCTGGTGCAGGAAGTCGTCCTCCCGCCGCAGGCTCCGCAGGGTATAGGAAACCGTGCGTTCTACAGACGGGTTCAGCTGTTCCAGTGCCGGAATCACCTGATGCCGGATCCGGTTGCGGGTGTAGGCATCGGTGAGGTTGGTGCTGTCGGTAACATAGGTCTGCCCCAGTGAGTCCAGATACTGTTCCACCTGCCGCCGTGTCACCCGCAGCAGCGGACGGAGAAACCGCCCGTTTTTCGGCGGAATTGCCGTCAGTCCATGCAGGCTTGCTCCCCGCACCAGCCGGTGCACTGCCGTTTCCAGATTGTCCGAGGCGGTGTGTGCCGTGGCGATCCAGTCCGCCTGCACCTGTGCAAAAGCAGCATACCGGCATTCCCTTGCCGCCAGTTCCTCGGAGCAGTGCTCCTGTACTGCCCTTGCTGCCGGATTCACATCATAGACCGCCAGCCGCACGCCCAGTCCTGCACAAAGCTGCTGACAGAATGCTCGGTCCCGTTCGCTTTCGGCTCCACGGAGGTGGTGATTGACATGCACCGCTGTAATTGTAATACCCAGCACCGGACGCAGTTCCAGCAGGCAGCGGAGCAGACACACACTGTCCGCCCCGCCGGAAAGAGCACAGCAGACAGTCTGTTCTGGTTCCAGACAGTGCAGTTCCCGCAGTTGCTCCAGTACTGCACAGGAAATGGCATCAGCCCTCATCACGCATTTCCGCATTGGAGAAGCGAGTGAACTGACCGTCCCACATCAGCTTGACGGTACCGGTTTCGCCGTGACGGTTCTTTGCCACGATGCACTCGGAAATGTTCGGCGTGGGGCTGTCCTTATTATAGTAAGCATCCCGATAGAGAAACATTACAATGTCCGCGTCCTGCTCGATAGAACCGGATTCACGGAGGTCGGACAGCATCGGCCGCTTGTCGTTACGTCCTTCCGGACCACGGGACAGCTGGGACAGAACGATAATGGGAATATCCAGTTCTTTCGCCATGATTTTCAGCTGACGCGTCAGTTCCGAAACCACCAGTACACGGTTGTCGGTTTTCAGGGTAGAACCCATCAGCTGGAGGTAGTCAATGACCACCAGCCCCAGATTCTTCATACGCCGCAGCTTCGCCTTGATCTGCTGCACGTTGATGCTGGCAGTGTCGTCAATGTACATGGGCAGTCCGCTAAGAACGCCGGCACTGGTGGCAAGCCGCACCCAGTCCTCGTTGGTGAGAAAGCCGTTGCGAAGCTTCTGGGAATCTACCAGTGCTTCCGAAGAAAGCATACGGGTGGCAAGCTGTTCCTTGGACATTTCCAGCGAAAAGATCGCCACTTCCTTGCCGCTGTGCCGTGCCACGTTGGTGGCAATGTTCAGGGCGAAAGAAGTTTTACCCATACCGGGGCGGGCAGCGATCAGCAGCAGATCCGACTTGTTCAGACCGGAAGTCACCGTATCCAGATAGGAAAATCCTGTTCTGGCACCTACATATTTTTCTTTGTCCGGCCCTGCAATTTTGCCCACATGGTCATAGGCTTCACAAATGGCATCGCCGATCTTGGTCAGCCCCTGCACGTCCTTGCCCTGCCGAATGTCATAAATCCGCTGTTCTGCCGCGTCCATGAGCATCTGGGCACTGCCCTCGCCGGACTGAATGTCCTGCAAAATGCCCCGTGCCGCATATGCCAGACAACGGATATAATATTTTTCCGTGACAATGGCACAGTAGCTCTCGATATTCGAGGTAGACGGCACACTGTTGATTAACGCCGCCAGATAGTTTCTGCCCTCTGCGGCGGTTTCGAACACCTTGCGTTGCACTGCCACATTGAGCACCGTCACCACGTCTGCTCTTTCACCGGAAGTGAACATTTGCAGAATGATCTGGAACAGTTCCTGATGCTGGGGATTGAAAAAGCATTCCGGACGAACGGTTTCCAATACTACCGGCAGTACATTCGGGTCTTGCAGAATGGCACCCAGCACGGTCTGTTCTGCTTCCAGACTAAAGGGCAGTTCTGCGGCTTCGTTGGAAGAATACACTGTATCTGCCATGAAAATCCCTCCTTGGAAAAATAATGCGGGACGAAAACCGTACCCGCATTGCTCTGTTGCTGATGATTCTGGGCAATACCGCACAAAGATTGTGCGACAGATGCGTCGTCAAATTTTTCGTCAGATGAAACAAAAAGCGGAGTGAAT
>PPYE01740720.1_pt1 | contig 12141 bp, 13 predicted proteins | sample 1559881 | NCBI WGS metagenome assembly PPYE01 (sample SAMN08240022, study PRJNA423297) | Human gut metagenome, whole genome shotgun sequencing project.
GCTTCCAGTTCGCCTTCGGGGAAGAACAGGCCGTCCTCATTGGCAGAGAGCAGCGGCGTCACCAGAAACTCCCCGCCGTTCCCCTGGGTGAGAATCCAGCGCCGCAGATACCATTGGGTCAGATAGACCTTGTCGATCTCCTCGGGGGATTGCCAGTCCTCTCCCTCGAGCAGGAAATCCAGCCGCCGGATCAGCCCCAGATAGAGGGCAGAATCCTCCTCCGCCTGAACCGACCGGGCCAGGGCAGCCGGTGAGGGTTCCGGGGCAGGATCTTCGCTGCGGCAGCCGGCAAACACCAGCACGCAGAGCAGCAGCAGGGTAATCAGACGATAGCACATAGGCGCCTCCCAAAACAATCGGTTTTGGGAATAGTATGCCCATTGCAGCGGCGCACATGCGCAGGGATAAAAAGAAAACGCTGTACTTCATACGAAATACAGCGTTTATCTGGTGCGCCAAGAGGGACTCGAACCCCCGACCTACTGGTTCGTAGCCAGTCACTCTATCCAGCTGAGCTATTGGCGCACATGCTTGATTCAGCTATATGATAATACCATATCCACAACCGGAAGTCAAGACCTTTTTGTCAAAAAAATTTCCGGAAATCCGGATGCGAGTGAAATATGTCGGAACTGTGTCGCCTGCATGGCAGGAATGTATATTTTTGCTCAGGCTATTGTATTCCGGAAAAATTTCCCGTATAATAAAACTGTATCATTCAAGTTGGTACAGTTGAGAACGAGCATCGGAAAGGAAAAATTTCCTATGATTACTATCAATATGCTATCCCGGGCGGACAGTGTCAAAGGACAGGGCGTTCTGTCAGCCTATCAGGAACAGGTCAAGCTGGTCAAGGAAGAACTGGCAGACGAGTTCCTCTGCTATGAGAATAGGAATGCCTTCTGCGACATCATGCATTACCATACTATCAATCCGGAGTTCTATGCCATGCGGCAGCTCTCCCGGGGCAGGAGCGTTTCGGTGGGCTATGTGCATTTCCTGCCCGAAACCCTGGATAAAAGCCTCAAGCTGCCCGATCATATCCGGGACGTATTTTACCGGTATGTGATCCGGTTCTATAAGAGCATGGATTATCTGGTTACAGTCAATCCTTATTTCATCGGGGAGCTGGAGAAGTACGGCATTTCCCGGGAAAAGGTGACCTATATCCCGAATTTTGTATCGGAGGAGCAATTTTATCCGCTGCCGCCGGAGGAAAAGGCCGCCCTGCGGGAGAAGTATGGCATTCCCGAGGGGAAGTTTATTGTGTTCTGCGCCGGGCAGCTCCAGCGCCGCAAGGGTTTCTTCGACTACATCGAACTGGCCCGCCGGATGCCCGATGTGCTGTTTTTGTGGGCGGGCAGTTTTGCCTTCGGCCTGATCTCCGACGGACATGATGAGATCAAGGCCATCCTGGAAAACCCGCCGGAAAACTTCCGGCTGCTGGGTCTGGTGGAACGGGAGCGCATGAATGAGCTGTATAATCTCACCGATCTCATGCTGCTGCCCTCCTTTGAGGAGCTGTTCCCCATGACCATTCTCGAGGCCATGAACTGCCATACACCGATCCTGCTGCGGGATCTGGACATCTATCACGATATTCTGTTTGATTTCTACCTGCGCGCAGATGGGGTGGACGGCTTTGAACAGGAGATCCGCCGGCTGCAGCAGGACGCTGCCTATTATCAGGAGGCAGAGGCCCGGTCAGCCAAGGGTCATGCATTTTACAGTAAGGAAAATGTTGCCAGAATGTGGAGGACATTTTATCATGGAGTGGTATCCAAACGCCCGGCAGGAGCAAGCCGTGGAAAAAATCCTGCCCGTCTCGCCGGATCTGCCGTCCGGCGGGCGGGAGAACAACTTACCCCCGGCCGGAAAAAGTAACCGCTGGGGAATACTCATCATTGTCCTGGTGGCAGTGGGCAGTATTGCGGGAGCGTTCCTGGCTGATGGCCCGGAGAAGATCTTTGCCTCCCTCACCGGCGCTGACAAGCGCTGGCTGGCGGCAGGGGCTGGCTGTATGCTCATCTACTGGGCACTGGAGAGCGGCTGTCTGCATCTGGCAGCCCGGAAGGCCTGGCCCGGACAGCGGCTGCGCACTTCGGTGGTGACCTCCATGATCGGGCAGTTCTTCAACTGCATCACCCCCTTTGCCAGCGGCGGACAGCCCATCCAGGCCTATTATATGACCCGGGGCGGTATGCCGGTGGGCAAGGCCACTTCGGTGCTGCTTGCCAAGTTCATCGTCTACCAGACTGTACTGGCACTCTATTCCGCAGGGGTGCTGATCTTTGAGTACCGCAACTTCGTTGAGAACATCGAGGGTTTCTCCAAACTGGCGCTCATCGGCTTCATTGTCAACGCCGCCGTGGTGGTCGTGCTGTTCTGTGTGGGCTTCTTCCCGAAGATCACCGGCGGTTTCTTCCAGAGCTGTCTGCTGATCCTGGCAAAGCTGCGCATTGTCCGGGACCCCAAGGGCACCGGCGCCGGCATCGACCGGGAGATCAATTCCTTCCATCAGGGCTTTACCGAGCTGCGCCGGGAGCGGAGCGTCATGGCTGCCATGGCAGTGATGACCACCTTCCAGCTCACCGCCTTCTTCCTGGTGCCCTACTGTGTACTGATGGCCCTGGGTGTCCAGGGACTGCAGGTGGGCGATGTGGTTGCATCGGCAGCCTTTATCCTGATGATCTCCTCCTTTGTACCCCTTCCGGGGGCGTCAGGCGGAGCCGAGGGCAGCTTCTATGTGTTCTTCCAGATGTTCTTCAAGGCATCGGGCAGTGTGAGCGTTGCGATCCTGCTCTGGCGGATGTTCACCTTCTATCTGCCCATTGTGGTGGGGGTTTATTTTGCCCGGCATCTGTCCGGACTGAATCCCCATTTCCATAGCGGGAAGGATTCTCCCGATCATCCTGCAGGATGAAACCCGGTTTTCACGCATTTTTAACAGCGTCCGGTGGAATGCAACAAATCTTTCCACCAGGGCGCTGTTTTTGACTTTCCCGGAAATCTATCTGAAACAAAGTGGGTTGTTTTGGGAAAAATCAGGGTAGTTTTCCACTCTTTCCACAGAGTTATCCACTGAAATTTGTGGACAATCCTGTGGAATATGTGGAAAACCAAACTATCTGACTCTGACAGCAGAATGATATTTTTCCTGCAAATTATCCCCTGACCCTTGACTTTGCCCGCGGAAACGATTATAGTAGAGGTATTGAAACAGCCGATATGGGTGGTTTCAGTCAATAGCAGAGGTAAGCAGTGATGGGAACTGCGGCTGCGGTGCTTTGAGAGAGAGCCGGTGGTTGGTGCAAACCGGTGAAAGCGCGGGCCTTTCCATTCCCGGAGCTTTCGGTGATGAGCCGAAGGGTGCGCCCTTTACAGCGGAACTTTGAGTGGTCCGGTGGGAATTTCCATCGGGCAATTTGGGTGGCAACGCGGGTATCCTTCCGTCCCATGTGAATTTTTCGATGGGTTCGGGAGGTTTTTTATTTCTCCTGATCCCGGAAAAGCGAGCATTTTGAAAAAATAATCCAAGGAGGAACACAGAAATGCTGGATATCAAGTTCGTCAGAGCAAATCCTGACGCAGTCAAGGAGAACATCAAGAAGAAGTTCCAGGACGAGAAGCTCGTTCTGGTGGATGAGGTGCTGGAATTCGACCAGCAGTACCGTGAGGCAAAGACCAAGGCAGACAGCCTGCGCGGTGAACGCAACGCGCTCTCCAAGCAGATCGGCGGCCTGATGGCTCAGGGCAAGAAGGACGAGGCTGAGGAAGTAAAGGCCCGTGCCGCTGCCATGGGTGAGGAGATGGAAAAGCTGGAAGCTCTGGAAACCGAGCTGGAAGCCAAGATCAAGGAGAGAATGATGGTCATTCCTCAGATGATCGATCCCTCTGTGCCGATCGGTAAGGACGACAGCGAAAATGTGGAACTGGAAAAGTTCGGCGAGCCGCTGGTTCCCGACTATGAGATCCCCTATCATGTAGATATTATGGAGAGCCTGGACGGCATTGATCTGGACAGCGCCCGCCGTACCAGCGGCAACGGCTTCTATTACCTCAAGGGTGATGTAGCCCGTCTGCATTCCGCAATCCTGTCCTATGGCCGTGACTTCATGATCGACCGTGGCTTCACCTACTATATCCCGCCTTATATGATCCGCGGCAATGTTGTAACCGGTGTTATGAGCTTTGCTGAAATGGACAACATGATGTACAAGATCGAGGGTGAGGATCTCTACCTCATCGGTACTTCGGAGCATTCGATGATCGGTAAGTTCATCGGTCAGATCCTGGAGAAGGACGAACTGCCCCAGACCCTGACCAGCTATTCTCCCTGCTTCCGTAAGGAGGTAGGCGCTCACGGTATTGAGGAGCGCGGCGTATACCGCATCCATCAGTTCGAGAAGCAGGAAATGATCGTTGTCTGCGAGCCGGAAGACAGCCCGATGTGGTTCAACAAGCTCTGGCAGAACACCGTAGACTTCTTCCGTTCCATGGAGATTCCGGTCCGCACCCTGGAGTGCTGCTCCGGCGACCTGGCTGACCTGAAGGTCAAGAGCCTGGACGTTGAGGCCTGGAGCCCCCGTCAGAAGAAGTACTTTGAGGTAGGCAGCTGCTCCAACCTGGGTGATGCTCAGGCCCGCCGTCTGGGTATCCGTATCCACGGCAAGGATGGCAACTACTTCGCCCATACTCTGAACAACACCTGTGTAGCTCCGCCGAGAATGCTCATCGCCTTCCTGGAGAACCATCTGCAGGCTGACGGCACCATCTATATCCCCGAAGTGCTGCGTCCCTACATGGGCGGCAAGGATAAGCTGGTTCCCAAGAAGAAGTAAGTTTCTTCCCGCATCTGAAAAGCCCCGCTTCGGCGGGGCTTTTTTGCGTGCCGGAACAGGGCGGGGATTTTCGGTGAATCTGCGCCTTGATGCCGCCGCCGGGAAGGGCTACAATAAAATCAGAGGCATAGCCATGGAATGGACAAGGAGGGATACGCATGAAGAAACTGCTTGCGGGACTGCTGGCTGCCGTGCTGCTGACGGCGCCGGCATTCGGGGACGATACGGTCTGGGACAGCCTGGAGGACCGGTACTATGAGGATATTTCCCAGACGGAAACTGACATCACCCTGCGCTTTCTGGAGGAGGGCGACCAGCTGGACTGGAGCCGTGCGGTGCGCCGGTACCATACGGAGGATTCTCTGCTCACCCGGTCGGGTGTGGACGCCTTCCTGACTGCTGTCCGCTCGGGAGAGCTTTTGAGCAGCCGCATCTCCTATGACGAACGGCTGATGGTCTTTGTGGAGCAGGCGGACGGCACCGGAGGCACAGCGGTGGTCAATCCCGGGAAGGGAGAGCTGGTGGGCTACCTGCCCGGAGATGAGGGCGAAATGTTTGTGATGGAGCTTACCGGCGGGGTCAAGGCAGCGCTGGAGGATTCGGGCATCGACCTGACCCGGGCCGAGTGCTATAACCTCTGCACAGACGGGCTCGGCTGGGGGATTCTCTATTCCGATGGGAAAACCGAGCTGTACCAGCCCCTGAGTGAGGCCCCGGCTTTCCTGGAGGAGGGCACAGCCTACACTCTGGAGGAGCTGGCGGACCTGGTGGAGGAACACGCCGGGGAACTGATCCGGTATGAGGGGCTCAACGCCGATCTCGACCCGGAAAAGCCCAATGTTGTCACCGGCGCCCAGCCCGAGCTGTCTCCCCAGCCTGAAAAGGAGAATGTGGAAACCGGACGGTAGCGGGCTGCCCCACACCGAACACAGGCCATAAAAACAGAAAAGCCCCGCTCTATGCGGGGCTTTTGTTGCGTATAGGGTCAGGTGCGCCTGATGTACTTCCACAGGGCGATGCAGCCAAGGACGATCAGCGCCAGCACGCCGATGAGGATTACGCCGTTGAGTATCTGCCACAGACCAGCCAGATGCAGCATTGTCATTCCTCCTTCCGGGGGCATCCATTCAGAACTCTTTTCTTTATCATAGCACAGTGAAAAACTGCCTGTCAAACCAGAAAGCCCCGTCTGTTCCCGGGAGAACAGGACGGGGCTTTTTTCCGCGCTGGGGCGTTTTTATACATCGTGCTTCTGCAGTTCGCTTGCCAGGGTATCGGATACTACCTTGCCATCGATGATCCGGATGGCCCGGGTGGCCTGACGGGCAATGTCATTGTCATGGGTGATGAGGACGATGGTGCGTCCCTCCACATTGAGCTCGTGCAGGATCTTCATGACATCTTCACCGCTGCGGGTATCCAGGTTGCCGGTGGGCTCGTCAGCCATGATGATGGGCGGACGGGCAGCAATGGCCCGGGCAATGGCGACACGCTGCTGCTGACCGCCCGACAGCTCACTGGGGCGGTGGCTCATACGGTGTTCCATTCCCACACGGGTCAGGGCTTCCTCTGCCAGCTGACGGCGCTGTTCGGCGGGCATGCCACGGTAGACCAGCGGCAGTTCCACATTTTCCTGGGCGGTGAGGCTGGGAATCAGATTAAAGCCCTGGAAAATAAAACCGATCTGTTTATTGCGGATATCCGAGAGTTCATCATCGGTCATACCTGCCACATTGACGCCATCCAGATAATAATCCCCGGAAGTGGGGGTATCCAGACAGCCCAGCATATTCATGAAAGTGGACTTGCCGGAGCCGGAATGTCCGACGATTGCCACAAATTCGCCATGGTCAATGGTGACACTGATGCCATCCAGTGCCCGGACTTCATTTTCACCGGGATTATAGATCTTGTAGACATTTTTTACTTCGATCAGATGATTGGACATAGCTTCATCTCCGTTTCTCTACTCCTTTATAGTATCGCCGGAACCGGAAAAATACAAGCAAACATTTTATTAACAATTTTTAGTTACAGAAAAGGCAGGAGGAGAATGCGAACAGTTTGTAAATATTGTGAATTCATTTTTTAACACTTGACTGAAACTGAAAGTTATATGATAATGGAACATGTAACAACTGTAACACACGCTGCATTGGCAGCATAGTACAGTGCTGACAGAAGGAAGCGAACTTGGAATGCCAAAACTCAATATTGTGCTGGTAGAACCCCGGATTCATGCCAATGCCGGCAATATCGCCCGGACCTGCGCGGTGACAGGGGCACGGCTGCATCTGGTAGGGCCCTATGGTTTTTCGCTGGATGACAAGCATCTCAAGCGGGCGGGACTGGATTACTGGCACCTGCTGGACATCAGTTATTATGACAGCCTCCCGGATTTCTTTGAAAAGAATCCGGATGGGGCCTTTTACTATTTCACCACCAAAGCACACAAGGTCTATACCGACATTGCCTATCCCGATAACAGCTATCTCTTTTTCGGGCGGGAAGATGCCGGCCTGCCGGAGGATCTGCTCCGGTCGGATTATGAACACTGTGTGCGCCTGCCTATGATCCGGGAAGCCCGGAGCCTGAATCTGTCCAATACTGTGGCAGTGGCAGTCTATGAAGTGCTGCGGCAGTGGGATTTCCCTCAGCTGGAGAACTTCGGCAGGCTGCCGGATTGACCCCCTGAAAAACACCAGAAAGAAAGCAAGGAAGAAAAAGCGTATGGAGAAGATTTTGCTGCTGACCGATTCCGCCAGCGACCTGACCCCGGAGGACGAAGCCCGGACTGGAATCCGGGTACTCAATCTGCCGGTGAGTGTCGATGGAAAGGAATACACCGACCGGGTGGATCTCACCCCGGATGAGATGTACCAGATCCTGAATACCTGCAAGGAACTGCCCACCACTGCCCATCTGAATATGGTGGACTTTGCCGAGGCATTCCAGAAAGCAGCAGAGGAAGGCTATACCGACATCATCTACATGGGCCTCAATTCCCATGGTTCGGCTACCTATCAGTCGGCGCTGCTGGGCAAGAAGCTGTTCTATGAGCATCTGCCCCAGTATGCGGATGTGAAGATCCATCTGCTGGATTCCCTGAGCTATTCCTATGGCTATGGCTATCCGCTGGTGCTGGCGGCAGCCCGCCGGGATCAGGGTGCCACCGCGGCGGAACTGGTGGACTTTATCCAGGACTTCCTGCGCCATCGGGAGCTCTATTTTGCCATGTATACCCTGCAGTTTGCCAAGCGGTCGGGCCGGATCGGCGCGGCGGCAAGCTTTGTGGGGGAGATGCTCGGGCTCAAGCCGGTGATGACCTTTGAGGGCGGCGACAACATCACCGCTGCCAAGGTGCGGGGCGAAAAGAATGTAGTACCCAGGCTGTTTGAATACTATAAGGAAAACCATGACCCCGGCTGTCCGAACTATGTGCTGCTCCAGGGCGAGGACCCGCAGCCCGCACAGGAGCTGCAGGCGCTCATTGAAGCCTATAACGGACAGAAGCCGGATATGCTGGGCAAGATGGGTGTCTGTGTGGCGATCAATGCCGGCCCCCGGATCGTGGGCATCTCCTTCCGTGGGAAGGACGCCTGCCATGCCGTAGGCGAGGAGCAGTGAGCACCCTTTGCAGGGAGGAACCGCTATGCGGAAGGAATTTGAGATACACGGCTGCATTGAAGTACCTCCGGAGATGACCGAGGAGGAGTTCTGGAACCGTTTTATCCGGTTTGTGGAGGAGAACGGCTGGAGCTTCGGCGGCGGGATTTCCGAGATCCGGGACGGCTGGTATATCCTGCCGGACGGAAGCCGGGGCAGTCATGTCCTGGATGGGGAATAGAAACACAAGGCCGGTGCCCTTCGGGACACCGGCTTTTCTGCTGCCCGGATTTCCGGGGAGAATTTTGGGGAAAACACCGATGGACACTCCCCGCCCCGACCGGGTACAATAGGGGAAAAGAGAGTCCCGCCCCAAGGAGGAAAAGCCATGCTGAGAAAGATTCCCGTCCGTTCCATCCTATTCCTGTCCCTGATCCAGATCGGGCTGCTTCTGCTGCTGCTTGCCTGGTGGGGCGGTTTCTATCAGTTCCTGCTGCCGGCAGCGGTGCTGGGTCAGATGGACTGGGGAACCGGCGCCTGGCTGGCTGCGGAACTGCTGCTGATCCTGTTCGTCATGAACCGCTTCTTTGAGGGGGCGGTCTGCCGGGAGCCGAGCGGTTCCCAGACGCTCTTCCAACGGGCCAAAATCTGGCTGTATGCGACGATTTTGTGTACCATCGGTTCCCTGGGTCAGATTGTCGACTCATTCAGAGAGCTGGGGGTGGAGCACCTCCCGGCAGAGGTGCGGCTGCGGTTTATCCTGGCGGCTGGTCTGCCGCTGGTGCTGTTCTGGACCGGGGTGATCTGGGTTGGCTGGCGCTGGGCCGAACGGCTCCGGGCAGCGGAGGAGACCGCCGATATGGACGAGCAGCGCAGCCTTGCCGACCGGCGCATGCGGTTTGCCCTCTCCGGAGTGGGACGGTATGCCCTGCTGACGGTGGTCTGGCTCCTGTTCTTTGCGGCAGTGTGGTGGGTGCGCACCCGGTTCTTCTCATAAAACCCCATACAAAATAAAAAAGCCGGGGGCGGACTGCCTTCGGCTTTTCTTGTGCAGGTCTGCGGGGATCAGAGCGGCTGCTTGCCCAGGGAGGCCAGAATCAGCCGGCTGATGGCATCGTCCCCGGGCTCGAACTCATGCCCGGCTTCGGCGATGTCCCAGAGATAGTGGGCGTCGGAGGATACCACGGTGCGGCGGTGTTCCCGGGCGGCTTCCACATCGGGGAAGAGACCGTCCTCATAGCGGGGAGAAACCTCCACCGTGTCAAACTCCTCCTCGCACTCGGGCGGAATGGAGCCCAGGATCGCCAGGACGCTGTTGGCGATCTTGTCGATGTGTGCCGGATAGCAGACGCCGCCGTATTCCCGCACCAGAGCCGGAGCTTCAGTGAGGGGGATCATGGTGGCGTTGAGCAGCAGGGTCTCCTCTTCACCCACCGGACGGTCCAGCTCATCCAGACGGATCTGGTGACCATAGATCCTCGGCTTGTTCTTGACCGGAGGCAGAGCCTCTGCCACCCGCCGGGAAAAGGCTTCGGCCTTATCACAGTCGGGGAAGAGGCAGATCAGATGAATATCTTCGGCAGTGGAAAGCTCCATGCCGGGAATAAAGCCCAGACCGGCCTGTCGGGCTGCCATGGCAGTGGCTCGGCAGTTCATGGCGGTGTTGTGATCGGTGAGGGCGATACAGGTCAGTCCCTTGAGCTTGGCCATGTTGACGATGTTGTTGGGGGTCATATCGTCATCGCCGCAGGGGGACAGACAGGAGTGCAGATGCAGGTCGCAGTAGAGTTTCATAACAGAGCATCAATCCTTTTCGCAGTTTCAAATATCGGTTCATCGCAGCGGTATACCGCAACCCCCTCGTCAGCGGCTTTCCGGATACATTCTTCGGGTATGGCAGCATTTTCCGCCAGTACAATGCAGGCGGCATCTGCCAGTGTGGCAACTGCCACTGTATTCATATTGCCCATGACCGTGACCCAGGCACAGTCCGCCGGAGCCCGTGCCATAGCCAGACTGAGCAGATCACAGCAATAGATCTTCCGGATCTCCCGGTCCTCGTCCGGACCGCCCAGCCGAGTAAAGCCCGGCAGCTGGTCCAGTTGTGATACCGTCATCTTGGTTGACACCTTCTTTACTGTATTCAGGGTTTTGCGGTATGGCGTTCCCGCTGTATGTAAATGCAGTCTTCCACCGCTGCCCGTCCCAGAGCGATATCGGTGGCAAGTGCCCGGCAGGAAGGCGCTCCGCAGGCGCCGCAGTCCATACCATAGAGATCTTGTTCAATTTCGTCCACCCGGGCCAGCAGTTCCATGGCAGTGGTCAGATCCCTGGCAAGGCTCAGTACCTCACAGAACTTGATGGGGTGGTCAAAGAGCATCAGCCGTTCATCGGTCACTTCCGGCGGCTGTGCTTCCGGGGACAGATGTCCCTGGATCTTCTGCAGCCGGGTGCGGGCCAGGAAGGGATTTTCCACCGTGAGGATTCCGCCTACACAGCCGCCCGCACAGGCGCTGAGTTCCACAAAATCCACATCGGTGATCTTTTCGTCCTCCAGGTCTTCCAGCACCCGGATAATATTTTCGATGCCATCCGCTGCCAGGACGGTAATGCCTGAGAGTCCCGCGGCTTCTCCGCCGGAGAGTCCCCAGCCCACACCCAGACTGCCGCTGAGCGAACCGGCTTCGGGCAGGTCGTCCCGTTTCATGGCTGCCAGCAGCGCCGGATAGACATCCTTGATGGACACCACAATGTCCACTTCACTTTTATCAAACCCAAGGGGGTCCCGGCTGGCGGTGGACTTTGCCGGACAGGGGGAGAGGAACACTGTTCCCACTTCCTCAGGCCGGCAGCCGGTTTTCCGGCAGAAATCCTGTTTGGCAAGCCGTGCCGCCACTTCCACCGGCGGCAGAATGGGCAGGATATTTCCGGTGAGATTGGGGAACCGGGTACGGATCAGCCGCACCACCACCGGACAGGCACAGCTGATCACCGGCAGGGGCAGTTTTTTCTCATCCAGGTACTGCTGGGTCAGCCGGGTGACTGCCTCAGCACCCCGTGCCACCTCATAGACCGCGTCAAATCCCAGTCCGTACAGCCCCCGGATCACCGGGGCGGGGTCGGTGAGATGATGGAACTGTCCATAGAGGGACGGCGCCGGCAGGGCAATGGTATACCGGAACCGGTTGGCATCTGCCAGATGGTCCACCACAGCGGATTTGGCATGATGCGGACAGATATAGATGCACTGACCGCAGTCAATGCACAGTTCCCTCAGGATATGCGCTTTGCCGTCCTGGACCCGGATGGCAGCGGTGGGACAGCGCTTGACACAGTTGGTACAGCCCACACAGAGCCCGCTGTCCAGTTTTACCGAGTGAAAAAAGGATTCCATCTTTCTTCTGTCCCTCCTTCCGGACCGATGGGTCAGAGCAGAACGGTCATACGGACTGTGGTGCCTACGCCCACAGTGGATTCGATCTGCATGGTATCGGTGTATTTTTTCATATTGGGAAGTCCCATGCCGGCTCCGAAGCCCAGGCTCCGGGCTTCTTCCGAGGCAGTGGAATATCCCTCCTGCATGGCTTTTTCAATATCGGGGATTCCCTTGCCATGGTCCTCCAGGATCATATCCACCCGGTCGGGGCTGACGGTGACCGTCACTTCCCCGCCGCCGCCATGGATTACCATATTG
>PPYE01030940.1_pt1 | contig 12140 bp, 7 predicted proteins | sample 1559881 | NCBI WGS metagenome assembly PPYE01 (sample SAMN08240022, study PRJNA423297) | Human gut metagenome, whole genome shotgun sequencing project.
AAAGAAAAAACATGGCATAGTTCTTCATAATGTGATTTTCCCTCTGTGGCTGCTGTGGATTTTTCCCGTGACCTGGATTGTGGTGCTTCCGGCGAACCTGTTGATTGATCTGCTTGTCCTTTCGCTGACCATGCGCTGCCTTAAGCTGGACGGCAGAAAGGAAATCGCCAAAAAGGCTGTTCTGAAAATATGGGTTTCCGGGTTTGTTTCTGATTTTATCGGCACCGCAGTGATGGTTTGTGCTGTACTCATAGATTCCTTCCTGGATTACCAGTCTCCGCTGGGGGCATGGTGGTACGAAAATATGACAAATGCCGTGGCGCTTGATCCTTTTGAAACTCTGCCCGCATTCCTTTGGACGGCGGCCTGTATCCTTATCAGCGGTATCTGCATTTATCAGTTGAATTTCAGGCTGGCGTTGAAGAAGGCTGTGCCGGATACGGCCATACGGAAGAAGCTTGCGCTTTCCCTTGCCGTATTTACCGCCCCTTATCTGTTTTTACTTCCCACAGCATGGTTTTTCTGATGACAGGCATCCGGGGTAATGTTTTCCCAGTTTCCCCATTTTCAGCACATCTGCATTTACTTCGCCGACCATAAGCAGAGAAATCAGAGGCGGAAGAATCCATTTCCAAAGACAATTCGGGATGGATGATGATAGCAGCTGAGAAGGTAGTTAACAGATAGCTCCAGGAAAACAATCGGATATTTACGATATTTTTCTTTATTTATTAATATTTTTCTTTATATCACTTAATATTTTTAAGTCCCTTTTCATATGCAGTCCAAGCATATACAGACAGGAGAATTCAAATGGAAGCTTATGTAAGTGCAGTAATCGAAGAACATTATCACACTCTGCCCCTCTCCGTCAAAGCCCTCGGCGGCGGGTTTTATGGAAGGGTCTTTCTGGCAGTGCTGCCGGAAGCTCCGTTTCGGTCCTTCCGCGCGGACCGGTCCCAGCAGGCCGCTTCCTTCCACAGGCATGGTCACGGAGAAGAAATCGCGGTATTTGTGTACGAGCGTATTGGTGACATATACTGTCAGCCGGTTTTTGCCCTTCACGACTCCGGTGATGCTGCAGCTGTAGGGCGGCGCAATACGCACGGCCTTCTTTTCGCCGTTCAGCCATACCTCCAGCGTTTCATAGACAGCTTCGAAATCAATCGAAAGCATTTCCCCATCGCGATCCGGATCCCACATAAAATCCGCCTCATATCTGATTGTTCCCGCAAATTCCTCCATGCCATCCGCTGCTGTGATATTGTACAGCCTGCCGGAAGCAGCGCCGGCAGATGCTCCTGCCTTACCGCTCTTTTCATCGTACGCTTCTGCCAGCCCCCTGTTTCCGGCAAAAGCTTTTTCCTTAAAGCTTCGGAAGGCCAACCTCCAGCCACCATCCAGCTCCATCATTCTTCCCCGCCTGACTTCCTTACAGCGGGGCAGCTGCTCCTGCGGCTCTCCCAGATAAAGCACCGACGCTTCGCCGGGCGCAAGCCGCAGCATAATTTTTCCGTCGTTATCCCTCTGTACCGGCCCCAGACGGTTTTCAAACGCATCATACCAGCAGGCATTCTCCGTTCCCGGCGCATATCCCTTCAGGGTTATGACGCTTTCCACGGAAAGAAACGGCGCTTCATTAAAAAAGAAAATAAAATCCCCATTCTGGTGTTTATAATGGTAATATCTCAAATAAGGGGACGTATTTTCACAAAAAATATCCCGTTCCATCGCCTCATCCAGATAAGCGAGCAGCCTGCTTTCCTCACCGCAGGCGCAGGAATAAAAGCTGCCGGAATCATCGGACGTATGTGCTTCCTCCACCTTCACCAGATGGTTCCATTCTGCGGCAGACCTTTTTTTCAGGCGTTCTCCAGCCATTTTGTCCTGTTTATCCGTCCGGGCCCCCTCGTTTTTCCATCCGTAAAACCGTTCATCAGCTTCAGCCCTTCACTCCAGCCATAGGCGCCATAAACCTCGCACATGGTTCTTCCCTTTTTCTTCGGATCCAGATGGCCCAGAGAAGCCCCCATTTTTGCAAGGCCATAGTGAAAGAAGGTACCGTTATATATCCCTTTTCCCCCAATATTGTAAAACTCATTCCTATCATAGCCGGGGCGGATCTGCTGCAGTACCACATCAATTCCGGACATATGCTGTCCCCACAGCGCTTTGAAAAAATGTCCGGTTCCGCCCCCCACAGCCCCTTCACCATGCCGTCCAGCTCTTCTCCCCAGGGAAGACGCATGTCGGGCTGTCCGATGACAGCGTTGTACCCATACTCCCCGGAGCAGTTTCCAAGCTCCGGCTCATCGGAAAAAAGCCTGCAAAGGTACTGCCGAACTCTTCTTTATAATGGTTCCAGTGAGGCTCATATACCGTATCCAGGAAAAAACGGACCGCCGCCGCAGAAATCCAGGCGCTGAATTCCACCTAAGGCCTATATCCGCGGAGCGGATATGATATACTAATGAAGAACATTATTATTTTCCGCAAAGCATTTCACCATGTCCATCCATGTCAAGATTTTTAACAGCCACGCTGTTATTCTGATAAATGAAGGAGAACAAAACATGCAATGGGACAAAATAGAGCTGGCCTCCAGGATGCAGAATTACATCCGTGAACACTGTATGGACGAAGATTTCAGCATGGATGCGCTGTATGCGTCCACCGGTTATTCCAAAAGGCACGCCTGCCGTATTTTCAAGGAGCTTCTTTATAAGACGCCGGAGGAATATGTACGGGCCGTACAGATGACGGCAAGCGCGGAATCTCTGATTAAAACGGATGCCAACATTCTTGACATCGCCCTGGATACGGACTATGAAAGCCATGAGGGATATACACGGGCCTTTGAAAAGCTGTTCGGCACAACGCCTTCGTGCTACCGCAACGGCCAGACTCCGATTCCTCTCTTTATCCAATATCCCATAAAGCATTATTACTCCTATCTGAGGCAAAAGGAGAAGAAACAAATGGAAAATGAAAACAATCTGAACAATGAGACCAAAACGTCTCCCTCCCTCTGCACCGTTACGGTTATCAGCAAGCCCGCACGGAAGCTTCTTGTAATGTATGCGAAGAAAGCACATGATTATTTTTCGTTCTGTGAGGAGGTGGGCTGTGAATGGGAGGGGCTTTTTAACAGCATTCCCAGCCGCCTGGAGACGGCAGCCCTGATCACGCTTCCGCCGTCCCTGATACCGGAAGGCAGTACGGAAACCGCCGCAGGCGTGGAGCTGGATGCGGATGCGGTTGTCAAAATTCCTGAGGGCTGCAGCCTTATCGAGCTTCCTCCCTGTGATTATCTTTACTTCCAGTCTCCTCCCTATGAAAATGAAGAGGATTACTGTACCGCCATCGAGCTTGTCTTCCAGGCAAGCGAGACATATCAGCCGGAACGCTTTGGGTACCGCTATGCTCCAAAGCTGGCTCCCGCCTTTAACTTCGGCGCGGATACCAGGACGGGCGGATGTATCTCTCTTCCTGTGCAGAAGCTATAAAAAGAAGGCAGGCTTCCCTTCCCCGCGGAAGGTGAAGCCTGCTGTGAGATATATGGTACTATTTTCCGTCCTCTTCCTTTTCATATCTAATTTCCAGGCCGGGTACGAATTTCCTGTCCATCTGATGCCTGGCCTTCCGGTTTTCCACGGTATCAAAAATAATGGAGAAATCATAATCCGCCGGGTACATTTCCGCCGCGGCTACCTTCAGCTGAAGCCTTTTGTAATTGATCCTCATTTTTTTCTTCTGGATCTGCACTCCTACATCGCCCTTATCATCCGCCGGCTCATATACGATTCCCAGCTTTCTCTGGGGATATACCATGACGCTGTCTCCCATGGAGAAACGGCCTTTTATCTCTTCAGCCTTTACTTTGCAGGAATTCTGCGCATCCTCCTTCGACCTAATCCGGGACTTCTGCGGTCTTTTTTTTGATTTATCCAGGCTGCCGCCCTCCATCGCCTGTGGTCCGGACGTTTCTAAGAGGTCGGGCAGGGAGCGTTTGTTTTTTTCACCGCTTCCATAGGCGGCCTTCCAGGCTGTCTCCAGGGTTTCTTCTGTCATCCCCAGGCGCCTGGCGATATAAAAAGCACAGCTTTCTCCCGCTTCGCCCAGTTCCAGCCGGTACAGCGGCTTCAGGCTTTCTTTATCAAAGGCCATTCTGGCATTGATCACGCCCTCTGTTCGTTCGCCGTATTCCTTTACCTCCGGATAATGGGTGGTTACCAGGAACAGGCAGCCCCGTTTTCTCAGTTCTTCCAAAACCGCCACCGCAATTCCCATACCTTCCGCCGGATCAGTTCCGGATCCAAGCTCATCCAGCAGCACCAGGCTTTCCCTGTCGGCTTTCTGCAGGATGCGTATAATATTTTTAATATGGGCGGAGAAGGTGGAGAGATTTTCCGAAATGCTCTGCCCGTCCCCGATATCGCAGAAAATATCCGCATTCATAGCCAAATCCGCTTCCTCACAGGGTATATGTAGTCCGCAGCAGGCCATGACGGAGAGCAGTCCCACCGTTTTCAGTGCCACTGTTTTTCCTCCGGTATTGGGTCCTGTAATTATGACGCCCTGGGTCTTTCCCCCAAACTCCACACTCAATGGCACCGGGTTTTCGCTGGTAAGAAGAGGGTGCCTTCCGTTCACAATACGGATAAAACGCCGGGTATTTAAAGAAGGCTGTCTGGCCTGCATATCCGCGCTCAGCTTACCCTTTGCAAAAATAAAATCCAGCTCCTCCATATATTCCAGATTTACGGAAACGGCATCCAGATTATCCCCTACCAGGGCCGACAGGGTATAGAGTATGATTTTTTCCTCGTTTTCCTCCGCCGTTTCCAGAAGGCCAAGTTCCTCGCGGAGCTTTGATACCGCGGTTGGCTCTATAAAAAAGGTTGCGCCTGTGGACGAAGCATCCACTACGGTTCCGGGGACCTGGCTTTTATATTCTTTTTTTACAGGCAATGTGAACCTGCCGTTTCTCATGGAAACAAAGCTTTCCGAAAAATACTTCCGGCTGCTGCGGAGCATGGTGTCCAGCTTCGCCCTGATCTGTCCCTCCGCCTGTTCCTTTTTCTGACGTATGCTGCGCAGTGTCTTACTGGCATAATCATCCACACGGCCGCCCCGGATACAGCGTTCGATCTCTTCCTGAAGCGCGCTTAAGTCCTGGAAGCCGGCGGCAAATCCGGCCATACCGGGGGCAAGCTCCCTGCATCGGCCCAGGTAACGGGTCAGCCGCAGGGAAAGTACGGCAAACTGCCTGACGCTCTCCAGCTGATCCGGGGTCAGCATCCTTCCCGCTTTTGCCTCCTGGGCGGCTTCCCTTACTCCTGCCGTATCCGAAAAGGGCGGGGTTCCCAGTGCATCCAGAACCTTCCTGGCCTCTGTCGTCTCCTGCAGGGCGGCCTCCGCCCTGGCCTGATCCAGGAAAGGCTCCATTTGTTCAAACCGCTGCGCGGCCTTTTCCGTCATTGCATTTTTTACCAGCATTTCTCTTATTCTGCGAAATTCCAGCATTTCATTCATATCGTTGTTTTCGTTCATAATATTGATTCTCCCCATTTTTCTTACAGTTCAGACGGCTGAACCGCCGCCTGTTTTTGTTTCTTTCAATTGTTTTTCAGATTTGTGGGAAGACAAGGAAAGGCATAACCCCGCAATCAGGATTATGCCTTCTATACTTTTAAAGTATGTGTCTACGCAACCTGTTCGGAACTCATCAGGGCAGACTCCCAGAGGGAACGACGCAAAAACCCCGTCTCTGCCTTAACACGCTATTCGCCTGTCTTCCTCACATTGGCTGCAATTAACATACATTTTCCTCTCTTTCTTTCTGTAACTGAAGCTTTACACATATCCGAATGACACAGCTTCAGTCACTGCCCCTATAATAACAGGCGCCTTTGGTTTTGTCAAAGGGTTTCCCGTATTTTTTCTGCATATTTTTTTAATCTTGTTTCCTGAAAATATTGCAAATCAGGCAAGGCAGTGCCATGATTATATTATATAGGTGCTGCCGATAGACGGTTGCCCTTCAAATTAACAGTAAAAAATAACCGCTATTCCTTCCTACTGCCGTAACGTACCACCGCCCCCTCTTCAAGGGCTTTTGTCGTATCTACTATAATTTCCGTATCCGCATCTATTGTTCCTTCTTCAATGGAGGCAAATTTATTGTTCTTGTCCAGTACATTTACGTTTACGCGGCTTGCGGCAAGTTCTTCCCCCAAAATTCCCTGCTGTTTTCTGAGTACAAAAACATAAGAAATGCCGTTATCAGTATAAACTGCCTTTGCCGGAATAGTCAGGGGATAGCTTTGTGACTGAGAGGAAGCCGTCATGGTTCCACTCTGTCCTATCGCGCCTTCGCCGGGGGGCAGGTAAACTATGGCGTCATAGCTGCCCGGCGTGCTTTCGCTTTCCGCCAGATAGGCAACCTGTCCTTCCACAGTTCTGCCGCTGTTACCCAGCTTCAGGGAAACCGTATCATTGATATCCACATACTTCTTTTCCTCCCTGGTGAGCGTAGTCCGGAATTTAAAGCTTTCATCCAGATCGGCCAGAACCACGGAAGCGCCGTCCGGCACTCTTTCTCCGGAGGATATTTTGATTTTGGTTACGATGCCGTTATCCTCGCTGAATACCTGTCCGTCTGCTTTTTGGAGCTGCACGTACTTCTGCAGGATTTCATTCCGGTAGGCAATCTCCGTCTGGTTCATTTCCAGAGTCAGATCCGGATTCGCTGCAAGCGTTGAGTCCTCTACCTTCCGCTTTGCCTCAAGCATGGCGTCCAGCTTATCCCAAACGCTGTTTTCCTGATTCTGCTTTGCACTGTCTACGGAATCCTCCAGGCTTTTCTTTGTACTCTCCCAGTTTTCCCAGGCAGAATCTTCGATTGCATAGTCCGGCTTGGTCTTTGGATCTACATTTCCCTTCGCCAGCTTCTCTTCTATGCTTTTAACTCTTCTTTCCGCGCTTTCTCTCCTGGCTTCAGCCGCCTTCAGCGCTTCCTCCAGCCGCTCTCGTTCAGGATCCGCCGCAGGGCCGGAACCGCCGCAGGTGTTGTCTTCCCCGCCATCTGGTGTCCCGCCATTATCAGATGCTTCACCGCTGTCCGAACCGCCGCCGGTACTGGAACCATCGCCGGCTGATCCACCATCATCTGAACCACCAACCGAATCGCCGCCAGTTGAATCACCCCCAGCTGTTCCACTGCCATCCGAACCGCCATCATTCCCGCTTACACTGCCGCCTGATGCCTGGCCTTCCCTGCTTTGCGCCGTATTTTCCCGGACCGCCTCCTGTCCACCGTCATGGCTGTCCGGGCTGCCACCGGAGCTGCCGGATCCGCTGTTGTTATCCTCGCCCGAACTATCAGATCCGCTGTCACCGTCCCCGCCGCCGAAATCACCGTGGGCGGCGATATAATCATCCAGCGCCTTCCGGGCCGCCTCTTCCTCCGCCTTAGCCGCTTCCAGCTCCGAATTTGCGCTTATCTGCTGCTTCTGTAAATCCTTCATCCGGCTGTCCCAGTCCTTATACTCCTCTTTTTTCTGGTTCCGTTCCTCATCCGGGGTCTGCCTGGGCTGGTTATTCAGATGGTCATCCAGCTTTTTTTCCGCCTTCGCCACAGCATCCCCCGCCTGCTCTATTTTCCTATCCTCCTCCGTATCCGCAAGCGCATAATCCTCCAGAGAACGGTTCTGGGCCAGCAGCTCCTTCTGGGCATCAAGCTCCTTTTGCTGCCTTGCCTGCTCATTGCTCATCTCCAGCTTTTTGATCGCAAGCTCCTGTTCCGATATTTTTTCCTTTAAATCCTCCTGATCCACATCAAACAACAATGTATTCGCAGAAATGCTGTCTCCCAGGTTTACATAAATCTGATTGACCTTCAGGCCGCTGACGGTATCCACAGCCACCTCCCGGTTGGCTGTTACCATACCTTCCGCCTCCACCATATGGCCGAGTGCCCTTTTTTCCGGCTTTTCCGTCTCCACCTGCGGCAGACTCGCTCCGTAAATCCCCTTTGATAACAGCGTGCACAAAAACATAATCACAAAAAATACACAGCCGGCATACAGGATTTTTTTCTTTTTCTTCAGAAATTCCATGACTTATCTCTCCTATTCCTTCAATCCGCTCATAGCAATCCCCTGTTCCAGATAATCCTGTCCCAGCAGAAAAACAAAGACCGCGGGGATCAGCGTCACCACCGATGCGGCAAATGCAAAGCCCGCCTGCGTAAGCCCGATTTCGGGCAGATATAAGGACAGCGGCCACAATTCTTTACTCTTTAAAAAGGTGAGCGGCTGCTCAATCATATTCCAATACTCCAGAAAGCCCAGCACAAATGCGGAAAGGATTCCCGAGGAGCCCAACGGAAGCCCTATCCTTACAAAAAGTCCAAGCTCTCCTGCGCCGTCTATCCTTCCAGCCTCCAGCAGCCCGGGATGAATGCTGCAGAACCCTCTGTAAATCAGAAACACAGGAAAAGTGGAAAAAATGACAGGAAGTATGACGGCAGCCTGCGTATCCATAAGACGCAGCCGGTCCAGCACCAGATATGAAGACAGCATGGTCACCTGAAATGGCATCAGCATTAAAACAATATACAGGGTAAACAAAAGCCTGCGGAAAGGAAATCTGTAAACCGCAAAGGCCCATGCCGCCGGCACCGCTATCACCAGCTGGCCCGCCAGGATGATGAGCACCATTTTGAAAGAATTCCAGAACAGGATAAAAAACTGGGGAGAATAAAAAAGCAGCCTCCGATACCACTCCAGTGTGGGAAACTCCGGCAGCACCGTCCAGTTAATAAAACCGCTTCCCCCGGAAAGCACTGCTTTAAACGCCTGTGTCAGCTCATATTCCCCGGTCATGGAGCCTGAAAGCAATAGCAGAACGGGAGAGCAGATAAACAGGCCGGTAAAAATAAGAACCCCCATTAATAATGCTCTTGCCGTCTGTCTGCATATCTTTCCAGCCAGGGCATATATATGCCCGCTTTTCTTCCTTCGATTTTGGATGCCAACACCCCTCATATGCCTTTCACTCTCCTTCGTCCCACAGCTTCTGCAGAAGCAGTATCGCCGCGAACAGTATAAAACCCAGGATAACTGCTGCCGCCGCCATCTTGTCAAAATCCAGATTTGTAAACCAGTTATTGAACAGATGCTGCAACAGATACATGCTTTCATCCGGATACGATCCTGCCACCAGATAAGCCTCCCGGAAGGCCTTGAAAGTATTCAGGAAGGAAAGCACAGTAATCGTATAAAGGACAGGTTTCAGATTGGGCATGATTATCTTGACAAAGCACGTGAATTCCCCGGCCCCGTCAACCCTGGCCGCTTCCCGTATCTGCGTGGAAATGGACAGGATTCCCGTAAGCCACAGCACTGCCGTATACCCGAGATTTTTCCATATGTAGCTGAACACCAGCACCCAGAAAGCCGCGCCCGTCCCCATATAATCAATGTCAAACACAGGGGCGCTTTGCAGCACCCCTGCGCTGTATGCCGCTTCCCCCAGCCTGGTAAGAAACAGATTCAAAAACCCCTGCCTGTCAAAAATCAGCTTCCAAACCAGCACTACCGTGGCCGCCGGCACCGCCATGGGAAAGAGAAAGGCAGATTTCAGAAAATGTATCCGGGTAAAACGGCTGAGAAAACAGGCGATAATCAGGCCCAGCCCGATGAGCAGCGGCAGGCAGACAAGAACGAATTTTGCCGTATTTTCCGCTGCCAGCCAAAACGCCTTATTTTCAAATACCTGTTTATAATTGTCAATTCCTCTGAATTCCCCTGTCACCGCGGTCGTTAAGGAACGCCTGCAGACATCCGCAAAGGGGGCCAGCACAAACACGATGACCCCCAGAAAGCTTGGAAGCAGAAAATACAGACAGGCAATATTCTTGTTTCTTCTTTGTTTCCTCATTTTCCTATTCAGCCAGATACAGCTGTACCTTCTGCTTTATCTGCGCCACTCCTTCTTCCACACCCAGTTCGCCGTTCAGCACCTGTGTGCCTGCCGCCACAACGGCCTGTTCAATTCTGCTGTCAGGAAGATAAGGCGTATCCAGGGAAGAAACCAGATTCTTCAGGCTTTTTTGTTCCTCTTCATTGGGCCAGTACAAATCCAGCATGAGCACGCTTCCGTCCTCCTTTGCAATACCATAGGCGCCAAACGGAGTGTCCAGATCCATTTCCGTATAGAACATCCGATCAAAGCTGGCCTTATTTACCGGATACGGTTCCTCCTGTGAGACCATTACCTCGTAGGATAAAAGCGTCTGTATAAAATCCTTCGCCATTTCCGGCCGGGCCGCTTTGGTGGATACGCCCATAATGGATTCCGCCTGGAAAACCTTTGAATTCTGGAAGGAAGGCGTAGTAAAGACGATTTCCTTTCTTACCCTGGGAATAGAAATTACATTGGTAAAGTCAAGGCTCACCTGCTGAGTATTCCCCAACCCGAACTGTTCCTGGGATCTTGTCAGGAAATTCATAATACTGAAGGAAATATCAAGCGCGGTTTCCGCGTAGCTTCCGCCTTCATCCCCTCTGCTTCTGTTGGATTCCAGGAAATCCTCCATATCGCTTTCGGAGATGCCGCTTATTTCCGCATCATAAATCCGTTTTGCCTGGGTTAAAAATTCCTGTACCGCCGCCTCTTCCAGTGTACCATCCTCCCTGCTCCATGAAGGCTCACAGGCCAGGGCCAGCATACGGAGTACAATATCAGGCTGATAAGCGGACAGAATGGAACCATCCGGGCTTTCCGCCCTGAGTTTTTCACAGGCATCCGCGAAGGATTTTAGATCCTGGATTCCCGCCAGGGTTTCCTGTTCTCCCACAAGAAGGGGGATCCGGAAACGGGTGGGAAGCGCGTAAATTTTTCCATCTTTTTCAAATGCTCTTGTGATATTGTTAAAGAACTCTTCCTTTTCCTCTGCTGCCTTCAGAGTATCACTTAAGTCGGCCAGCATTCCCTTTGATAAGTAGGAATCCAGCGGAAGTCCGTCCAGACAAAGCACATCAGGCCCTTTTCCCGCCATGATTTCCGTATTCAGCGCTTTGACTGCATCCTCTGCGGTCAGCCCATTATCTCCGGACATGCCAACCTCATATCTTACATAAACATCATTGTGCTCCTTCTGATAAGCAGATACCGCCTGCTGGATGGTTCTGTCTTTCTTCAGGCTGTATACAAGCAGCTCCTTATCCGGTACGGAAGGCACTGTTTCATCAAAAGCAAACCGGGAAACACCGCTTCCTAAAAGCATGAGGAATACAGGCCCGTCCTCTGCAAGCATACCGTATTTGGCTACGGAAGGATCTGCCAGGGAGCAAAGTCCGCCTTCCAGCAGCAGCTTTATGCCCTCTCCCTCCTTATAGCTGTAAATACCTTCGTCACAGCCCAGGTACAGGTTGTTTTCCTTATCTAATGCGGCAATGAACTTATAATTTCCGCTGGTATAAAAAATCGTATCCATACCATCGGTCATCTGTTTTTGCACAAAGCTGTCCAGCTCGTCATCCTGTTCCAGGAGTTCTCCATTGACATAATCATAGCTGTAGGCCCTGGTAGTCGTAAATGCCGCCATCCGTGTTTCCGAAAAACAGGCCAGCTCCACGTCCCCTTCCGTGTCAAACAGCCTAGTTAACGCTCCGTCCTCCTGATTGATTTCATAAACGGCTCCGCCCTGGCTGGCAAACAGTCTGTTATCCGGTGTGTACCAGCAATTTGTGAGGATTTCATAATTGTCCAGATTAAAGGGGACCGGAAGATCCCGCATCTCTCCTTCCGGAGAAACTATCATATAGCGGTAATCCATTTTAAACAGATTGTCAGTTTCTGATGCCTGTTCCGTTTCCTCATCAGCCGATTCTTCGTAGCTGCTGTACATTAAAAACAACGTGCCGTCCTTCGCCATTGCAGCAGTCATATAGTAAGCGTTTCCAACCATTCCCATCCAGTCGTCGTATTTCCTTGTCCAGGTTCTGCCTTCATCCTGGGAAATGCAGGGGCCGTTATTATAGTCAAATATCTGGAGACTGCCGTCCGTCAGACGGGTTATTCCGGCATTGCGCATCATATCCTCCGGCATCCCCACCGCTTCCTCCATATAT
>PPYE01238186.1_pt1 | contig 12139 bp, 13 predicted proteins | sample 1559881 | NCBI WGS metagenome assembly PPYE01 (sample SAMN08240022, study PRJNA423297) | Human gut metagenome, whole genome shotgun sequencing project.
AAAACGGTAACCCCTGGGTTACCGTTTTGCTTTTATCTCGCCACCCGGCTTTTTTGTATCTGCTATTCCTGAACCATGTAATACGGTTGTAAATTATTCCAGCAAAAATGTGATGTGAGTCATATAGCTGGTTTATTGCGCTGGACAAACATTCCTTTTATTCCTCATTTCGCTTATTCTAGCTGAAGCGTTTCAGTCGTTTAAATGTTCGACAATTAATCAATCAGTCGCAGTTTGCAGCTGGTAAGGTTCCCCTCAGAGCGTTGCTGGATTACTCTGTCAGCCACCTCATAACAGGGACAGCCTTGCAGGAGATCTATGACCATTCGCATCGCGATTAATGGCTTCGGTCGCATTGGACGCAACGTGGTTCGTGCTCTATATGAATCCGGGCGTCGTGCGGAAATCACCGTGGTGGCAATCAATGAGCTGGCGGATGCCGCGGGCATCGCGCATTTATTGAAATATGACACCAGCCATGGCCGTTTCGCCTGGGATGTCCGTCAGGAGCGCGAGCAGCTGTTTGTTGGCGACGATGCCATCCGTCTGCTGCATGAGCCGACCATTGCGGCGCTGCCCTGGCGCGAACTGGCGGTGGACGTCGTGCTTGACTGTACCGGGGTATACGGGAGTCGTGAACACGGTGAAGCCCATCTTCAGGCGGGGGCGAAAAAAGTGCTCTTTTCCCACCCCGGCGGCAACGACCTCGACGCGACGGTGGTGTACGGCGTAAATCAGGATGAACTTCGCGCCGGGCATCGCATTGTCTCCAACGCCTCCTGCACCACCAACTGCATTATTCCGATCATTAAACTGCTCGATGACGCCTATGGCATTGAGTCCGGCACCGTCACCACCATTCACTCGGCGATGCATGACCAGCAGGTGATTGACGCTTATCATCCGGATCTGCGGCGTACCCGCGCGGCCAGCCAGTCGATCATTCCGGTGGATACCAAACTGGCGGCAGGGATCACCCGTATTTTTCCGCAATTTAACGACCGTTTTGAAGCGATTGCCGTGCGGGTGCCGACGATTAACGTGACGGCAATTGACCTGAGCGTGACGGTGAAAAAACCGGTAAAAGCATGTGAAGTCAACCAGTTGCTGCAAAAAGCAGCACAAGGTGCATTTCATGGTATAGTTGACTATACGGAATTACCGTTGGTCTCGACAGATTTTAACCACGATCCGCACAGCGCCATCGTCGATGGTACGCAAACCCGGGTCAGTGGCGCGCATCTGATCAAAACGCTGGTCTGGTGCGATAACGAATGGGGCTTTGCTAACCGAATGCTCGACACGACGTTAGCGATGGCGGCTATTGGTTTCAGGTTCGACGCGTAAACGTCGACAAAACTTTATGAATCAACGAGAGGATTCACCATGTCTGTAATTAAGATGACCGATCTGGATCTGGCTGGTAAACGCGTTTTTATCCGTGCGGATCTGAACGTACCAGTTAAAGACGGGAAAGTAACCAGCGACGCACGTATCCGTGCATCTCTGCCGACCATTGAACTGGCGCTGAAGCAGGGCGCGAAAGTCATGGTTACTTCTCACCTGGGTCGTCCGACCGAAGGCGAGTACAACGAAGAATTCTCTCTGCTGCCGGTTGTTAATTACCTGAAAGACAAACTGTCCAACCCGGTACGCCTGGTTAAAGACTACCTGGACGGCGTGGAAGTGGCTGCCGGTGAACTGGTGGTGCTGGAAAACGTTCGCTTCAACAAAGGCGAGAAAAAAGACGACGAAGAACTGTCTAAGAAATACGCTGCGCTGTGCGACGTGTTCGTGATGGACGCTTTCGGTACTGCGCACCGCGCGCAGGCTTCCACCCACGGCATCGGCAAATTTGCTGACGTGGCGTGCGCAGGCCCGCTGCTGGCCGCTGAACTGGACGCGCTGGGTAAAGCGCTGAAAGAGCCAGCTCGTCCGATGGTCGCTATCGTTGGTGGTTCTAAAGTGTCCACCAAACTGACCGTTCTGGATTCCCTGTCTAAAATCGCTGACCAGCTGATCGTGGGCGGCGGTATCGCTAACACCTTCGTTGCCGCTCAGGGCCACAACGTCGGTAAATCCCTGTACGAAGCAGATCTGGTTGATGAAGCCAAGCGCCTGCTGGGCACCTGCGATATCCCGGTTCCGACCGACGTTCGCGTAGCGACCGAGTTCTCCGAAACCGCAACGGCAACCCTGAAATCTGTTAACGACATCAAAGATGACGAGCAGATTCTGGACCTTGGCGACGTTTCCGCACAGAAACTGGCTGAAATCCTGAAGAACGCCAAAACCATCCTGTGGAACGGCCCGGTTGGCGTATTCGAATTCCCTAACTTCCGTAAAGGGACTGAAATCGTGGCTAACGCTATCGCGGACAGCGAAGGTTTCTCCATCGCCGGCGGCGGTGACACCCTGGCAGCGATCGACCTGTTCGGCATCGCTGACAAAATTTCCTACATCTCCACTGGCGGCGGCGCATTCCTTGAATTCGTCGAAGGCAAAGTCCTGCCGGCAGTAGCGATGCTCGAAGAGCGCGCTAAGCAGTAATTCAGTTCAGGCGGGGAAACCCGCCTGTTTTTCAGCGCGCTTAAGGGCTCGCGAACCTTCTTCAACGGTCGAAGATACAGATACAGGACTAAGTAACATGTCTAAAATTTTTGATTTCGTAAAACCGGGCGTCATCACTGGCGACGACGTTCAGAAAGTGTTCCAGGTAGCGAAAGAAAACAACTTTGCACTGCCGGCGGTAAACTGCGTAGGTACTGATTCCATCAACGCCGTTCTGGAAGCTGCAGCGAAAGTTCGCTCTCCGGTTATCGTTCAGTTCTCTAACGGCGGCGCAGCGTTCATCGCAGGTAAAGGCGTGAAAACTGACGTTCCTCAGGGTGCTGCTATCCTCGGCGCTATCTCTGGCGCCCACCACGTGCACCAGATGGCTGAACACTACGGCGTGCCGGTTATCCTGCACACTGACCACTGCGCGAAGAAACTGCTGCCGTGGATCGACGGCCTGCTGGACGCCGGTGAAAAACACTTCGCCGCTACTGGCAAACCGCTGTTCTCTTCCCACATGATCGACCTGTCTGAAGAGACCATCCTGCGCGACTCTCAGGAATATGTTTCCAAGAAACACAACCTGCCGCACAACAGCCTGAACTTCGTGTTCCACGGCGGTTCCGGTTCTTCCGCTCAGGAAATCAAAGACTCCGTCAGCTACGGCGTGGTGAAAATGAACATTGATACCGACACCCAATGGGCAACCTGGGACGGTATCCTGCAGTATTACAAAGCGAACGAAGCTTACCTGCAGGGCCAGCTGGGCAACCCGAAAGGCGAAGACCAGCCGAACAAGAAATACTACGACCCGCGCGTATGGCTGCGTGCTGCCCAGACTTCCATGGTGACTCGTCTGGAGCAGGCATTTAAAGAGCTGAACGCGATCGACGTTCTGTAAGAAAAATCTGTTTCTTACCCGGAAGCCCGCAGCAATGCGGGCTTTTTTATTATCTTAACAACAGGATAGCGTGGCAGAAAACTGTGATCCATTTGGCAAAACGTGCACTTATTGTTTACCCTATAACCTGACTGCCCTGTCGCAGGCTGAGTTATTTACTTCCCCCATCGCCTTTACGCTGATTGCCGCCCTGGGGCGGGTAGGCGTGCAGACCGCCTCGGTGATTGCGGTGCTGGGTGCTGCCGGTTTGGCGGTGGGTTTAGCGCTGCAGGGATCGCTGTCGAACCTTGCCGCAGGCGTACTGCTGGTGATGTTCCGCCCGTTCCGCGCTGGCGAGTATGTCGACCTTGGCGGCGTGGCAGGTACGGTGTTGAACGTGCAGATTTTCTCCACCACCCTGCGTACCGCGGACGGTAAAGTAGTGGTGGTCCCGAACGGGAAAATCATCGCCGGCAATATCATTAACTTCTCCCGGGAGCCTGCGCGTCGCAATGAGTTTATTATCGGCGTCGCTTACGATGCTGATATCGACAAGGTAAAGCAGCTGCTGACCTCGATTATCGAATCTGACGATCGAATTCTGCGCGATCGGGAAATGACCGTTCGTCTGAACGAACTCGGCGCCTCGTCGGTGAACTTCGTGGTGCGCGTGTGGAGCAAAAGCAGCGATCTGCAAAACGTTTACTGGGATATCCTCGAGCGTATCAAGCGTGAATTTGACGCCAACGGCATCAGCTTCCCTTACCCGCAGATGGATGTTCATGTGGTGCGCCTGCCGGAAAAAGCAGAGTAAACAGCGACTTGCTGTTAATCTGCGCTGGCATTTTCGGCGGTAGCGCACTGCTGATGCAATCCCCGTGGCTGCTGGCGCTAGTGACCTGGGGCGGCGTGGCCTTTTTGCTGTGGTATGGCTTCGGCGCATTGAAAACGGCGTTCAGTAAGAGTCTTGAACTCGCCAATGCAGAGGTAATGCAGCAGGGGCGCTGGAAAATCATTATCACCATGCTGGCGGTGACCTGGCTTAACCCGCACGTTTATCTGGACACCTTTGTGGTGTTAGGCAGCCTGGGAGGTCAGCTGGCGGTGGAGCCGAAGCGCTGGTTTGCGCTAGGGACCATTAGCGCCTCTTTCCTGTGGTTCTTTGGCCTGGCGCTGTTAGCCGCCTGGCTGGCGCCGCGACTGCGTACCGCCAGAGCTCAGCGGATCATCAATATTGTGGTCGGCGCCGTCATGTGGTTTATTGCGTTTCAGCTGGCAAGAGAAGGCGTCAGCCATATCCAGGCGTTGCTTAACTAAGCGTTGTCCGATGGACTTTCCTGCTGTACGCGCTAAGCTTGCTGGCATGCGTCCCGTAAGGGCGATTTAAGTAACATGGAGAAACGACAGTGAAGTTAAAAGTCTTAGCCCTGGCGGCAACACTCGGATTGACCACGATGGCGGCACAGGCCAGCGAATTGCCGGATGGCCCGCACATTGTGACTTCAGGCACAGCAAGCGTTGCCGCGGTTCCGGACATCGCCACCCTGGCGATCGAAGTGAACGTGTCGGCAAAAGACGCCGCGTCGGCAAAAAAACAGGCTGACGATCGCGTTGCGCAATATCTCTCTTTCCTCGAAAAGAGCGGTATTGCTAAAAAGGACATCAACTCGGCGAATCTGCGTACCCAGACGATGCCGTGCATCAGGCGCAGGAGCTGGCCGCAGGCTTCCACAGCAAGCTGGGTCCGGTGTACAGCGTGCGCTACCATGTCTCCAACTATCAGCCGAGCCCGATGGTTCGCATGATGAAGGCCGCTGACGCTGCGCCGGTTTCTGCCCAGGAAACCTACGAGCAGGCGACTATCCAGTTTGACGACCAGGTCGATGTAGTCTTTGAGCTGCAGCCGGCGCAAGCCGCTGCTCCAGCCACCCCGGCGAAACCGGCGGAAACGCCGAAACCGGCCCAGTAAGCGATAGAAACAAAAAAGCCACTTCAGCGAAGTGGCTTTTTTATGCCCGCGGTTTAATCCTGACGCAGCACCTTGTGTCCGTAGTCAATGAGCGCATCGGTCACCCGGCGCATCATGCGGCTTTCCGGGGCGAAGCGGTGCCAGTAGAGCATGCGGCGCTGGAACAGGCCCGGGGTGAGATCGATAAGTTCGCCGCTGTTGAGCTCTTTTTCGATCTGCAGATGCGGGATCATACAGCAGGTGGTGCCCTGGCGCGCCAGCTGCACGAAAGCTTCCGACGAGTTGACGATGTGGCAGGGGACGCTGCCCGGCGGCAGGTCGAAGTTTTGCTGCAGGAACGCCTGATGCATATCGTCCAGATGGTCGAAGGCGACGACCGGCGCCTTAAGCAGCGCCGAACGCGTCACGCCATTCGGGAAATAGCGTTGCGCAAACTCTTTTGATGCGACAAACAGGTAATCGAGCGCCCCCAGCTGATCCACCAGGCAGCTTGGCAGCGCCTGCGGCTGGATACTCACTGCGCCCACTACTTCGCCACGGCGCAGGCGCTCCTGGGTGCGGGTTTCATCTTCCACCTGCAGGTTGAGACGAATAGGGGAGTCTGACAGAACGTTGGCCAGCGCCGGCAGCAGCCAGGTCGCCAGACTGTCGGCGTTCACCGCCAGCGACAGCAGCAGCGGCGTAGAGCCGGTTTGTTCATCGCCCAGCCACTCTTCCTCCAGCAGTTCAACCTGGCGCAACAGAGCCAGCAGTTTCTGTCCTTGCTCGGTGGGGCGCGGCGGCACGGTACGCACCAGCAGCGGCTGGCCGTGTGATCTGCATCGCAGGGACATTTCCACTATCGATGTTCTATAATGCGCCACAGGCATTCACATCTCGGACCAGAATTATGACGCAGGATGAACTGAAAAAAGCGGTAGGTTGGGCAGCACTGCAATATGTACAGCCAGGGACTATTGTCGGCGTAGGCACCGGCTCGACGGCGGCCCATTTTATTGACGCGCTGGGCACCATGAAGGGGCAGATCGAAGGGGCGGTTTCCAGCTCCGACGCCTCCACCGAGAAGCTGAAAAGCCTCGGGATCACCGTCTTCGATCTTAACAGCGTCGATCGCCTGGGGATCTATGTTGACGGCGCGGATGAGATCAACGGCCATATGCAGATGATCAAAGGCGGCGGCGCGGCGCTGACCCGTGAAAAGATCATCGCCTCGGTCGCGGATAAGTTTATCTGCATCGCCGACGCCTCCAAGCAGGTCGATATTCTGGGCAAGTTCCCGCTGCCGGTGGAAGTCATTCCGATGGCGCGCAGCGCCGTGGCGCGTCAGCTGGTCAAGCTGGGCGGCCGTCCAGAGTACCGTCAGGGCGTTTTTCACCAGGTGCAATTTGGTGACTTCTGTCACATTTATGCAACCATTCTGATTTACACGCTACCATTTCTTCTCTTTCTGGTGTTTTGTCCTGCGATTTCCCTCTGGATGACATTTCTTCAGGACGGCGACGCAAACGTTCATATTGCCGCGATAGTTTTTTTTGATATGTTGCTGAGACGAACTTTCGTTCAGCACGACATCAGTTAAGACAAAACAGGACGGGGAAATGGCTAAGGTATCACTGGAAAAAGACAAGATTAAATTTCTGCTGGTTGAAGGTGTGCATCAAAAGGCAATCGATAGCCTTCGCGCAGCGGGTTACACCAACATTGAATTTCATAAAGGCGCGCTGGATTCAGAACAGCTGAAAGCGTCGATCCGTGATGCCCATTTCATCGGCCTGCGTTCCCGTACCCATCTGACTGAAGAGATTTTCGCCGCAGCGGAAAAACTGGTTGCCGTCGGTTGCTTCTGCATCGGGACCAACCAGGTCGATCTGAACGCCGCTGCGAAGCGCGGTATTCCGGTGTTTAACGCGCCGTTCTCTAACACCCGCTCGGTGGCCGAGTTGGTGATCGGCGAACTGCTGCTGATGCTGCGCGGCGTGCCGGAAGCCAACGCCAAAGCGCACCGCGGGGTGTGGAACAAGCAGGCGGTCGGCAGCTTCGAAGCGCGTGGTAAAAAGCTGGGCATCATCGGTTACGGCCACATCGGTACCCAGCTTGGCATTCTGGCGGAATCGCTGGGAATGCACGTCTTCTTCTATGATATTGAAAACAAACTGCCGCTCGGCAACGCCACTCAGGTACAGCATCTCTCCGACCTGCTGAACATGAGCGATGTGGTCAGCCTGCACGTTCCGGAAAACGCCTCTACCAAAAATATGATGGGCGCGGAAGAACTGGCGCTGATGAAGCCGGGCGCGCTGCTGATCAACGCCTCCCGCGGTACCGTGGTGGACATTCCGGCGCTATGCGATGCGCTGGCCAGTAAGCATCTGGCCGGGGCGGCTATCGACGTCTTCCCGACTGAACCTGCGACCAACAGCGACCCCTTCACTTCGCCGCTGTGCGAGTTTGATAACGTGATCCTCACACCGCATATCGGTGGCTCCACTCAGGAAGCGCAGGAGAACATCGGTCTGGAAGTAGCTGGCAAGCTGGCGAAATACTCTGACAACGGGTCAACCCTGTCGGCAGTTAACTTCCCGGAAGTTTCTCTACCGCTGCACGGCGGCCGCCGTCTGCTGCATATCCATGAGAACCGGCCGGGCGTCCTGACCGCAATCAACCAAATCTTCGCCGCGCAGAGCATCAACATTGCCGCCCAGTATCTGCAAACGTCGCCGCAGATGGGCTACGTGGTGATTGATATTGAAGCGGAAGAAGATGTTGCCCAGCAGGCGCTGCAGGCAATGAAAGCGATCCCGGGGACTATCCGCGCCCGTCTGCTGTTCTAATCATTTTTGCCTCTCGGGCAGGTCGCGTACCTGCCCGTTTTTTTGTTAATACTTTCCAGGCTGAATTTCTCGTCCCCGCGTACCTACCAACACCAGGTTTTTCCCGGGGTGATGACCGCCGGCAGCGGGATATCCCACTCTTCGCTCGGCAGGCTATCCACCTGCTGGCAGTCGTGCGCGTAGCCCACCGGCTGCAGGCGATACTGCTGCCAGTTTTGCAGCGTCCGGTCGTAAAAACCGCCGCCCATTCCCAGCCGTTGGCCACTGACATCGAAGGCCACCAGCGGGGTCACCAGCACATCGAGTTCAGCCAGCGGCAGCACATCCCGCACATCGAGCTTCGGTTCGCGGATCTTCAGGCGATTCACGATCAGTTGGCTCTGCGGATGGTAGTGTAAAAACAGCAGATTGCCGGGGCTAAAGGGATGCAGCACCGGGAGATATACCCGCTTGCCGGCGCGCCAGAGCTGGTCGATCAGCGGCTGAGTGTCCAGCTCGCCGTCAAAGGAGAGAAACAGCGCCACGTTGTGGGCGAGAACTACCGGCGGCCAGGCCATCATCCGCTCGGCGGCCTGTTGGGCAAACAGGCGCTGTTGCTCCGGGCTGAGTGCGCGTCGACGATCGCGGATCTGCTGGCGAATATGCTGACGGGAGAGCAGGGTATCGGTCTGTATAGTCATGCAGGTCTCGTTACGAGCTGGCGAAACAATAGGAGCAAGTGTAATACAGGGCGGCTTCAGCCGAAAACACGTATGGGGGATGATGCGAAGTAAAGAAGGGAATCTCCGAGATGCCGCCGCAGGCTGTAACCCTTGAACCCTTGGTTCAAGGTGAATGTGTCGTCACGGTTTTAAGGCTTCTCGGACGAACCGAGCATGCTCACCAACCGTGGAGCGCCACATTCTTGTGGTATGAAATATCGGCTCAGGGGACTGGCCCGCTTGCAAACATCTCAGAGAAATTTTGTTCTTGCGATTACTCTAACACAGTTAACTGCAAAGTGTTATTCAAACTTCGACCCTGGCTTTTCGCTTATGCGACCTTGCTCAAGCAATGCCTACGGGTTGTGCAGACATGCCACCTTCCTGCTGATTGACTGCGCTGCCTTCACACCCTGGCCCGGGTCTGCGAAGGGGCGACACTATAGCTACCCTGGTGCGAAGATACAAGCCCTATTCTGGTTCACCAGGGTCCAAAGTGGTAGCATACCATGAATATTCCTCCCAACGATGACGAATGCGCATGTCTATACAGAACGAAATGCCTGGTTACAACGATGTAGACCAGTTACTGAACCAACAAGGGGTAGGTCTCACCCCGGCCGAAATGCACGGTTTGATCAGCGGATTGCTGTGCGGCGGCAACACGGACAGCAGCTGGCAGCCGCTGGTGCACGACCTGACCAACGAAGGTCTCGCCTTTGGCCATGAACTGGCTCAGGCGCTGCGTAACATGCATTCCGCCATCAGCGATTCACTGGATGACGACGGTTTCCTCTTTCAACTGTATCTGCCGGAAGGCGATGCGGTGAGCGTCTTTGACCGTGCCGACGCCCTCGCCGGTTGGGTCAACCACTTCCTGCTTGGTCTTGGCGTTAGCCAGCCGAAGCTGGATAAAGTGAAGGATGAAACCGGGGAAGCGATTGACGATCTGCGTAATATTGCCCAGCTGGGCTACGATGAAGACGAAGATCAGGAAGAGCTGGAGATGTCTCTGGAGGAGATTATCGAGTATGTCCGCGTTGCCGCACTGCTGTGCCACGACACCTTTGCCCGTCAGCAGCCAACCGCACCGGAAGTCCGCAAACCGACATTACACTAACTAAAATTCGTTCAGGGGGCGTCATGACTCAGCAGGAATTTCTATCGCGTCGCCAGACGCTGTTGGCGCAGATGCAGCCAGGCAGCGCGGCGCTGATTTTCGCCGCACCGGAAGCGGTGCGCAGTGCAGATTCGGAATATCCCTACCGGCAGAACAGCGATTTCTGGTACTTCACCGGCTTTAACGAACCAGAAGCGCTGCTGGTGTTGATTAAAAGCGATGAAACCCACAACCATAGCGTGCTGTTCAACCGGGTTCGCGATCTGACCGCTGAGATCTGGTTTGGACGCCGTCTGGGCCAGGAGGCCGCGCCGGCGAAGCTTGGCGTCGACCGGGCGCTGGCATTCAGCGAAATCAACCAGCAGCTGTATCAGCTGCTCAACGGTCTGGACGCGATCTACTTCGCCCAGGGTGAATATGCCTATGCCGATGAGATTGTGTTCAACGCCCTCGAAAAACTGCGCAAAGGCTCGCGCCAGAATCTGCAGGCGCCGAACTCGGTTATCGACTGGCGGCCCATTGTGCATGAGATGCGCCTGTTTAAATCCGCGGAAGAGCTTGCCGTGATGCGCCGCGCCGGGGAGATCACCGCGCTGGCCCATACCCGGGCGATGGAAAAATGCCGCCCTGGCATGTTCGAATATCAGCTGGAAGGTGAAATTCTCCATGAATTCAACCGCCACGGGGCACGTTTCCCCTCCTATAACACCATCGTTGGCGGCGGCGAAAACGGCTGTATTCTGCACTACACCGAAAACGAATCTGAACTGCGCGACGGCGATTTAGTCCTGATTGACGCCGGCTGCGAGTATCGCGGCTATGCCGGGGACATTACCCGCACCTTCCCGGTAAACGGTAAATTTACCCAGCCGCAGCGCGAGATCTACGACATTGTGCTCGAATCGCTGGAGACCGCGCTGAAACTCTATCGGCCGGGCACCTCGATCTGTCAGGTCAACCAGGAAGTGGTGCGCATTATGATTACCGGCCTGGTGCGGCTGGGGATCCTGAAAGGCGAGATTGACGAGCTTATCGCCAACAACGCCCACCGCCCGTACTTTATGCATGGCCTGAGCCACTGGCTGGGTCTGGATGTGCACGATGTCGGTAATTACGACACCGACCGTTCGCGCGTCCTGGAGCCGGGAATGGTGCTGACCGTCGAGCCGGGACTGTATATCGCCACCGATGCCGACGTGCCGGCGCAGTATCGCGGCATCGGCATCCGTATTGAAGATGACATCGTGATTACCGAAGACGGTAACGAAAATCTCACCGCCGGCGTGGTGAAGAAGGCGGATGAGATCGAGGCGCTGATGGCGGCGGCGCGCCAGTCATGAGCGTGCTGATCGTCGGCGGCGGGATGACCGGGGCGACGCTCGCGCTGGCCATCTCCCGTTTGACCGGCGGCGCGCTGCCGGTCCACCTCATTGAAGCGCAGGATCCGCATTCGTCACGCCACCCTGGCTTTGACGACCGGGCGATCGCCCTGGCTGCGGGCACCTGCCAGCAGCTGGCGCGTATCGGTATCTGGCAACGCCTCGCCGAACGCGCGACGCCCATCCAGCGAGTACACGTCAGCGACCGCGGTCATGCCGGGTTTGTGAATCTGGCGGCCGCGGATTATGGCCTGTCGGCGCTGGGCCAGGTGGTTGAACTCCACGATGTCGGCCAGCGGCTGTTTGGTCTGCTGCGCGAGGCGCCGGGCGTCACGCTGCACTGTCCGGCGAAAGTGGAAGCGGTCAGTCGCAGCCAGGAGAGCGTCAGCCTTACGCTTGAGGGCGGCGAAATCATTAACGGTAAGCTGCTGGTGGCGGCGGACGGTTCCCGTTCGGCACTGGGCGCCCGCTGCGGCATCAGCTGGCAGCAGCAGCCGTATGAGCAGATAGCGATCATTGCTAACGTCAGCACCGCGTTGCCCCACGAAGGTCGCGCCTTCGAGCGCTTTACCGAGCATGGCCCGCTGGCGATGCTGCCGATGTCGCAAGGGCGCTGCTCGCTGGTGTGGTGTCATCCGCAGTCGCGCCGCGATGAGGTGCAGAGCTGGTCTGACGAACGCTTTTGTCAGGAGCTGCAGCAGGC
>PPYE01158109.1_pt1 | contig 12138 bp, 8 predicted proteins | sample 1559881 | NCBI WGS metagenome assembly PPYE01 (sample SAMN08240022, study PRJNA423297) | Human gut metagenome, whole genome shotgun sequencing project.
CGGCGGCCCGTTCTGGGCGCGCCTCAATCGTAGCCCGAGACGGGCCCGGGCTGACAATTTCGACTGTAATGGACGTTCTAAAATGACTACCCAATGACTACTCTGTGGTGTCGTCGTCCTCGGCAAGTTGGGGGAACACGGCGTCCTTGGGCATGGTGACCTTCGTCAGCGAGGTGAGCTTTTTGCTCAGCGACGTGTCCGTCTTGACCAGGTCGCTGAGCGTCACGATCTTGTAGCCGTCGGCAATGAGGCCGTCGATAATCTGCGGCAGCGCCTCGAGCGTCTGCTCGGCGCATTCGTCTCTATCGGTGAGCAGCACGATATTGCCCGGCGTCACCGAATCGAGCACCGTCGAGACCTGCTCGTCGGCACCGTTGAGCAGCCAGTCACCCGAGTCAATATTCCACGAGACCACGGCGGAGACCAGGTCCATCGCATCAATCCAGTTTTGCTCGTCAAAGGCAGCGTAGGGAGCACGCAGTAGCATCGTCTTCACGCCGGTCGCCGACTTAATCGCATCGGTGCCTTTCGGGATCTGTTCGCGTACCGCCTCACGGTCCTGACCCTTGAGCGAATCGTCGCTGTAGCTGTTGGATCCGATCTCGCACCCGGCATCGACAATCGCCTTGGCCGTGGCAGGCGAGGCCTCGGCCGCATCGCCCGAAAGGAAGAACGTCGCGGTGACGCCCTTTTCCTTGAGCACCTGCAAGATCTGTTTGGTGGCGCCGCTCGGACCCTCGTCAAACGTCAGCGCCACGTACTTTTTGTTGCCCTTGGGCGCCACGCTGGCGCACGCAACAACGCAATCGGTGGCGGGCACAACCTCGCCGCGGTCTTGCGTCTTGCCCGACTGCTCACCAACCCACACCTCGGAGCGGCCCTGGACACCCCACGTCTGCACATACTCGATAGCGCCCGTACCCTCGACCTTGAGCTTGGGCTCGATAACCGTAGCCTGAACCTCGTGCTTCTCGTAGGTGTTACGGCCATCCTTGACCGTCACCTTCTCGCCGCCCTCAAGTTCGCGGCTACCCCATTTGCCCTGTTTCACGCGCTTGCCGTCGACCTTCACCGACAGCTTTTCGCCCCCATGGCGCTTGAGCACGCTGTCATCGACGGCCAGCAGGTCGCCTGCGTCGTAGGTGTCAGTCAACTCCTGGTCGTCGATGAGATTCTGCAGCGTAGAGCCCACACGCACCGCGGTCTTCTGGCCGTTGAGCTCCACGTCCACACTGCGGTTGACGTAGCCCACGACGGCAGCGATAAACAGCACGAGCGCGCAACCCACGGCGATGAGCGCGTAGGGCAGGCGAGACGAACGACGGGGCGTACGGCTGTTGCCGATGCGCGCACTGCGGTCGCTAAAGCCGCGGCTATGGTTGAGATACATCGCGCCGGGCTTACGGTGACGCTTGCGCTGACCGCTGGGCAGCTGCCCCAGGTCGCGGCGCGCCGTCGGACGCGTACCCGAACGCCCGTTTAAGTTGGATCCGTTTTGGCGCATGTGCCCTCCCCCATAAACACAGCAAGCCGGAGCAACAGGTCTCCGGCTTGCCTCCCATCATTTGGTACGTCGCTATTTTGTAGCTTTTGACGAGCCTCCGCTCGCCTTTTGGTATTCGTCCTTAAAGGCCTTGAACATGCCGCGCGTCTTGCCGAGCTGCTTGCCCAGTGCGCGACTGCCCTTGTCCACGGCAACCGATCCCTTGTCGTCGAGCACCTTGGCGCCCTTCTTGACCTTATCGCCCACCACGACGCTTGCCTCGGCAGCCTTTGCGGCGGCGCCGCCCGAATACCCGAGCGACTTGACCTCGTCCGAGACGACCATCGCGCCGTTCTCGTAGCCGCGCAGCATCGTCGGCGGCACCTGCGTGTCACCAACCAAAACACTCGAAGCAGCACCGGCGGTCACATAGAACGTCTGCACGACACCCGAACGCGGCTTGAACTCCACATCCGAGCAATAGCCCACGACATCGCCCGACTCCGTGCGCACGTCCATGCCAACCCAGATAATGCAATCGTCCAGGTTGATGTCGAGGCGCTTGGCCGCAGCGGCATCGTAGGTGCCCTTGACGTCGTCAACCGCGATGGCGCCCTCGTAGACGCCAATGGCATCGAGCGCCACAAATCGGTCGGGGCGCTCGATCATACCCGCGATATCGGACTGGCGAACCATAAAGCCCACCACGCGCGTACCGCCCGGGGTAAAGACCGGAAAGTGAATCTTGCCGAGCTTTTTAGGGCTGCGCGGCGTGCCATCTTTTTTGGTGCGCTTGTCCTCGGTAGGCTTGCGATAGATCTTGGCGCCGACAAAATCCCCGGCGCGCATTATGCCTCGGTCGAGGGCTCCGCAGCCTCGGTATCAGCCTCGACGGCGTTCTCGACCACGACATCGGCGGCGGGCGTCACGTTGCCGCCCGAGATGGCGTCGTTGAGCTGCTCGCGTAGCTGGTCCATGCGCTCGCGAGCAAGATCGACCTTGGCACGCAGGTCATCGGTCTTGGCGTCGACCATCGGGCCAAAATCGTTGACCGCGGCGCGGGCCTCCTCGGCACCGTGCTCGTAGGTGTCGCGCATGTTATCCCAGGCGTCGTTGGCGATATCGGCAGCCATGGCGCGGGTCTCGGCGCCCGAGCGCGGAGCCAGGGCGACGCCGATGATGGCGCCGGCGGCAGCACCGAAGAGCGCACCCGAGATAAAGTTGAAAGTCTTACCCATGTTCATTCCTCTCCTGCGGGCACCTCGGCGCCCACCGTTTGAATGTTGTCCATTATACCCGCAGCACTGCGCTTGCCGTCTTGCTCATCTGCGTACGGTAAAGGCGCAGGTACATAATGGTGATAAGCGAGTGAGCCTACTCCTGCGGCACGGCCGGCATGGCCACCGTGGCGGCCGGGTCTTCGCCGGCGCCGTCAACGAGCGGCAGCGTTCCCTCGTGCGCGGGGGCAACCGGAGCCGTCGCCGCGCCACCGTAGACGGCAGCGGGGGCCTCGTGGCTCTCAGCGGTCGCGCCCTCGGTATCGATTGCCTCCTGCGGCACGTCGTCAAAGTTCGGGACGCCCTGGGGCTCCGCGGACTCGGGCTCGGAAGCCGCCTCGGCAGGCGCCTCGCCCTCGGTCGCGTCCCCGGCCTCGTCCTCGGCGTTCGCGGCGGCGACGGCCTCGTGCGGATCCTTGCCCTCGGCCTCGGCACGCATGCCCAGCACCAGGTTGCGCAGGCCCGCGACCGTACCGTCCACATCGGGAGCGGGCTGGTCCGCATGCAGATAGGCCCAATCCATCATAAAGGTCGCCGAAGACAGCGCGCCGATGGCCAGCGCGTCGTCGGGACACGAAAGCTCGACCTCAAAGACACGCTCATCGTGCTCGCTCACACGAGTGCGGCCGCACGAAATGCTGCCGGCAAGCCCGGTCTCGTTCATGAGCTCGACCGTCACGTGCTCCAGCAGATGGCAAAGCTCGGTCTGGCCCATGCAGTCCTGGAACTCGCGACCGGAATCGCCCAGGCACAGATGCTTGGCAATCGCGGGCACCAGGTAGTACACGCGCGCCGTGGCTTCGATGTCCTCCGAGGTCATGAGCGGCATGCCGGGGTTCACCAGCACATGCGCGCAGATCTTGTCCTCGCTGACGGTGACCTTAAGGATGTTGAACAGGCCTGCCATAACTCTCCCCTACTCTTCCTTGCCCTACTCGTCGCCGTCGTGCGGGTCCGCAGAGCCCGCACCCGACACCGTCGGCTTATCTGCCGAGGGCTCGGAATCCTTCTTATCGGTTTCGGCCGGAGCGATCACGCGAATGAGCGAGATGCGCTGGCCACGCATCGACTGCACCTTAAACTTGTACCCCGCGACCTCAAACACCTCTCCGATGTCGGGTACCGAGTCGCAAAGCTCCAAAATCCAGCCGGCGATGGTCTCATAATCATCGCTTTCCTCGAGCGGCCAACCAAGCTCAATCGCGTCATCGCACGAAAAACGCCCATCGACGAGCCACTCGCGGCGCGAAAGGCGCGTGAGGTACTTATTGTCGGGGTCGAACTCGTCCTCGATCTCGCCCACGATCTCCTCGACGATGTCCTCGATGGTGATGATGCCGGCCGTGCCACCGTACTCGTCCACGACCACTACGATCTGGTCGTGCGAGGTCTGCATCTCGGACAGCAACGGCAGGATGTCCTTGGTGTCGGGCACAAAGGTGGCGTCGCGCAAAAAGTCGGCGATGGGCTGGTCGCCCTTGCCGTCGAGCGAAGGCTGGATCAGGTCCTTGATGTGCGCGATGCCGGCGACGTTGTCGGGATCCTCGTGATAGACGGGGATGCGGCTAAAGCCGGTCTGGCGCATGGTGGACAGCACGTCGGCGACCGTCTCGTCGTCCTCGCACATGGTAGTGTCCACGCGCGGCACCATGACCTCGCGGGCAACGGTGTCGCCCAGGTCGAAGATCTCGTGGATCATGCGCTTTTCCTCGTCGAGCAGGTCGTCCTGCTCCGAGACCATGTACTTAATCTCTTCCTCCGAGACATTCTGGCGGTCGTCGGCGCTCTTGATGCGCAGGATGCGGGCCAGACCATCGGAGCAAGCGCCGGTCAGCCACACGAGCGGACGGGCGATCTTTTGGAAAAACGACAACGGTCCCACGACCTGCTTGGACACGCCCTCGGCGTTGGCCAGACCGATGCGCTTGGGCACAAGCTCGCCAATCACGATGGACACGAAGGCGACCGCAACGGTGATGATGACCGGCGCCAGGCCGCGCGCGATGGCAGAGAGCGGCGCGATGCCAAAGCTCGTGAGCCACGTGGCAAGCGGGTCGGACAGGCTCGTCGAGGCGACGGCAGACGAGGCAAAGCCCACGAGCGTGATGGCGACCTGGATGGTGGCGAGCAGCTGGTCGGAATCGGCGGCCAGCTTAATGGCGCGCTCGGCGCGCTTGTCGCCCTCCTCGGCCTCGTGCTCCAGCACGGCGCGCTTAGCCGTGGTGAGCGCCATCTCGGACATGGAGAAGTAGCCGTTGATGAGGGTCAAAACGAGGGTGGTGATAAGGGAGATGGTTATGTCCATCGGGAGTTTCTCGAACCTCCAAGATTCGGGACGTTAGGGTAAAACGTTGATGACAGATACGGCAATTGCACCGGCGCCCAAACGAGGACGCGGGCGCGCGGACATGGTCGCTAGATTACGAAGAGGATCACCGCCATGAACTGGAAGATGCTGCCGGCGAGCACACACAGGTGAAACACGCTGTGCAGATAGCGCACGTTTTTGGCGATATAGAACGGCACGCCCGCGGTGTAGCACACGCCGCCGACGGCGAGCAGGGCAAGTGCCACGGGGTTGAGCAGCGCCACGAGCTCGGGCAGCTTAAAAACGACGAGCCAGCCCATCAGCAGGTAGACCAGGCCGCTTACCCAGTGCGGTTGACGCTCACGCATAAAACACTCGAGGGCGATGCCGATGATGGCGATGGCCCACACGGCAAAGAACAGCACAGCGCCGCCGTCGTTTGCGAGCGTGATGAGGCAAAACGGCGTATAGCTGCCGGCTATGAGCAGGTAGATGCAGCTGTGGTCGATAATGCGGAACACGCGTTTAGCGCCCGCGGGCTGAATCGCATGGTAGAGCGTAGAGGCTAGGTATTCGAGGATAATGCTGGCGCCATAGACAATTGCCGCGGCCATGTGGGCCGGGCCCCCGCCGCGCAGGGCGGCGAATACGATCAGGAGCACCAGGCCCGCGATGCCCAGCAGGCAGCCGACACCGTGGGTGACGGAGTTCATGATCTCCTCGCCCACCGTGTAATGTGGAACGGCCGCGGTCTTGGGTCGCGGCTTAGAACTGTCGCTCGAATCGGACATGCCGGTTACATCCTCCAACGTAAAGAGTTCCCAACACTATATCAAAGCGTCTAGGTACGTGCGAAATTTGCACCATACGTGACCCTTTGTTTACCCATTCTTTGCCTGTTGACGCATCAACGGCGAACGTCCATAATGCGCTTGCATTAAATGTTGATGTATTAACATCTTATAGGAGAATACCGCATGGCTCAAAACGCACGTTCCCATCGAAAGCTCAAGATAGCCGGCATCGTTGCACTGGTGGTTGTCGTTGCGCTGCTCGGATTTGCCGGCAACTTTCTGTTTGACTTCGCGCTGAATCCCCAAGCGCCCTACACCATGAAGATGATGCAGGATAGCAAGAACGACAAAGAAGGCGAGCAGCCGGATGCCGAGGAAACCGAGGCGCGGGCGTGGTTTAAAGAGAATCGCGAGAGCAGCAGCCTCACCGCAGATGACGGAACCGAACTTGCCGCTTGGTATTTTGCCGCCTCGGAGAACACCCACGATTACGCCGTCTGCCTGCATGGATATACCAACGAGCCCATCGGCATGGCCCGATACGCCAAGCGCTTCCACGACCGCGGCATGAACGTGCTTGCGCCTGCCGCCCGCGCCCACGAGCGCTCCGGCGGCGACTATATCGGCATGGGCTGGCCCGAGCGCCTCGATATCGTCGCATGGATCGAGCAAATCGTTCAGGCTGACCCCAAGGCGCGCATCCTGGTCTTTGGCGAATCCATGGGCGCGGCGACCGCCATGAACGTCGCGGGGGAATCTCTGCCCGCAAACGTGAAATGTATTATCGAGGACTGTGGTTATACGAGTGTTTGGGACGAGTTTTCTCTGCAGCTCAAGGACGTGTTCGGCCTGCCCAGCTTTCCCTTGCTCGATGTAGCAAACTTGGTGTGCAACGTGCACGCGGGCTACGACTTTCATAAGGCGAGCAGTGTGGAGCAACTCAAACACGCGACGGTTCCCATGCTGTTTATCCACGGCGACCAGGACACCTTTGTGCCGTACAGTATGCTCGACCAAAACTACGACGCGTGCGCCAGCAAGGTCAAGCAAAAGCTCACCATCCATGGCGCCACCCACGCCAAGAGTGCGCAAGTTGACCCCGAGCTCTACTGGAACACGGTCAACAACTTCCTCGACGAGTATTTTTAGGCAAATAGTACGGTTTACTGGCCTATCTGACCCCCTGCTTTCGGAAGTGCGGGGAAAATCGCGGGAAGCACGACCAGACCGCAGTTTTACCAACAATTTATCAGGGGTTTTGTTGCCAAAAATCGGTTTGTGGTCGGTGGTATTCGATTTTTCACCGCACTTCCGAAAAGCCGCCCGCGAGAGCTGTGCTCGCGGGCGGCTTTTGCTAACGTTGCGCTGCAAAAGTGCTTGTTTTGTCCAATAGCTAGGCGCTATTTAACCTCGAAGAGCTCGTACTTGCTCGTGCCCAGGCCGATCTTCTCGGCATGCGCGATGCACGCGCGCCAATCGGTGTCGGGATGCGTGATGCAGAAGGGATCCTTGGCCTGCTCGCCCTCCAGACGCTCATGATTATGCTCCATCTTGGCCGCGCTGTCGGTAAGCTCGGTGTTGGGCAGCGGCTCGGACGCCATGACGGCATCGGCGCAGGCCTGGTCGATGGCGACCGGGTCGAAGCTCGCGAACATGCCGATGTCGTTGACGATAGGCGTATCGTTTTCGGGATGGCAGTCGCAGTTGGGGCTGATATCCATAGCAAGCGAGATGTGGAAGCTCGGGCGGCCGTCAACGACGGCCTTGGTGTACTCGGCGATCTTGTGGTTGAGCACATCGGCCGCGGCGTCATAGTCGGGCTTGATGCAGTCCTGGTTGCACGCCGCAATGCAGCGCCCACACCCCACACAGCGATCGTGGTCGATGGCGGCCACGTGTACCGTGCGAGTGCTACCGTTGGCAAGCTCGCGCTCGCGCGTGCCGTCAAACGAGATGGCGTTGTGCGCGCAGATCCTCTCGCAGGCACGGCAGCCAACGCAGTTGGCGGTATCGACGCTCGGCTTGCCAGCAGCGTGCTGTTCCATCTTGCCGGCGCGGCTGCCGCCTCCCATGCCCAGGTTCTTCATGGCGCCGCCAAAACCGGCCTGCTCATGACCCTTAAAATGGGTGAGGCTGATCACGATATCGGCATCCATGAGCGCCTGACCGATCTTGGCCTCATGCACGTACTCGCCGCCCTCGACCGGGACGAGCGCCTCGTCGGTGCCCTTGAGGCCATCGGCGATGATGATCTGGCAACCCGTGGCATACGGGGTAAAGCCGTTCTGGTAGGCGGTGTCGATGTGCTCGAGCGCGTTTTTGCGGCTACCGACGTAGAGCGTGTTGCAGTCGGTGAGGAAGGGCTTGCCGCCCAGTTCCTTCACGACATCCGCGACGGCGCGGGCGTAGTTGGGGCGCAAAAAGCTCAGATTGCCCAGCTCGCCAAAGTGAATCTTGATAGCAACGAACTTGTTCTCAAAGTCAATCTGTTCAATACCGGCGTGACGGATGAGGCGCTTGAGCTTGTCGAGCTGGCTCTCGCGAGCATGCGTGCGCAAGTTGGTGAAGTACACCTTGGCGGGTGCTGCGGGTGCAGTTGCGGTCATAAATCTATCCCCTCGGTCTATATGGCGTTACAGACATAGAGGATGGTACCAGTTAAAGCAGAGTTAAAGTCAAGTACGGCACCTAGTCATTGGGGACGTTCTTAAATGACTACTCTTGGACTTTGAGGGCTTCGGCCAGACTGACGCGCTTGATGGAGCGCGTGTGCAGCAGCGCCACGACCAGGTAGGTCGCAAAGCCGATTCCTGCGCACGCCGCCATGGACCAAGCGGGCACGTAGATCTCGATATTGCCGTTATAGGCGAGCAGCATCGAGCGGAAGATGGCCGTTAGCGAGCCAATAATGACCGGCAGGCTCAGCACGAGTGACGCTGCCACGCACAACGTGATCGAGCGGATGTACAGATGCGAAATCTCGCTATCGCGATAGCCAAAGACTTTCATGTAGCTGATCGAACGGGCGCTGTGGTCGATCACAGCCTTGGTCAGCAGGTACATAAACAGCAAGAAGATGAACACCGCAAGCCCAACCATCATGCCGATCATTTTGCTCATCATGCCGATGAACTGGTCGCCCACGGCGCGCATGTCGTCGGGCGTGGTATCGCCGGCAAAGTAGCGCGCGTCGAGGTCGAGCTTCTCGTTGCTCACGTAGCCGTTAAAGTAGGCCGCATCGTTGTCAAACAGCTCGTTAAAGTCTTCGATGCTCATATAGACATTCATATCCGACTTAGAGCCCCAAACGCAGTCCTTGCCCACGTACTCAAAGGAATAATTCTCGCCCTCGTACTTGTCGCGAAGCTTAACCTTCTGACCCTCGCTCCAGCCAAACTTGTCGAGCAAGCCACCGCCAAAGACGACGCGTCCGACGCTGACGTCCAGTCCTTTCCAGTAGCGCGAATCGGGCGAGATGCCGTAGATGGAAATCGTCTCCTCGCCATTTCCGTCGCCGCGGTCGTATTGCAGCTGGTAGACGGCGTATTTCTCGGCCTGTGCGATTGCGCCCGCGCCGTTATCGGTCGTATTGACCGGGTGGATATCGTCGTTGTCAGTGTCGATCTTAGAGGCCTTGTCGATCAGGTCGATAGCCTCATCGTGGTCGCAGCCGAGAGCATCGGCAAGGTCATCGAGGCGCGCATAAAGCGCATCCTTCTTGTCCTGGACCTTGGCGAGCGCGTCCTGCGCCGCAGCCAGGCTCTCGGCAGACGGGGATGCGGTCGCGGCATCGGCTGCCGCCTGCGCCGCATCGGCCGCGTCGTCGAGCTCGTCATCGGCATCTTGGGCGGCAGAAAGCAGCGCGCCGTCAACCGACTGCAAGCACTCGAGTGCCGACCACTGCTCGCGCTCCTCGGCAGTGCCCTCGAGCTCCAGCGGAGCCTTGAGCGTGTACTGGTGCTCGGCGACCAGGCTCGTCTCGAGGTTGTCCGCGTAGTGCGTCATCGTGGGCAGAATCGCCAGGCCAAAGAGCAGCAGCAGCGAGGCAAACGCAATGCCCACGAAGAGCGTGGCGAAGTTGCCCAGGTTGCGCAGGAAGATACGCAGGCGGAAGCGCGAGACAAAGCCCATGCGCTCCGGCAGCTGCAGGCCGCGCTTGGTGCCAGACTTGCCGCTCGCCTCGTGGCGAAGAAACTGCAACGGCGTCTTGCCCATCTTGCGAAGCAGACCCACCAGCGTGATGAGGATGAGCGCAGCGGCGGGAACCACGGCGCACTTCACAAAGATCTCCCAGCTCCAGTACACCTGGAAGGGCGGCAGGCTGTACGAGCCGTAATCGAGGCTGCGCATGGGCTCGGTAAAGAACACGACGCCGAGCGCAGTGCCCAAAAGCACCGCGACCACGCCCACGATGGCGGGAAGCGCAAGGTAGTGCAGCACGATCTCGCGTCGACGATAGCCGCTGGCGAGCAGCGTGCCGATGATGGCGCTCTCCTCCTCGATGGTGGCGTCGGTAAGGACCACAAAGACGAACGCCATGATCACGATGATGATGTCGAGCAGCGTCATCCACATCATGGAGTCGCCGTCTACGTCGTCGCGCGCATAGCCAATGCCCTGGTTGGAATCGGCGTCGATGAGGTCATCCACGCGCGCATCGGCGTCGGTCAGCGCCTCGACCATATCCTGCTCCGCATCGATGCGATCCGCGGTGGGGAGGTCGCGATCGGCAAAGGTAAAGGAGTAGGTGTAGGCGGGCGCGCCGCCGGCATCCTCGAGCGCGGCAAAGCCGGCATCGGTGACCTCGGCCACGCCGTACGTGATGGTGTTCACCGTAAAGTCCGAATTGTTGAGGAACAGCGCCTGGCTATCGGGCTGGGTCATGATGCCGCAGATGGTGTAGGTGCGGCCCTCGAGCTCGACCTTATCGCCCACGGCGAGGCCGTTGTTGGTGGCAAAGACACGGTCGATTGCCACCTCATCGTCCGTTTTGGGCTCCTTGCCCTCACAGTAGGACGCGATATCGACCTTGGTGCGGTGCGCATAGGTGCGCAGCGTGCGCTTGGTGCCGTCGTCGCCGGACACCTTTTTGATGATGGCGTCGATGGAGAAATTCTTGTAGAGCGTGACGCCGCCGACGTCGCCGGCTGCATCCTCGGCGGCCTTGAGTTGATCGTCGGTAGCCTCGAAGGAGGTGGTCACGCGGCCGTCCTCAATCGCGTACGCATCGCGCATGTCATCGATAAGGCAGCCGATGGAATGCGCTGCGAGCAAAAATCCCGAGGTGAGAGCGGTGCTTCCGCACATAAGCAAAAAGATGCCCAGGTATTTGCCGATATTGCGGCGCAGCTCGCGCGGGAGACGTTTTGCGAGAGGTGTCATGGCGCCGCCTACCAATCGAGCTCGGCGGCCGCAACGGGCGACTCGTTGAGCTCATCCTCGACGATGTGCCCGTCGCGCAGGCGCAGCACGCGATTGGCCATGTGCGCGATGGCGGCATTGTGGGTGACAATGATGATGGTGCAGCCGTAGGTGCGGTTGACATCCTCCATGAGCTGCAGGATTTCCTTGGACGTCTTGTAGTCAAGCGCGCCGGTGGGCTCGTCGCACAGCAGCAGGCCCGGGTTTTTGACGAGCGCACGGCCGATGGCACAGCGCTGCTGCTGGCCGCCCGAGACCTGGCGCGGGAACTTGTTGCGGTGCTCGTAGAGGCCCAGCGAACGCAGCAGGTCGTCGACATTGAGCGGGTTTTTGGACAGGTGCGCCGTGACCTCGATGTTCTCCTTGATGGTGAGATCGGGCACCAGGTTGTAGAACTGGAAGACAAAACCCAGCTCACGGCGGCGATACTCGCCCAGGTCGGTAGGCTTGAGCACCGTGAGGTCGCAGCCGTCCACCATGATGGAGCCGCCGTCGGCATCCTCCAGGCCGCCGATCAGGTTAAGAAACGTCGACTTGCCCGAACCCGAAGGCCCCAGCATGACGCAGATCTCTCCGCGGTTGATGGACGTGTCGATGCCGTCGAGCACCGTCAGGCGCGCATCACCGTCGCCGTAATGCTTTTTGAGATCCTTAACCTGGACATAGGCTTCCTGCGTTGCCATGGTATCCCCCGTTGTTAGCCTCGTACTACTTTATGAGCGTAATAGTAAACCATGGCGAACTATTTTGGAGCGAGGCCTGGATTTTATTTCAGACTAGTCATTGGGTGTTCCTATAGTTTTGTCAACCGTCGGGGCTACTCCCGGTAGGGCACCCGGTCGCGCATCACGGCGT
>PPYE01540543.1_pt1 | contig 12137 bp, 9 predicted proteins | sample 1559881 | NCBI WGS metagenome assembly PPYE01 (sample SAMN08240022, study PRJNA423297) | Human gut metagenome, whole genome shotgun sequencing project.
TGTACCTTTGCAGCCCAAACTTTAGTATGAATATGCAAGAAGATAAATCCATCATTGAGGTGAGCCATGTATCGAAGTACTTTGGCGATAAAACAGCATTGGATGATGTGACTCTGAACGTGAAAAAGGGCGAGTTTGTGACTATCCTTGGTCCTTCCGGTTGCGGTAAAACCACGTTGTTGCGTCTCATTGCTGGTTTTCAGACAGCTTCGGAAGGCGAAATCCGAATTTCGGGGATGGAAATAACACAAACTCCTCCCCATAAGCGTCCGGTGAATACGGTATTTCAGAAATATGCCTTGTTCCCGCACTTGAATGTGTATGATAACATCGCTTTCGGCCTGAAACTGAAAAAAACACCGAAACAGACCATTGAGAAGAAGGTGAAAGCTGCTTTGAAAATGGTAGGCATGACGGATTATGAATACCGCGATGTGGATTCTCTTTCCGGTGGTCAGCAACAACGTGTAGCTATTGCCCGCGCCATCGTGAATGAGCCGGAAGTGTTGTTGTTGGATGAACCGCTGGCAGCGCTCGATCTGAAAATGCGTAAGGATATGCAAATGGAGCTCAAAGAAATGCATAAATCTTTGGGAATCACGTTTGTGTACGTCACTCACGATCAGGAGGAGGCACTTACGTTAAGTGACACGATTGTCGTGATGAGTGAAGGAAAGATTCAGCAGATCGGTACGCCGATTGATATTTATAATGAACCTATCAATGCTTTTGTTGCGGACTTTATCGGAGAAAGCAATATCCTCAACGGTACCATGATTCATGATAAACTCGTACGTTTTTGCGGTACGGAGTTTGAATGTGTGGATGAAGGATTTGGCGAGAATGTTCCGGTGGACGTAGTCATTCGTCCGGAGGATCTTTATATTTTCCCCGTTTCGGAAATGGCACAGTTAGTAGGAGTGGTAGAGACTTCTATTTTTAAAGGAGTGCATTATGAAATGACGGTGTTGTGCGGCGGATATGAATTCTTGGTGCAGGATTACCATCATTTTGAAGTAGGGGCTGAAGTCGGTCTGTTGGTGAAGCCTTTCGATATTCATATTATGAAGAAAGAGCGTGTTTGCAATACATTCGAAGGAAAATTGCTGGATGCTACTCATGTGGAATTCCTGGGCTGTAACTTTGAATGTGTTCCGGTGGAAGGAATCGCTTTCGATACGAATGTCAAAGTGGAAGTAGACTTTGAAAAAGTGATTCTTCAGGATAATGAAGAAGACGGAACGCTGACGGGTGAGGTGAAATTCATCCTTTACAAGGGTGACCATTATCATCTGACTGTATTGTCAGATTGGGACGAGAATGTATTTGTAGATACGAACGATGTATGGGATGACGGTGACCGTGTAGGTATTACCATCCCTCCAGATGCTATTCGTATAGTTAAAATAACCGATTAACAGGAAAGGAAGTGAATAAGAGGTTTATAGTCTTTTTGTCATCACGTAAGAGTTGGACTCTCCCTTACATTATTTTTTCGGTGATCTTTGTGATTATACCGTTGTTCTTAATTGTCGTATATGCCTTTACCGATGATAGCGGCCATTTGACACTCGCCAATTTTCAGAAGTTCTTCGAACATCCCGAAGCAATCAATACCTTTGTCTATTCGATTGGTATTGCCATTATTACCACCCTTGTTTGTATTTTACTGGGTTATCCTGCTGCCTGGATATTGAGTAACAGCAAGCTGAACCGTTCCAAGACGATGGTCGTACTGTTTATTTTGCCGATGTGGGTAAATATTCTGGTGCGTACCCTTGCTACTGTTGCCTTATTCGACTTTTTCAGTGTGCCGTTGGGCGAGGGAGCGTTGATATTCGGTATGGTATACAACTTTATCCCTTTCATGATTTATCCTATCTACAATACTTTGCAGAAGATGGATCATAGCTATATCGAGGCGGCGCAAGACTTGGGAGCCAATCCTGTGCAAGTCTTTCTGAAAGCAGTCCTTCCGCTTTCCATGCCGGGGGTGATGAGTGGTATCATGATGGTGTTCATGCCGACTATATCGACATTTGCCATTGCCGAGTTGCTGACGATGAATAACATCAAACTCTTTGGTACGACGATTCAGGAAAATATCAATAACAATATTGCTGCTCTTGCTTTATTCTCCGATCGTGATTATTGTGATCTACTCATTTACAGAGGCGAAAGTGTTGGGTAACTGGACGGGATTTTCTACCAAACTTTATTCTTCGTTATTCACTACCGGTGCTCATCATTCTTTGATGAATGCATTGATTAATACGATCACTATCGCTCTACTGGCTGCAACAGCATCTACGTTATTAGGAAGCATCGCTGCTATCGGTATATTCAATCTGAAAGCCCGTTCACGCAAAGCGATCGGATTTGTGAACAGCATTCCTATTCTGAATGGTGATATTATCACTGGTATATCCTTGTTCCTTTTGTTTGTATCTCTGGGGATCACACAAGGCTACACAACCGTAGTGCTTGCTCATATTACTTTTTGTACCCCGTACGTTGTTTTGAGTGTATTGCCCCGTTTGAAGCAGATGAATCCGAATATTTATGAAGCTGCCCTCGACTTGGGAGCTACTCCTATGCAGGCCTTGTGGAAAGTCATAATTCCGGAGATTCGTCCGGGAATGATTAGCGGCTTTATGCTTGCACTGACACTATCCATTGATGATTTTGCCGTAACTGTATTCACTATCGGTAATCAAGGTTTGGAAACGCTTTCTACTTATATCTACGCCGATGCCCGCAAGGGAGGTTTGACCCCGGAACTTCGCCCGCTTTCGGCTATCATTTTTGTCGTGGTACTGGCGTTATTGGTTGTAATCAATTACCGGGCAGGAAAAACGAAGAAAAAAGATTAATAGACTATCAAATGTGCTACTACGTAAATAATATGAAAAGAATAATTCCTGCTATCCTGCTCTTATTGGCTTTGACCGGGTGTTATAATTCCGGTGAACCTCGTGAGCGGGTTCTTAAAATCTACAACTGGGCGGATTACATCGGCGAAGGTGTACTTGAGGATTTCCAGGCATATTATAAAGAACAGACCGGTGAGAATATCCGTATCGTTTACCAGACATTCGATATCAACGAAATCATGTTGACGAAAATTGAAAAGGGGCATGAAGATTTTGATGTTGTTTGTCCTTCGGAATACATCATCGAGCGTATGCTGAAGAAGCATTTGTTGCTACCTATCGACACGAATTTCGCACATTCTCCCAATTACATGAATAATGTGGCTCCATTTATTCGTAAGCAGATTAATAAATTGAGTCAGCCGGGTGAAAAAGCCAGCCGCTATGCTGTATGTTATATGTGGGGGACGGCAGGTATTCTGTATAACCGGGCTTATGTGCCCGATTCGGTAGCCCTGTCCTGGGATTGCCTTTGGAATAAAAAGTATGCCGGAAAGATCCTGATGAAGGATAGTTATCGTGATGCTTATGGAACAGCCGTGATTTATGCGCATGCAAAGGAACTGAAGGAGGGAACGGTAACAGTGGAAGAGTTGATGAACGACTATTCTCCACGTGCGATGGAATTGGCTGAAAAATACTTAAAAGCCTTGAAACCGAACATTGCTGGCTGGGAAGCGGACTTTGGCAAGGAAATGATGACGAAAAATAAAGCTTGGCTGAATATGACTTGGAGCGGTGATGCAATCTGGGCGATTGAAGAGGCCAATGCGGTAGGAGTGGATTTGGATTATGAAGTTCCCGAAGAAGGAAGTAATATCTGGTATGACGGTTGGGTGATCCCGAAATATGCCAGAAATCCGGAAGCGGCTAGTTATTTTATCAACTTTATGTGTCGTCCGGATATAGCCTTGCGGAATATGGATTTCTGCGGATATGTAAGTTCCATAGCTACTCCCGAAATACTGGAAGAGAAGATAGACACCACTCTTCATTATTATTCCGATTTAAGTTACTTTTTCGGACCGGGTGCAGACAGCGTGCAGATTGATAAAATACAATATCCGGATCGTAAGGTGGTGGAACGATGTGCCATGATTCGTGATTTTGGCGATAAGACAAAAGAAGTTCTTGATATTTGGTCGCGTATTAAAGGAGATAATTTGGGAGTGGGTATCACTATTCTTATTTTCGTCGTTGTTGCATTGATGAGTGGTTGGATGATTTATAAGAAGTGGCAGCGTTATAATCGTCAGAAACAACAAAGACGTAGAAGCAGAAGGAAAAAGGTCAGGAGGAATTAGTGTTTCTCCGGATTGCAAACAAAAAATAAATTAGGTGGAAAATAAAAGCGGTATCTACGGTAAGAAATAAGAAGCACGGTGAACAGAATGCTGATGGCAGGATGTTCGCCGTGCTTGGTATTTATCGTCTTTTCATTTCTCGGAGAATGTCCTTGGTGTCCTTATCTACCCGGAATGACTCAATTGTTTTTTGCAGTGCCTTGTTGTAAGTCCAGTTATCCAGTGTGCTATGTTTCAGATACTCCATTGTCTTTTGGGGAAATTTGATAAAACACAATGATATCATCCATGCCATAGCCATGCGTGCATAATATGCATCATGATTGAATGAGTCGGCATATTTCAGTAACGAATCGATATGCGCGTCATCTACATAATGGAAAAGCATCACAATTCCGAAACGTATTTCAAATTCTTTAGAGGATTTCAGATAGGGTTGGATAAATTGCCATACGTTTTCTTTTCCTTTTTTCACAGAAGTTTTCAGTTCACTGCAGAATATGTCGCATACAGCCCAATTATCTATACGGGGAATGAACATCGTTACGTATTTCATTTGTTCTTCAAGTTCCATTTTTGCCAGTCCGATAATCATTCCCTGAAGCATTGTTTCTTCATAATAGTTAGTCTCGGTTGATTCGACAAATGTACGCCAGTCTTCTTTCTTTATAATTTCTTTGGCCATTGTTCGCAGTTGGGGGATGCGTACGCCGAGAATGTTGTTAGCTCCCGGGAGGAGGGAAGAGTGAAATTCCTGATATTGGGAATCTACTAGCGCCTGTAATTCTTTCCGGATGTTTTCAGTTATAGTCATTTTTCATATCGTTGGTTATTTCACAAAGGTATAAAAAAAGAGTATGCGTACTGTGGCAGGCATACTCTTTTTTGAGACAATTCCCATCATAATGAAAATACTTTGGGAAAGCTTGTCCGATCGGTTACTTCTTGACCATGTCGAAACTGAATGTGGTAATCGGGAAGTCTTTCAACGGCACTCCTTCTACTTCCACCTGGGTTGCTTTGATCACAAAGGTAAGTTTTTTATCTTTATATGTATATTGACCCTGTTCTTCTGCTTCTATGGTTACTTTTACAGTAATTTGAGGATCTTCTTCTCCATCCGCTTTTACTTGAGTCGGGGGCGTATATTTTATTTCCAAAGGTTCAGGTTTCAATTGAAGTAGAATGGAGCCTTTGCCATCATCATTAAAGGCAGCAGTATAAGGAATGTTGTAATTGATATCGTCCAGATTCTCAATGATAACTTCGGCAGCTTCTTCACCGACGATACTTCTGATCAAATCGTCAACCGGAAGTTTTTTAATCATAATTTGATTGTCTTTTACTTCAGCGGTAACTGTGGCTCCTTGCGGTTGTTCTTCTTTGGAGGAGTAGTTTTGTGGATTGACGGATGGAGCGGTTTCTGTTAACATCTTACCGGAATAGTTTCCATCCACATCTTTAAGTGAATATACGGGAATATCTGAATCGTCATCATTGCTGCATGCAGTGAAAGTGCTTATCAGGCCTGGCAATACTACAAGGAGAACAAAGCGATTAAAACAACGAGTTTTTTTTATTTCAGTTAAAATTTTCATACTGTTTAAAATTAGATTATTAATTTTCAAAATTAAGGTGTACGTACATAGAGTAAATGCCGGTATTTGTGAAATACTGCGTATGGAAATAAAAACAAAATGTTTTTTTTTGCAGGAATGCTGTTGCAGAGGTCCCATTCATCAGGACCTTTGCAACAGATAGCAGACTTCGTATACTATTGTTTTTTTATAATAGATTCGCTTGGTGTTATTCCGAAATATTCTTTGTATTTATGTCGGAAGTTTTTTAGATTCTTTAATCCTATCATTTCCGGAACCACATTTACAGAGTATTTTCCGCTTTCTAACAGTTCACGGGCTTTTTCCATTCGGATTCGGTATATAAAAAATTTAGGTGCTTCTCCTGTCAGCGATTTCCATTTATTGAAGAAAGTAGTTCTACTCATATATAGTTCGGACGCGACTTCATCAATAGTCAGGTTTTCCTGATCTATATTTTTTAGAATATAGTCTTTCACACGATCGATGAATACGTAATTATCTTCATTCAGGTTTTCGTTCTCTTTTATCTTTAAGAATTGTTCCCCGAATATTTTTTGTAGGAATGATTTTCTAAGGAAACGACTATTTTTGATTAGAACGTTTATTTCTATTTTTAAATCTTCTACATGAAAAGGAGTATGTAAAAAGACATCGGCCAGCGAGGCCTCTCTGGTGTTTTGTTGTTTGCCGTCCAGATATGAACCGTAAAGGATAATAGGTATAATAGAGGTCTCTCCGGACGTTTTTAGTCTTGAAGAGAGTTCGTTTCCATACATCCCATGCAACATCATGTCACAAATCACGATGTCCGGGTATTCTTCTCTGATGTATTTCAGGGCCTCCAGACCGTTGTCGAAGCTTTTTACAATGAAGTGTTCGGATAAGCGTGTTTCCAGATAAGACCTGAAGTCTGCATTACTGTCAGCAAGGAGTACTGTAGGCTTGGCTGACTTTCTTTTATGAGTCTCTTTACAGAACAGAGAGTCAATCTTTTTTTCTTCCTGATTGACTGTGAACTGTATGGGAGTATATTCGGACATATTTTTATGTGTATATTTTAATGGAAATCTTAGTAAAACACTCTGTTGGGAGTGATTGATGAGAATCTTGCCGTTGCACAGTCTTAACAGTTTCTTATAAAATATACTTTTATCGAAACTATATTCAAGTTCTTCTCCCCGTTTGAGTAATTGAAGCTTTTTGTATGTGTAACATTGGGTCAATCTCCTGCTTTTGTAACCGGTTATTCTAATTTGCCAGTGTTGAGGGTTTATAGAAATAGCCAAGATAATTGTTTGCTTTTGTCCGGCGTGGTCTATGGCGTTTCTTATGAATTTATCAATGATTGGAGATACCTTACTTTGGTCGAACCAAGTACTGGCATACTTGAATTCTGTCTTTATTTCCAGTTTTATTTGATTGTTGATGGCATGTTCTCTTAAAGAGTCGACTTTATTCCTGATAAACTTTCCGAGTTCATATTCTGCAATATCCACACTTCCGGAATGGGTGAATAACTGTTTCAAATTCATCAGTCCGGTTAAATGTTCGTTGAGACAATCGATCTTTCGGATTGCCAGTAATAACTCCGTTTTGGCATTTTCGGGACAATGATCATTGTATATTGTTTTTAATGGAGTATGAATCGATGTGATCGGGGTACGAATATTCCCGAAGGAGTCCATTAAATATTGAATCCCTTCTTTTAATAAATTCTTTTCTTTTTGTATAAATATGAAAGACCAAATCCAATAAATTGAAATTCCGCCTGCAATAAGCAGTGGGACAAGGTATAATTGATAAATAAGAAGTATAGTTATGACAACGGGAACGAGAGGTGATGTTGTTATTGAGTATTTCATTTTAATTTGTTTTAATGGTGCCACTTAGATGGGATACACCTATTTCCTACGTTTGAGATAAAAGAGTAAATTCACTGTAACTATAATCTCACAGTTATGTATTCATAAACTCAAAATATAAATATTTATGGATTTATATTTTGAGAGGTGATAGTTGAAAGTAAAATTTATATGAGGAGCTTGAATCCTAACAATTTGAATCATTCTTTGAGAAATGGTGGATTTCCTCCTGGCAACAATGATAAATAGATCTATTTTTGTTTATTGAATGTTTTTATTTACCGTGTGGTAATACTGATGAGGGGGGGAACGTATTGCATATTCGGTACTATCGATACATATCCCGATAAGTACCACTTTGGATTTTCTCATATAAAGATAGAAAGGAAGTACGATTTATTCCTGCGAAGTAAAAATAATGATAAGTTGTAACAAGTGGATGATGATATGAATATTGGATGACAGTTTGTTTCCGTTTGGTATGATTATGGGGATGAACGGTAGGTGATAATTATGATTAGTTAGTAATGTTCTGTTGTGGCGTAACAAAAGGGTAAAAGAGATATAACGTTTTTCCATCACCTGAACATCTGCTTTATTGATTGGAGAGCATTGATATGATTTGGAGCAGGAGGAAAAATAAAAAAGTGACGCTATCCTTGGCAGATGGCGTCACTTTTGAAACTATTTTTAGATATGTATCCTACCAGTTTCTTTTCACTGTACGGTAACCATAACCGATAATTACAAGAAAACAGATGAAAGGAAGAATAAATGAAACATTGACAGCCGGTAGCCAGGCTATCTGTTCCATATCAATGATACTTGCCTGTAGCGGTGGAAGAATAGAGCCTCCCAAGATAGCCATAATGAGACCGGCAGCTCCGAACTTCGCATCATCTCCCATGCCTTTCAGGGCAATGCCGTATATGGTAGGGAACATTAATGACATACAAGCCGATATTGCTACCAGACAATATATGCCGTAGATGTTTTGTAGGAAGATGGCTCCTAATGTGAAAACACCTCCGAAGATAGCGAGGATCATCAATAATTTGCCTGCATTAAGATAGCGCAGAATAAAGGTACAGATAAAGCGGCTGATACAAAAAATAACCATTGCCACGATATTATATTGTTGTGATAACACTTCTGCACTTTTTTCGTCCATGCCTTGTGACATAAACAGTCGTGTTCCATACTGAATGATGAACGTCCAGCACATGATTTGTGCTCCCACATAAAAGAACTGGGCTATCACACCTTCACGATAACGTGTTTCCTTGAAAATGCGTTTGAGTGTAGGGAAGAAGTCTATTTTGTGATTCTGATCTCCGTTTTTAGGCATTTTGACGAATCGTATCAATAGCAGCATGGCAACGATGACTAGTCCGATGATGAGATAAGGAGCGATCAGGACACTAAGGTCACTCTCTTTGATCGCCTGAAATTCGCTGTCGTTAAGCAATGCGCGGTCTTCGGTACACATCGGATGCAATTTCGCTTGAATGAACTGCATGGCTACATACATTCCGAGAAGCGACCCCATCGGGTTGAAAGACTGTGCAAGATTCAAACGCCGGGTAGCCGTTTCTTCCGTTCCCATGGAAAGAATATACGGATTACAGCTTGTTTCGAGGAAAGACAATCCGCAGGTCAGAATGAAATAAGCAATCAGAAACGGATAATACTCACCCGTCATTTTGGCGGGGAAGAATAAGAATGCTCCGAAAGCATACATACCCAGTCCTAACAAAACACCTGCTTTGTAGGAATATTTGCGGATGAAGATGGCAGCCGGAAAAGCCATTGCAAAGTACCCTCCATAGAAGGCAACTTGTACCAATGCTCCATCGGTGGCACTCATCCGGAAGATTTTAGAGAATGCCTTTACCATCGGATTGGTAATGTCATTGGCAAATCCCCATAACGCAAAACAGGAGGTAATGAGAATAAAAGGTATAAGATAACTGATGCCATCTTTCGAAAGGATGGACTGCTTGGTGTGTTTCATGGTTGTTTCTGGTATTTTTTTAAGTATTATACAAATGGAACATTCTTTCCATCGGTTTCCATTTCTCTGCGGAACTCATTCCGGGTGCGGCTTGTTGGAAGATAGCCATATATTCTTCCCACTCTTGTTGGCGGGGAAGGGTGTTCAGGCGTTCCATTGCCGTATCCCAGTCAAAATCAAGGGGAGTTTCGACAATCATAAACAGTCGTGTTCCCAGAATATAAATTTCCATTTCCAGGATGCCAACTTCCCGGATACCGGCAAGGATTTCCGGCCATGCTTCCGCTTGGCTATGTCTTTTCCGATATTCGGCGATTAGTTCCGGAGAATTGCGTAAATCAAGGGTTTGGCAATATCGTTTGACGGGAACGTCATAAGATTGAACCTGATAACCGGTTTTGGATGTTTCCATATACTTTTATTTTTTAGGGTAATATACTTGTGGTGTAACGCTGCGAGTGACAATTTCTCGCAATTCACGAAGATCGGCAATTTCTCCTTTAGCCATTGCCTGCGTCAGAATGTTTCCCATTGCAGTAGCTTCCACCGGACCTGCATAAACAGGAATGCCGAGTTCGTCAGCTGTCAGTTGGTTGAGTAACTTATTTTGTGACCCTCCGCCGATGATATTTAACTGACGGATCGGAGCGGGGAGACAACGGTTGAGCTGTTCCACAGCCTGACGATATTTGAAAGCTAATGACTGGAGTACACATCGTACAGTCTCTGCTTTGCTTTGGGGAACTTGCAAAGCATGACTCCGGCAATAATGAATAAGCGCGTTTTCCATATTTTCCGGATTCATGAATGTGGCGTCGTCTACAGGGATGATTGTATCAATTTTGGCTTCGGCAGCCTGCGGGATGATTATATTATAATCTTGTTCCTCACCACATACTTTCCACTCATTCATCAAGCGTTGCAGAATCCATAATCCTGTTATATTCTGGAGGAAACGGATCTTGCCGTCAACACCTCCTTCATTGGTGAATTGAGCTTTTCTTGCTTCTTCCGTCAGTATAGGTTCGTCCACTTCAACTCCCAGTAGCGACCAAGTGCCGGAACTAAGGAAAGCGATGGGGCTTTCTGTGGCAGGAACTGCGGCTACGGCACTGGCTGTATCGTGTGAACCTACGGCAATAACGTCTACGGCACCCAGTCCGGTTTCGCGTGCGATATCCTCTTTTAGTGTGCCTCTGATTGTTCCGGGAAGAATGATTTTACCGAACAGATGTTCGGGAAGACCTAAGCTATGTATGGTATCGAATGACCAGTTGCGTGATTTGGCGTTGAGTAATTCAGAGGTGGAGGCGATACAATATTCATTATTGGCTACCCCTGTCAGGAAATAACTGAAGAGATCGGGCATGAATAAAAGTTGCCGGGCAACTTCCAACTGTGCATCTTGATTTTGCTTCATGCTGTAAAGTTGAAACAGCGTATTGATAGGCATCACCTGAATACCGGTTTCGGCATAATGTCGATGTTCATCCATGCACTTGAATACTTCTGCCGGCATTCCCTCTGTTCTTGCATCCCGGTAACAGACTGGATTTCCTAATAGGTTTCCATGTTTGTCAATCAGTCCGAAATCCACTCCCCAAGTGTCAATACCAATACCTTTTACGGCATATCCTTTTTGTGCAGCCAGTTTTAGTCCGGTTTTCATATCTTCGAACAGAGCCGGGAAGTCCCAGTAAATATGATTGCCTAGTTTGACCTGCCGGTTGGAGAAGCGGTATATCTCTTCCAATTCCAGCCTGCCGTTAAGAAGAAAGCCGGCGATGATTCGCCCGCTGCCGCCTCCGAAGTCTGCTGCTAAATAAGTATGTTTGATGGTATCTTTCATGGTAATATGCCTGGATATTAGTTGGTTTTCTTTCCTAATACGTAGATTTCCAGGTCTTCAATTTCTGCCGGTGTGAGCACTGAATAATCACCGCCGGATTGAACAATGATGCGACAAGCCATTTCGAAAAAAGTAGCCCGTTCATATACTTGGTCGAAGTCTTTTCCGCACACCACTTGTCCGTGGTTGGTCAGTAAAACCGAGTTATGCTTTTGCATGGCTTCTACCACGGCTTTCGCCAGTTCCGGTGAGCCGGGACGATAATACGGAATCACAGGTATTTCCGAACCTACATGGCAAGGAATTTCTGCTGTTACGTTGAAATTTGCCGGCTTGTTCTTCATGCAGGAGACAGCGGTGGCATATTCCGATTGGAAATGGAGAACGACATTGACGTCCAGACGTTCACGGAGAATACCCAAATGGAATGTACTTTCCATAGAGGGTTTTACACCATTGGCAGGAATGCCGCTGGCAATATGGCAGATTGAAACCTTTTCTTTGCCAAGTGTGGGAACCCAGGAACCCGTACCGGAAATCAATGCTTCTTCGCCGATTCTCCAGGAAAGGTTAC
>PPYE01433535.1_pt1 | contig 12136 bp, 12 predicted proteins | sample 1559881 | NCBI WGS metagenome assembly PPYE01 (sample SAMN08240022, study PRJNA423297) | Human gut metagenome, whole genome shotgun sequencing project.
GCAGGACACCATGGCGGCTTGCCGGATGGCGGAGCCAAAAGTGATACAGAAAGCTCTACCTTATTTGGCCGTATCAAGAAAACTGCAATTCCTGATTATAGTGAATGGAAGAAGGAGGTAAAACTTCCGGATGAGACGGAAAGAAAACACTTTACGGATGGCTTTTCCACTGCTTTTTATACGAGAATGCTGTATTCCTGTCTGGTGGACGCAGACTATTTGGATACAGAGACCTTTATGAATGGAGGCCCTGCACCGCGCGGGGGAACTCAGCCGCCGGAACAATTGCTCCCTCGATTGCAGGAATATGTTGCTCCCTGGTGGGATGCAAAAAATGAACTGAACAAAAAGCGATGTGAAATTCTTCGCGCCTGTTTTGAAAAAGGCGTGACGGAGCAGCCGGGGCTTTTTACCCTGACGGTACCCACAGGCGGAGGAAAGACTGTCTCCTCGCTGGCCTTCTCACTGTCTCATGCGGTGGCACATGGAAAACGGCGGATTGTTTATGTGATTCCTTATACATCTATCATTGACCAGACTGCTGAGGTGTTTACCAACATTTTAGGCGAGGAAAATGTGTTGGAACATCATTCGGGCAGTGATGCGGTGATGGAGGAAAGCCAATCAGACCCGGATACTTACCGTAAGGTGCTTGCGACGGAAAACTGGGATGCGCCGGTGATCGTTACGACCGCAGTACAGTTTTTTGAATCGCTGTTTGCCAACCGTTCTTCCCGCTGCCGCAAGCTGCACAATCTGGCTGATAGTGTGATTGTGTTTGATGAGGCGCAGACGCTTCCACTGGCTTATCTGCGCCCCTGTGTGGCGGCTATTGGGCAGTTGGTGCGTTATTATGGGGCAAGCGCTGTTTTATGCACAGCTACTCAGCCGGCGTTGGAACCATTGTTCCGGGAACTGGCTTCGGGGCTGATACTACGGGAGATTTGTAACGATACAGCCGACTTGTACCATTTCTTTCACCGTACAAATCTGCACAATGAAGGAGAACTTACAGAAGACCAGTTGGCAGAGAAATTGGGCCAGGCACAGCAGGGGCTGTGTGTAGTTAATCGTCGGGCAACGGCACAGCGGCTGTACAGTAGTTTACCTGCCGATGGTAGCTACTGCCTGACAACACTTCTTTGTGCAGCTGACCGCAAACGTCTGCTGAGGGAGATTCGCACTCGCTTACAAAAAGGACTGCCATGTCGTGTTGTGTCCACTTCGTTGATCGAGGCCGGTGTGGATGTGGATTTTCCGGTGGCATGGCGGGAGGAAGCAGGGCTGGATTCGGTTTTGCAAACGGCAGGACGGTGCAATCGGGAGGGAAAACATCCGGTGGCGGATAGTGTGGTTACTGTTTTTCGGCTGAGTGGTCAGCCGGTTCCACAGATCATCCGTCAAAATGCAGACGCAGCGCGCAGTGTGTGGCGTAACTTTGAAGATATCTCACAGCCGCAGGCGATCGAAGCATATTTTTCCCTTTTGTATGCGGTAAAGGGAGAAGACGCGCTGGATCAGAAACAAATTTTGAAGGGCTTCAATGAAACAATGGAAGGGCGTATGCTTCCCTTTGCGACTGCTGCGGAACGATTCCATTTGATTGAGTCCTGCGCGGTGACGGTGTATATACCAACAGAAGAGAATCGGGAGTTGCTCGCAGCTCTGCGGCAGAGAAGTGGTGGGCGTTCTTTGTATCGCAAATTGGGCCAATACGGCGTCACGGTGTATCCTGAACATCTTGCGGCGCTGCATGCGGCCGGTGCGGTGGAAGCGCTGGATGGGGAAGACTGGGTGCTGACGGATACTACCCTGTACAATCGTGAGACCGGACTCGCTCTGGACGTGGAAACAGGGAAAGCCTGGATGATATAAAAGCATGAGTCTTGTGAAATGGATAGTAAGGAGGAATGTCGGATGATCCAATTGGAAGTCTGGGGCGACTATGCACTCTTTTCTCGTCCTGAATTGAAGGTTGAGCGTATGTCTTATGATGTGCCCACGCCCTCGGCAGCGCGCGGACTGGTGGAGGCGGTTTACTACCACCCCGGTCTGCAATGGCATATCGACCGGATTTATGTACTCAATCCCATTCGGTTTGTCAGCATTCGCCGTAACGAGGTGAAAAGCAAGGTGCTTGCCACAACAGCCCGCGCTGCAGCACAGGGAAGTGGACAGCCACTGTATCTGGCTTCGCCTCAGGAGATTGTGCAGAGGGCATCGCTGGTGTTACAGGATGTACATTATGTAATTGAGGCGCATTTTACGATGACAGACCGTGCTGCGCCCGGTGACAATCCAGGAAAATTTCAGGATATCGTTACCCGGCGTATGGAGCGGGGGCAATGCTATCACACCCCTTACTTCGGGTGCAGAGAATTTCCGGCAAAGTTTCGCCGCTGGTCAGGCGGCGAAATCCCCGCGATTGAAGAGACGAGAGATCTGGGGTTGATGCTGTACGATTTCGATTACTCAGACCCAAAGGATATCACACCAACCTATTTCCGGGCTCGTTTGGAGCAGGGCGTTGTACATGTGGCAGATTGTGAGGTGCTTCGATGATCCTGCAGGCTTTGACGCAATATTATGAGGATTTGCTGGCTCTTGGGAAAATCGCGCGCCCGGGTTGGGCGAAAGCAAAGGTATCTTGGGCGCTGGAACTCAGTGATAATGGCGAGTTGCTGGGTTTGCTGCACCTGCAGCAGGAGGTACAGAGAGGAAAGAAAACGGTACTGATTCCACAGGAGCGAGAGGTGCCGCAGCCGGTCAAGAGGTCATCTGGTGTGGCAGCCAATTTTCTGTGTGATACATCCGGTTATCTTCTTGGGGTTGACACAAAGGGAAAGCCTGAACGTACTGCAGAATGCTTTGCGGCTTCCCGCATGCTGCATGAGCGGATTTTGAAGGAGGCCCAGAGCTCGGCCGCGCGTGCTGTGCTGGCATTTTATGAACATTGGAACCCACAAACCGCAAAAGATCACCCGGAGCTGAAAGAGGAGTGGGATGAGGTGATGAAGGGCGGTAATCTTTTGTTCTGGTACCGGGGAGGTCCTGTGACGGAAGATGCGCAGGTACGGGAAAGCTGGCAGCATGCCAACGAACAAAGCGGGGATTCAGAAAATACGCTGTGTCTTGTCACAGGTCAGCACGGACCGACTGCTCGCCTGCACCCAAATATCAAGGGAGTAGTGGGTGCACAGACCGCCGGTGCGGCGCTGGTGTCTTTCAATGCATCGGCCTTCTGCTCGTATGAGCACGAACAAGGGGACAATGCCCCGACCAGTGAATATGCGTCGTTTGCTTATACCACAGCGCTCAATGCTCTTATTGCCGACCGGGAGCACACACGCCGCGTAGGCGATACCACCATCGTCTGCTGGGCAGCGGGTGGACAAACCGCCTATCAGGATTTCATGATGGCAGCGCTGTATGATGACAATATGGACGAGAGAGAAATCAGGGGGACTATGATTCGTCTGTCCAAGGGAGAGTCTGTGGAGTGGCAGGAACAGAAACTTTCACCGGATACACGTTTTTATGTGTTAGGTCTTGCACCCAATGCCGCACGTCTTTCGGTGCGATTTTTCTGGCAGAACAGCTTTGGGACGTTGATTCAAAACGTGACCAAACATTACCGGGATCTGGAAATTGTGCGGCCCTCATTTGATAAATTTCCCACGTTGCCGGTCTGGCGGCTGCTGCGAGAAACGGTGAATCAGAATGCCCGCAATCCGGAGCCAAACCCGCGGTTGGCTGGCGATCTTTTACTGGCAGTTTTGAATGGAACGCCTTATCCGGCTACCCTGTTGGATGGCGTGGTGCTGCGCATTCGTGCTGAGCGAGAGATTACGCACGGCCGGGCCGCGATTTTAAAAGCTTGGTATCTGCGTAACTCGAAAGACGAACAACTGAAGGAGGTCATGACTGTGGAACTGAATGAACAAAGCAACTATTTGCCGTATCTGCTGGGGCGGCTGTTTGCGGTATTGGAGGATGTGCAGCAGCGGGCCAACCCTGGAATCAACACAACCATAAAGGACCGTTATTTCAATTCGGCTTCAGCAACGCCCGCAACGGTGTTTCCGCTGTTGATCAATTTGGCGCAAAAGCATCTGGCGAAGCTGGATAAAGGGCTGGTCATACACTATAACCGCAAAATTACGGAGCTGAATTCCCGTATCACACAAACGCTGCCTGCCCGCCTGACCCTGCCGGAGCAGAGTGCCTTCCAGATCGGCTATTATCACGAAACACAGAAGCGTTACACAAAAAAGGAGGAAGTATAAAATGTCTGAAATCATTAAAAATCGCTACGACTTTGTGATCCTGTTCGATGTGGAAAACGGCAATCCCAACGGAGATCCGGATGCAGGCAATATGCCACGCATTGATCCTGAAACAGGGTATGGCCTGGTGACCGATGTTTGCCTGAAGCGCAAGATTCGCAATTATGTGGAAACTGCAAAAGAAGATGCTCTGGGCTATCGGATCTACATCAAGGATCAGGTTCCGCTGCAGCGCAGCGATGCCGAGGCACTGGAGTATTTGAAGGTGGATAAAGACCTGAAAGCGGCCAAAAAGGATGACCCCACTCTGGATGAAAAAATTCGCAATTTCATGTGCAGCAATTTTTACGACATTCGTACCTTCGGCGCCGTGATGACTACCTTCGTAAAAGGGGCGCTGAATTGTGGGCAGGTGCGCGGTCCGGTGCAGCTGGGGTTTGCCCGCAGTGTGGACCCCATCCTGCCGCAGGAGGTCACTATCACCCGTGTGGCCATCACTACAGAGGCAGATGCCGAGAACAAGGGTACTGAGATGGGCCGCAAATACATCGTACCATATGGCCTGTATCGTGCGGAAGGATATGTGTCGGCAAATTTGGCCCGCAAAACAACCGGATTTTCGGAGGAGGATCTGCAGCTTCTGTGGCAGGCGATTCTGAACATGTTTGAAAATGACCATAGTGCAGCACGCGGTAAGATGGCTGTGCGAGAGCTAATCGTGTTCCGTCATGACAGTGAGTTGGGCAATGCACCTGCCTATAAGCTGTTTGATGCGGTACATGTTGAGCGCAAGCCGGAGGTAGTTGTGGCACGCAGCTATCGTGACTACCAGGTCACGGTGGATGATACTCTGCCTGGTGGAGTGACCTGTGAACGGTTGGGATGATGGAAAATGAATACCTGTTGCTGTCGGGCATTCAGCATTTTTGTTTCTGCCGCCGCCAATGGGCACTGATTCATCTGGAGCAGCAATGGCAGGAAAACCTCCGCACCGCCGAGGGCAGGCTGGATCATCAGCGTTGCCACAACGAAACGCTGCGCGAAAAGCGGAACAATCTGCTGATTGTGCGGGGAATGCGGGTAACATCGCACACGCTGAAGCTGTCCGGCGTGTGCGATGTGGTGGAGTTTTCACTTGATTCGGAAGGCATTCCCTTGCAGGGGCAGGAAGGCTTGTGGTTACCTCTGCCGGTGGAATACAAGCATGGTGCCCCAAAGGAGAGTGATGTCGACCGATTGCAGCTGTGTGCACAGGGAATGGCATTGGAGGAAATGCTGGTGTGCCGCGTGCCACGCGGTGCGCTGTACTATGCGCAGACACGCCGGCGGGAGTTTGTGGAGTTCACGCCGGAGCTGCGGGAAAAAACGCGCCGCACCGCCGCAGAGATGAACGAATACTTTGCCCGAGGGTATACACCAAAGGTGCGCCCTGGAAAACACTGCAATGCCTGTTCGTTGAAAGAGATCTGCCTGCCGGTGCTGTGCAGGAAAAATGATGTAAATGAGTATATTCGTACACATCTGACAGAGCAAAACGCGGAGGAACTCACATGAGGAAACTGTTGAATACGCTGTTTGTCCTCACGCCGGAAAGCTATCTTTCGCTGGAGGGTGAAACCGTGGTGGTGAATCAGAATGGAACAGAGGTGGCACGGTTTCCGCTGCACACATTGGAAGGAATTCTTACCTTTTCCTATGCAGGCGCATCCCCCGCGCTGATGGGTACCTGCGCCGAGCGAGGGATCGATCTGGCGTTTTTCACACCCAATGGTCGCTTTCTGGCCCGCACTGTAGGAGAAGAACGCGGTAATGTGCTGCTTCGTCAGCAGCAATATCGCATTGCGGATGATCCTGCAGTCAGTTGCCGATATGCGTGCGGATTTATCCTGGGAAAAGTTTACAACGCACGGTGGGTGTTGGAACGTGTTACCCGTGACCATCCTCAGCGCGTACCGGTGGAACGGCTGAAAGAAATCTCGTCGCAGCTGGCAGTTTCCTTGATGCGAATTCGAGAGTGCGGTACATTGGAAGAGCTGCGAGGGTTGGAAGGAGAAGCGGCACAACGATATTTTGATGGGTTTGACAGTCTGATCTTACAGCAGCGAACAGACTTTGCATTTACTGGCCGCAGCCGTCGGCCGCCACTGGACCCCATAAACGCAGTGCTTTCCTTTGCGTATACATTGCTCGCAAGGGAATGTGCAGCTGCATTGCAAAGCGTTGGGCTGGACCCGTATGTGGGCTTTTTGCACCGGCCTCGCCCGGGAAGAACCAGTCTGGCATTGGATTTGATGGAGGAGCTGCGCCCTGTGTGCGCTGATCGGTTCGTTTTGTCCTGCATCAACCAAAAAATCATTACAGGAAAGCATTGCCAGCAGCAGGACAGCGGAGCAGTTTGGCTGACGGATGAAGGACGCAAGGTGTTCCTTTCCGCTTGGCAAAAACGCAAACAGGAAACCATCACGCATCCGTTTCTGGGCGAAAAACTGCCATGGGGTCTGGTGCCTTATGTGCAGGCTTTGCTGCTTGCCCGTACACTGCGCGGCGATCTGGAGGAATACCCGCCGTTTTTCTGGAAATGAAGCAAAAGAGGTGTGTGATATGCTGGTGCTGATCACCTACGATGTAAACACAGAAACACCGGCCGGACGCAAACGGCTGCGCAAGGTTGCAAAGACTTGTATCGATCATGGGCAGCGTGTACAGAATTCGGTGTTTGAATGTTTGCTGGACGCGGCGCAATATGCGGTTTTGAAATCAAAACTAACGCAGCTGATTGATCAGGAATGCGACAGCCTGCGTTTTTACTGTTTGGGAAACTCTTACAAAAAGAAGGTGGAGCATATCGGGCGCTGCCCGCAGTGGTCGCAGGACGATGTGTTGCTATTGTAGCGGGTGCGAACATAAAGTATACAGAAAAATACAGGGAGCTTCGCACCAAAAGATAGTTGAAAAATGATGTAAAAGAGCACGAAATAGTTTTGATAGAAGCAGAGAGTGGGTATTTTGTAATATCAGAACGACGAATTTTCGTGTTTGTGCTGCAAAAGCAAACAATATTTTGTGAACTTTTGCTGTCGCCCTCCACACGGAGGGCGTGGATAGAAATCTATCTAGGTTCCTGCTCATAAAATGAACCCCCCGTCGCCCTCCACACGGAGGGCGTGGATAGAAATGAATTCCTCTTTGTGATCTTTGAACCAATTACCGAGGTCGCCCTCCACACGGAGGGCGTGGATAGAAATTGATGGTCGACTCCGTATTATTTCTGATTGGATTTAGGTCGCCCTCCACACGGAGGGCGTGGATAGAAATATAATTTAAATTTTTTTAATACAATTTGATCTTGTCGCCCTCCACACGGAGGGCGTGGATAGAAATTCTACTGCGTGCAACATTTCAACTCAAGTGATTGGTCGCCCTCCACACGGAGGGCGTGGATAGAAATTTCTTGATGATACCTATGAATTCAAAACAATTCGGTCGCCCTCCACACGGAGGGCGTGGATAGAAATGATAACACAGCGATGATGCCGGAAACCTGGATATGTCGCCCTCCACACGGAGGGCGTGGATAGAAATTGCGGATGGCCTGGTCAGCGTCCATGTAACCGTACGTCGCCCTCCACACGGAGGGCGTGGATAGAAATGCTACTACTTCCCGGACAAGCGCCGGAGAGACCCGGTCGCCCTCCACACGGAGGGCGTGGATAGAAATGATCAGATGGTTAAGCTGAGCAAGCCGGGTCATGGTCGCCCTCCACACGGAGGGCGTGGATAGAAATTGAATGATGCCCTCCAGGCACAGAACGACCCTCAGTCGCCCTCCACACGGAGGGCGTGGATAGAAATAAGTGCGTGACGGCCACCAGCTGGATGAACTACGGGTCGCCCTCCACACGGAGGGCGTGGATAGAAATCCTCATGGCTGCTTTCCGCGGCGGCAAGATGTCTGTCGCCCTCCACACGGAGGGCGTGGATAGAAATCTTGAAGGAAACGGCAACGTTGTTGTTTGGCCGGTCGCCCTCCACACGGAGGGCGTGGATAGAAATAATCGTCCTCCATTCGTGGATTATCACGCCCAGCAGTCGCCCTCCACACGGAGGGCGTGGATAGAAATTGCACTGTGGTTGCGCTCACGCCCAGCTCTTTGGGTCGCCCTCCACACGGAGGGCGTGGATAGAAATCTTTGTTCTTTGCTACCCGCACCACGAATTCCCCGGTCGCCCTCCACACGGAGGGCGTGGATAGAAATCTGCATCTTCTGGCGGGCGGCATCGAAAGACTTGTCGCCCTCCACACGGAGGGCGTGGATAGAAATACGTTCTGGACAGACAAAGCCACGGCTGCAAACTGTCGCCCTCCACACGGAGGGCGTGGATAGAAATAAGATGGGGCAAAACAACGGCAGCAAGGACAATGAGTCGCCCTCCACACGGAGGGCGTGGATAGAAATAAGATGGCGCTCACCGACGCCATCAGCGTGGCTGCGTCGCCCTCCACACGGAGGGCGTGGATAGAAATACTCTTGCTGCATAAGTACAGGTCTGCAAGAATGTCGCCCTCCACACGGAGGGCGTGGATAGAAATAGCCTACCTGAGCTACTGCCGGACAGTAAGAACAGCCGTCGCCCTCCACACGGAGGGCGTGGATAGAAATATGCAGTCAAAGTGGAAACCATCTTTGATTGTAAGTCGCCCTCCACACGGAGGGCGTGGATAGAAATTGCAAAGAACAGACCGAGGCATTCTTGCGCTACGGTCGCCCTCCACACGGAGGGCGTGGATAGAAATGAGCTTGCCAGCCTGCGCGGCAAGATCAAACGGGTCGCCCTCCACACGGAGGGCGTGGATAGAAATCGCTTTTCGTCTGTATCGCCCGCTGTGGCGGCGGGTCGCCCTCCACACGGAGGGCGTGGATAGAAATCGGGAGTCACCAGCATGGGGCAAGCTGTCAGACGTCGCCCTCCACACGGAGGGCGTGGATAGAAATCCTTTCGCCTTTCTCCCAGGTTCTAACCGCTGCCGTCGCCCTCCACACGGAGGGCGTGGATAGAAATACCGCCGGTCTTGCCGGGCGTCGCAAACTCGGTCTGTCGCCCTCCACACGGAGGGCGTGGATAGAAATAGCTTGCGCTCCTTCGCGGCCCTCAGTACGCCAAGGTCGCCCTCCACACGGAGGGCGTGGATAGAAATTCGACCACATGGGTGCCGTCGATGCGCATGCCAGGTCGCCCTCCACACGGAGGGCGTGGATAGAAATAAATTATTCAACTGCTAATAATAGTCAATCGTCTTGTCGCCCTCCACACGGAGGGCGTGGATAGAAATTTATTGGTATTCAATAGTATTGCAAAGTATTGACAAGGTCGCCCTCCACACGGAGGGCGTGGATAGAAATCCTCATGGCTGCTTTCCGTAAGGGCAAGATGTCTATGTCGCCCTCCACACGGAGGGCGTGGATAGAAATACAGTAAAGTACGCGCCGTCCCGGAAGACGCCAAGGTCGCCCTCCGCACGGAGGGCGTGGATAGAAATCCTTTGGCGATGTGGAAGAGGGAGAATTCGGCGGCGTCGCCCTCCGCACGGAGGGCGTGGATAGAAATTGCAGGAAAGATTCTCCTTTTGTTCCTGCTTCTTGGTCGCCCTCCGCACGGAGGGCGTGGATAGAAATGCTCAATCACCCAGCAGCATATACAGCTCATTAGTCGCCCTCCGCACGGAGGGCGTGGATAGAAATGCCCTTGGCGTTGGTATCAACCAGAGGTTGACCGGTCGCCCTCCGCACGGAGGGCGTGGATAGAAATGTCGAAGGAATTGGACTTGATGTAGTCCAGCAGGCGTCGCCCTCCGCACGGAGGGCGTGGATAGAAATTGATGGTTACGAGGCAGGCGTGAAGGTCTACCTGTCGCCCTCCGCACGGAGGGCGTGGATAGAAATTCCAATCCTGACTTGGGGGCCTTATTCCAAAAGCTGTCGCCCTCCGCACGGAGGGCGTGGATAGAAATAGGCCCACGAGACCGATACCGCCAACATCGCCCAGTCGCCCTCCGCACGGAGGGCGTGGATAGAAATTTTCTTTAAGGATGCACTTAGCGCGGATGCCATCGGTCGCCCTCCGCACGGAGGGCGTGGATAGAAATAAGACCTTTGCGCCTGCGCAGCGATTGCCAACGGCGGTCGCCCTCCGCACGGAGGGCGTGGATAGAAATAATTGCGGTATCTTCATTGGCGGGCAGCGCTACGGCTGTCGCCCTCCGCACGGAGGGCGTGGATAGAAATCTGAACATCACCTGAGGAGGCAGCACAATGGCAACGTCGCCCTCCGCACGGAGGGCGTGGATAGAAATCCTGTTGCCCTCCTCCAGCTGTCTGATCCTCTGCTGTCGCCCTCCGCACGGAGGGCGTGGATAGAAATCGCTGCTATGGTACTGGCACATACAGTACCTCTACCGGTCGCCCTCCGTATAGAGGGCTTGGGTAGAAATCTTATCTTGATATTTTAGTAATGACTTACGGTAGTCATCCTCTGTACAAAGTACGTATGCGGAGTTTGTGTAGAGGGCTCATTTTGCTGATTGTTACACAGAGAAGCGTACAGCTTTTTCGGGTATCAATTTCATCACGCAAACTCAAAAATCCCGAATGCGAAAGCGTTCGGGATTTTTCTTTATTCACCATTCACTTTTCACTCTTCATTGATTTTGTGCTCCCCGCTCGGGATTTTTGGAAGTGAAGAGTGAAGAGTGAAGAAGTAAGGTGTGCCGCTTTGCGGCACGGATTTCATATTGCCAGGTCCGATTTTGTCCTATGGGCCCTGGAATGGCAGGTATTGATTTCATCACGCAACCTAAAACTCCCGAATGCGAAAGCATTCGGGAGTTTTTATTTTACACGGTGCCGCTGTTCAAAATTTTAATCAGAATCTTCGTAATATAATTCTGGGGATTTACCTCCACAAACTGATCGATGATATTGATGCAGATGACATCCTCGGCCAAGGGCAGTTCGGTGGAGGTGCGCATCCGGGTGAAGGTATCCCAGATCGTGGAGTAAGGCCCGGAGTGGTAACCGGTCAGATAGGTCCCGGCGGGAATCTCATGTACCTCGTGCTGCGAGGCCTCGGGAACTTCACCGATGAGATATGCACCGAAGGACTGCTCCTCGCCCCGATAAAAGGCCAGAGTGGGATACAGGTAGAACAGCTCATTGGAAAAAACCTCACTGAGGTTTCCCAGTGCAATATACTGCATGGTGTCAAAATACTCCGCACTGACCTTTTCAACACAAAGATTTTTCAGCTCCTGCTCGGTAAAGGCAATTTTTGTCTGAATCACTGCATCCAGACGCAGCAGTTCCTGAAGCTGGTTGCGCAGGTTGCTGGACTGATAGCGCAGATAAGAACAGGTTTCCGTGAAGCTGCGCTGGCCCATGAAGCCGCTGATTTCCGACAGTGGGCATCCCAATCGCCGCAGATAGCGAATCAGTGCCAAGGAATAAGACTGGTCAAATTTATAATAGCGATAGTTGCTTCCTTTCTCCCGGCCCTGCGGCAGCAAGAGTCCTTTTTCTTCATACAACCGCAAGGTTTGCACATCCACATGGAACAGCTTGGCCAACTCTCCGATTCGCAGATATTCCTTCATAACACACCTCCCGTGCTGACGGTAAAAAAGATGACAACCGCCGGGCTTCGACGGTTGTCATAATAGGGTGAATTTATGCTTTTGTCAAGAGGCGGTCAGCCGATGAGCTTGCCGCCAAGGTACCGGGCCTTGATGTTTTCGGTGGTTCCGATGTAGCAGAACCGCTCCACGACCTGAGCCGGGGTGAGCGGAAAATCCAGAT
>PPYE01662657.1_pt1 | contig 12135 bp, 11 predicted proteins | sample 1559881 | NCBI WGS metagenome assembly PPYE01 (sample SAMN08240022, study PRJNA423297) | Human gut metagenome, whole genome shotgun sequencing project.
TTTTCATGCCCTCTCGCAAGGCGCTCAGATAGAATATCACTCACGGTGCCATTTGTCAACACCTTTTTTCACTTTTCTTCTTTTTCTTTTCCCGTCCCGGATTTTTGGACAGCAGCCGCCAAGTCCTCATAGGAGAAGAGCGCATTAAGCACCTCCAGCATGGCATTGGGAGACAGATGTCCCGGCAGCTTCAGCTGCTTCATCAAGGTCTGTCTGCGCTCGGCTGATCCAGCCCCTCCAGACAGCCCCAGCAGCATCAGGTCCGCCTTGGTGATGACTCGTCCACACCGCACCGGCGGAGCATCTTCCTCCAAGAAGGTAGCCCCCGCCCGGTGGAGAGCCTGTTCCAGTACCTGGGGACGCATCCCTTCCACGCCCAGCTTCCCCTCTTTTCCCGGCGTACGCTTCCGTCGTTCCTTACCCAGGATATCAGGCACATAGGCGTGCTTCACCTGTTCCGGCGGAATGCTGCCCTTGAGGAAATTGCGGATGACAAAACCAGCCCCATCCGGATCGGTGAGGATGATAAGGCCCCGCTCCGCCGCCAAGCGGCGGAACAGGGCCAGTTTCTCACTGTTTTTAAATACACCAAAGCCGGAGGTCTCCACAATAATGGTATCCACCATCTGAGAGAGGGTATTCTTATCATAACGCCCCTCTACCACAATAGCCTCTTTGATCCGCAGCATACTCAGCTCCAGTGCAGGCAGGCGTATCCGACGTGCCAGCCGTCACCCAGGTTTTCCGTGTACAGAACACCGGGCCGGGCACTGCCCCGCCAGGGTTGCTGATGGACATTCAGGCGATCCAGAGGCTGATCGGACAGCCAGGCCCGTGCCGCACCGTTGCAGAGACACACGGTCAGCGCACCATCCTCCAGGCGAACCGCCTCCACCTCCAGGCCATCCAGCGGTTGGGTACTCAATCCCTCCGAGGGCAGTTCCCCCGCCTGGGCCGCCTTCCGCAGAAGCTGCAGCTCGTCCCTCCGCACCGCCAGCAGCTTGCGGACCTGCTCACGGATGATCTCCATCTGATTCTTTCTGCGATTGGCGGTCAGATACCACCCCGCCGCGCCGGCGGCGGCAAGCACCACGCCAAAGATCGCACGCTTTTTCATTATCATCAGGCTCCTTTCTTTACGGCCAGCTCCATCAGCAGGCCAGTCAACAGTTCTTCTCCATCCGCGCCAGTGGATTTCATGGCCAGATCTACCTCGCCGCAGCGGATCACCGCCCGGCGGCACCAACCCAGAGAAAAGCGCCGGGCGGACTGCATCATCCGTTCCGCCGGATAGGCCGAACGTAATCCCCACAGTTCCATCAAATAGCGGCTTCCCTTCCTGTGCTCCAGGGCCAGCCGGGCCGTGTAGAGCTGCCGCAGCTGTTTGCCCAGGGCCGCCAGCAGTTTGATGGGAGGCTCCTGCATATGATAGAGGTCCCCCAGCACTGAGGCCGCCTTGTCAAAGTCGCCGGCGGAGATGGCATCGGTCATCTGGAACACCACCGCATCCAGCTGGGGTGTGGCTACCGCGTCAATGTCCTGTCGGGTGACCCGCCGGTGAGAGGCGTAGGCACCAATCTTGCCGATCTCCGAAATCAGAGTGTGCATCAGATCTCCACACAGGAAGATAAGATACTTGGCGTCCTCAGTACCGATATCATGGTCCATGGCCCGGAAACGCCGGGCGATCCAGTCCACCAGGTCCCCCTGCTCCTGCCGGTTGAAGGGCACTACACTGCCCTTCTCCTTGATAACACCGGCCAGCTTGGTACGAGCATCTGATTTATATTCGATCAGGTCATACACAAAGACCAGGCACACATAGTCGGGCAGATCCTTCAAAATGGCGGTAAGCCCCTCCTTGTCTCCCTTGAAGAGATCGTAATCATTGACTACGATCATGGTACGGGGACTCATCATAGGCAGGCAGTCCACCGTCTGGGCCAGAGCCTTCAAATCAAACTCCTTACCCTGGATCACATGGTAGTTGAAGGCCTCCATTCCCGGAGGCAGCAATTTCTGCTTCATCTGTCCCAGATAGTAGTCCCGCAGATAGGCCTCCTCGCCGTGAAACACATAAAGGCTGCCCAACGTGCCGCTTTTCAGATCCTGTTTCAGCTTCTGATAGGCAGCAGTATCTGGTTTTCCCTTTGGCGGCATGGTATCTTCTCCTTATTCCGCAGTAATAGTAACGGTCCCCGACCAGTCGGTGCGGTAGATCTGGCATCCGTGCTGGGACAGCCGGGCCAGAGTCTCCGCCGCCGGGTGACCGTAAGTATTGTATCCAACTGATATAACAGCCCATTCCGGCTGTATGGCCTGGAGCAATTCGTCCGACGAGGCGTATTTGGAGCCGTGGTGGCCTGCTACCAGCAGCTCTGTATCCGGCAGGTCTCCGTATTTCACCAGCCGTCCCTCCACCGTAGTATCCATATCTCCCGTAATGAGCACATCAAAGTCCCCTGCGCTGCCTAACACCGACAGGCCTTCTTCATTGCTGCTGCCGCTGCCCAGGGGCGGGTAGATCTTCAGGCTCGTCTCTCCCAGCTCGGCGGTGGCCCCGTCGGTGACCAACAGAGTCTCCACTCCACGGGCTCGGGCGGCAGCCTCCACCTCTGCCCGCAGGGCACTGTCCGGCTCCACGTCAGGCAGAATCAGCAGTCCCACGTCCATCCGCTCCAGTAGTTGAGGAATTCCGGATGCGTGGTCATCGTGATAGTGGGTGAGGATCACCAGATCGATGTGGCTCAGGCCCAGGGACTGAAAGTAATCCGCAGCGGTATTTCCCGCATCGTAGCCGCCGCAGTCAACCAGCGCAGTCTGTCCCCGGGAATAGAGGGCCACGCTGAGCCCCTGACCCACATCCAACACCGACACAGTAAGCCTCCCGCCGGTGAGGGCGGCGGCCTGGAGGATCAGAGCTCCGCAGAGGGTGGACGTGCTGAGGCACACCGGCACCGCCACCCGGCCTCTGGGGCCCCGCCAAAGCACCCACAGGAAAATAAGTCCATAGGTCAGAGCCATCCACAGAACCAGATAGACGGAATGGACGGCCACCGAGGCAAAGGGCAGTCCTGCCAGGGCTGCGGTAAGCCACTGGAGATACCACACCGGCAAGGAGACCACCCAGGCCATCACCGTGGCCACGGCAGGCAGCACAAGCCCCACCAGCGCCGTCACCAGCCCACCCAGGAAGGCATCGGACACCGCCCACAGGGAGAGCAGATTGGTAAGAGGTGAAATAAGCGTTACACTGCCAAAATAGAAGGCCATCAGAGGCGTGGTGAACACAATGGCTCCCAACGTGGTGGCAACAGTGGCGATAATCACCCGGGCCACCCGGCAGCCCAGTTTGAGCCAAAAGTTCTGGGGCTTGCGGGGCAGTCTGCTCTCCCACTTCTCACACAAAGGCCCGGTAAACAGAAAGATACCGGCCACGGCGGCAAAGGACAGCTGGAGGGACACGCTGGCGGCGGCATAGGGATTGACCGCCAGCAGTATCATCAGCACGGTACTGAGGCTGGTAGGCGGATCATTCTCCCGGTCCACCAGCGGGGCAATCAGGAGCAAAGCCTGCATCAACGCCGCCCGCTGCACCGAGGGGGTGTTGCCTGCCACGGCGCTGAAAAAGAAGAGCAGGCAGATGCCCACCACTGCCGACAGCCGCCTGCGGCGGCCCAACAGAGTAGTAATCAGTCCGGCCAAAAAAGAGACATGGAGGCCGGAGACTGCGATCACATGGGCCAGTCCAGACCGGCGCAGGGCACTGTACACCGCCTCAGGCAGTTCCGTCTTGTCTCCCGTCAGCAACGCGGTGACCAAAGGCGCGGTACTATCCGGAAAAGCTCGGTCCACGCTGTCCTTCAGCGCCCCACTGAACAGGGCGGGCCAGCAGCCCACCGGAGTCTGCTCCGGCCGTTCCGCCGTCCAATCCTTCCCGCCGCTGCCGATGAGGAGTACCCCTTTGGCATAATAGTAGCTGGTAGTCTCCCCCGCCATAGTGTCTGCCATACGGAAGGAGGCGGTCACCGTCAGCCGGTCGCCAGGCCGCAAACCCATGGCCTCTTCCCCATTCAGATAGAGCAAGGTCTTGACCGGACTTCCATCGTCCCCATAGACCTCCGACATAACAGAAGTGCTGTAGCTGTTCTCCTGAGGCCAATCGGTGACCAGAGCCGTAACCGTCGTCTCTGTGCCGTTCAGCCGCAGAGCAGGTACCCGTACCAGAGCACAGTATACTCCCGTCCAACATAGGCCCGCCGCCAAACCGAAGCAGATCAGCAGCGTCCGCAGACGGGCTTTGCCCCGAAGGAACAGTCCGGCCAGGGCTGCCAAACCACAGCACGCCCCCGCCGGCACCAGTATGGCTTCCGGCAGCAGATAAACCGCCAGAAACACCGCGCCGGAAAAGGCTGCGGCAAACCAGGCCAGCTTACGCATAGGGCATCCCAGCCATGCAGCGAATAGACTGAACATACATGGTCATCACCTTATCCATGATACCAAACTGAGCCATACAGCGCAAGACATGACTCCATGCACAGTCACAAAAAATGCAGAACAGCCCCCGCCCTTCTAGGGCAGGGGCTGTCTTTCTATCTGGTTCTTATTTCTTCCGCAGGAAAGAGAACTTGGTCTCGGAGCAGATCACGCCCACAAAGATCAGGGCAAAGCCCACCAGCATCAGGGCAGTAGGCTGCTCGTTGGCGAAAATCATGGAGAAAATTACGCCGAAGGGAGCTTCCAGGGACAGGAGGACCGCCGCGGTGGAGGGGGCGGTGTATTTCTGGCCGATGTTCTGGAAAAGCAGCGCGCCGCAGGAAGCGAAAATCACCAGATAGGCCAGGCCAAAGATCAGATCGCCGTTGAACACCTCGGGACTCACCGAGGTTCTGGTAACCAGCACGCCGATCCAGGAAAACACGGCAAAGCTGGCAAACTGGAGGGTGGTCAGGATGAAGATATCCCGGCCCTCGGAGAACTTGGACACCGCCACGATATGGGCGGCAAAGAAGAAGCCGCCGATAAGGGTAAGTACATCACCCATATTGAAAGCGGAGGCGTTATCGCCGGTAACCGACACCAGACCAATGCCAATGATGCACAGCAAGGCGGCAATCACATTGAACTTGTCCGGCCGGCGCTTGGCCACGATCCAGTAGAGGAAGGGGACAATGACGCAGTAGACCGCAGTAAGGAAGGCGTTTTTGCCGGGGGTCGTCTGTTCCAGGCCGTAGGTCTGGAAGGCGTAGGCCACAAACAAACAGAAGCCCATTACTGTGCCGCCAATCAGGTAGTGGCGGTCCATCACCTTCCATCGTTTGATAAAGACCACCGCCAGCACAAGAGCGGCAAAACTGAATCGAATGGCCAGTAGCCAGAAGGTGGGCAGCACATCCACGCTGCTCTTCATCACTACAAAGGAACTACCCCAAATAATCGTAGCGAGGATAATCAGCGGGGTGGCGAACTTGGCCAGGACACTGCTTTCATTGGTTTGGCTCATGGTTGTACCTCTCCTTTACCTATGGTAAAATAAAATGTAATCCCAACAAAGGGGGGCATCCAAATGAAACCGCTGGATCGGACCTTTTTTGCCCGGGACACCTTGGATGTGGCCCGAGATCTGCTTGGAAAACACCTGGTCCGGATATGGAACGGGGAAACGCTGGTGGGTCGCATTACAGAGACCGAGGCCTATATTGGCCGGTGCGACAAGGCCTGCCACGCCTATGGCTACCGCCGAACCGCCCGGACCGAGACTCTCTTTGCCCCGCCTGGCACCGCATACATCTACCTGATCTACGGGATGTACCACTGTCTCAACTTCGTGACCGAGGCGGAAGGGGAACCTGCTGCCGTCCTGCTGCGGGGTCTGGAACCGGTGGATGGGTTGGCTCGTATGAGCCTCAACCGCTTCGGCAAAATGCCCGGAGAGCTGACTTCCTATCAAAAGAAGCACTTTCTGGATGGACCGGGCAAGGTGTGCAAGGCCCTGGCTCTTACCCGTGCCCAAAACGGTCTGGACCTGTGCGGCCAGGAGTTGTTTCTCTGTGATGCAGGCGAAACACCCGCTGTCATCCATACCGGCCCCCGCATCGGCATCGATTACGCTGAGGAGGCCGTTCAATTCCCCTGGAGGTTTTATGTATGATCCTGTTTGACTTTGACGGCACCCTGGTGGACTCCAACGGTGTGTGGGAGGAGGTGGACAACACCTTCCTGACCCGCCGGGGGCTGACCCCCACCCAGGAGTACAGCGAGACGGTGGGCCACTCCATCTTCCCTCTGGCTGCCCAGTTCACCATCGATTACTACCACCTGGACACCACGCCTCAGGCCATCATGGACGAGTGGACCCAGCTGGGCCGGGAGGCCTACCTATCCCAGGTGCCCGCAAAGGAGGGGGTCCTGGCCTTTCTGGACCAGTGCCGGCGGCAGGGAGAGTCCATGGTCCTGCTTACCGCCTGTGTGCCCGAATTCTGTCAGGCCGCCCTGAAGCGGCTCAATATGGAGAACTACTTCTCCCGCCTCATCTTCGTCCAGGAGCTGGGTATGCTGAAGAAGGACCCGGCCACCTTCGTCCATGTACTGAAAGAGCTGGGAGCCACGCCGGAAGATAGTACCCTCTACGAGGACTCTCCCGGCGCCTGCGCTGCCGCCAAGGACGCGGGGCTGACCGTAGTAGGGGTGTACGACCCTTTTTACGCCCGGTACGAGGGCGAATTGAAGGAGCTGTGCCATCAATACATTTATAGCTTTACGGAATTGCTCCAGCCGTAGCATTTCTCCGGGCCACCTTCCGGCGGCCCGGTTTTCTTATACCTTGGTCATATACTGGGAGGCAGATTTCAGCATCAGCTTTTTGGTACCCACGCTGTCGAAGGCGATCTCCACCAGGGCGTCGCCGCCCATGGGAGTCACCTTGGTGATCAGGCCCTGACCGAAGGCCTTGTGCCGCACCGTATCGCCCATGCGGAAGGCTCCGCCGGACGGAGCGGCCTGGCTTGCCGCAGGCGCCGGGGCAGGCTGGGCCGCCGGAGCCGTATGGCCCAGGGAGAAGCCGTGGTCGAAGGTGCGACGCACTGGCGCGGTCTTGCGGGCAGGCCGCTCCCCCTCACCCCGCTCGCCGTAGGGCAGGCGGCCGGACTTCTCCACCAGTTCCGGTGGAATCTCCCCCAAAAAGCGGGAGGGACGGTTGGAATTGGTGCGGCCGAAGAGCATACGCTGGGAGGCACAGGTCATATACAACTTCTCCTTGGCCCGGGTCATAGCCACATAGCATAGCCGCCGCTCTTCCTCCATCTCCTCTGGCTCACCGATGGCACGGATGCCGGGGAAAATACCCTCTTCCACGCCTACCACAAAGACCACCGGGAACTCCAGGCCCTTGGCGGAGTGCATGGTCATCATGACCACGCAGTCCTCGCCGGAGTCGTGGCTGTCAATATCGGTATAGAGGGCGATCTCATCCAGGAAGCCTGCCAGAGAGGGCTCCTCCACCGCATTGTCCAGGTAATTCTGGATGGAGGTAGCCAGCTCTCGCACGTTCTCCAGTCGGGTGCGATCCTCAATGGTCTTTTTCTGCTCCAGCATGACGGCATAACCGGTGCGTGCCACTACCTCTTCGTAGAAGGCAGGCAGAGGCAGCTCCCGGGACAGCTTTCGCAGATCGTCCATCAGTTCCACAAACTGGCCCAGCTTGGGAGCCGCCTTCTGCAGCTCCGGCCAATCCTTGGCGTGGCTGATGACCTCCCACAGGGACCTGCCCTCAGCCTGGGCAATGTTCTGCGCCCGGTCCACGGTGGTGGCGCCGATACCGCGGGGCGGATTGTTGATAATGCGGGAGAGCCGCAGATCGTCGCCGGGGTTGTTCACGGCGCTCAGGTAGGCCAGCATATCCTTGACCTCGGCACGGTCAAAGAACCGGATACCGCCGATGATGCGGTAGGGGATACCGTTGCGCTTGAAGGCCTGCTCGATCTGGTTGGACTGGGCGTTCATACGGTAGAGCACCGCGTGATCTTTCCAGCTGCGCCCGGCGGAAAAGCCTGCCAGGATCTGAGCCGCCACATACTGGGCCTCGTCGTGCTCATTCATGGCGGTATAGCACTGGATCTTCTCGCCCTCTTCGTGCTGAGTCCACAGTTCCTTGCCCTTGCGGCCCTCGTTGTTCTTGATAACTGCGTTGGAAGCCTCCAGAATGTTCTTGGTAGAGCGGTAGTTCTGCTCCAGCCGGATCACCCGGGCGCCCTTATACTGGCTTTCAAAGGAGAGGATGTTCTCAATGGTGGCGCCCCGGAAGCGATAGATGGACTGGTCGTCGTCACCCACCACGCAGATGTTCTCATAACCTCCCGCCAGAGTGGAGGCCAACAGATACTGCAGATTGTTGGTATCCTGATACTCGTCAATGAGGACGTAGCGGAATTTCTTCTGGTAGTAGGTCCGTACCTCCTCAAACCGCTGGAGCAGGCGCACCGTATCCAGGATAATGTCGTCGAAGTCCAGGGCGTTGGCTTCCTTCAGCCGCCGCTCGTACTCCACATAGATCTTGGCCATCTTCACCAGGCGGAAGTCTCCCGCCTTCTCGCACTGGGCCAGATAGTCCGCCCCGGACAACATGGCGTCCTTGGCCCGGGACAGGTAGCCCAGCACCGTGCGGGCAGAGAAAGTCTTGTCGTCCAGGTTGAAGTCCTTCACAATATCCTTGATGACCCGCTCGGAGTCGGCGGTGTCGTAAATGGTGAAGGAGCTGGTAAAGCCCAGCCGGTCGATGTCCCGCCGCAGGATACGCACGCAGGCGGAGTGGAAGGTGGAGGCCCACACGTCGTTGGCGGCGGGGCCCAGCATCCGCTCCAGCCGCTCTTTCAACTCCCCGGCGGCCTTGTTGGTGAAGGTGATGGCAAGGATGGACCAGGGCACCGCCGGGTCCAGGCGGCACAGCCGCTCCTGCTCTCCTTTCTTCTCCGGATCGGGGCGGGCCACATACTCCTCCAGGAAGGCCAGATCCTCCGGCGTCACCCAGGCAGGCACTTCGTTGGAATCGGAGCCCCGGCCGTACTTCATCAGGTTGGCGATGCGGTGGATGAGCACCGTAGTCTTTCCGCTGCCCGCTCCTGCCAGCAGCAGCAGAGGCCCTTCAGTGGCCAGAGCCGCTTTCCGCTGTTCCGGATTCAGATTTCCAAACTCCAGTTCGATGGCCGCCCGCCGGGCCTTGCAAAAGCGCAGTTCCTCTTGGGTATTCAACATATCGTTTTCCTGTCTCCTTGGCAATGGGAGAGCCGCCCACAGGTGGACGGCTCCCTTTTTTGGTATCTCTATTGTATCGAAAAGCGGCGGCCAGGTCAACCACCCCCAGGGGATTCTTTTTACCGTGATGGGCTCTTTAAAGTGCTATAACTTTATAGTGCAAAAGTCTTAAGGATGTGATATAATGTGCCTCGCGTGCAATGCATCGGAAGGGAGAGGGTTGGGATGCGCCGTTTTGTTTTTCGTTCCCCCCGGCTGGGGTTTCTGGCCTGTGATCCGGCGCTGGCAGGTCCGGCGGCAGCATTCTACCGACGCAATCGGGCAGCTTTTGCCCCCTTTGATCCGGTCCAGCCCGAGGAATTCTTTACAGCAGAGGGCACGGCTCGGAAGCCATCGCCGCTCTGACGGAGTGGGGCTTCCGCAATCTGGGGCTCCACCGGGTGGAGGCCAACATCATGCCCCGCAATCTTCCCTCCCGCCGAGCGGCGGCCAGAGCCGGTTTTGAGGAGGAGGGACTGGCCAAACGCTATCTCAAGATCAACGGGGTATGGGAGGACCATATCCACATGGTACGCAGAAACGAAGAGGAGGATCTCTGAATGGAACACAACAAATCCGGCGGTAAGTTTACCAGCTCACTGGGATTTGTCCTGGCAGCGGTAGGCTCCGCCGTTGGCATGGGCAACATCTGGCTTTTCCCCTATCGCATGGGACAGTATGGCGGCGGCGCCTTTCTGATCCCCTATTTCATCTTTGTGGCCCTGTTCAGCTATGTGGGGCTGTCCGGCGAGTTTGCTTTGGGCCGGCTCACCGGCACCGGCGCCATGGGCTCTCTGGATTATGTCATGAAATCCCGGGGCAAGAAGGGCGGCAAGATCCTGGGCATCATTCCCCTGCTGGGCGTGCTGGGCATCGCCATCGGCTACTCGGTGGTGGTGGGCTGGGTCCTGCGGTATACCGCCGGCTCTGTCACCGGCTCCATTCTGACCGGGGATTCCCAGAGCTTTTTTGACGCGCTGGCTGTCAACTTCGGTTCCGTGCCCTGGCACCTGATCGCGGTGGTCTTTACGGTGGTCATTCTGATTTTCGGCGTGGCTTCCGGCATTGAGAAGCTGAGCAAGTTCATGATGCCCGCCTTCTTTATTCTGTTTCTCATCATTGCCGTCCGGGTAGCCTTCCTTCCCGGCGCGGCGGAGGGCTACCTCTACCTGCTCCGGCCCGACTGGAGCTACCTGCTTAAGCCGGAGACCTGGGTCATGGCTATGGGACAGGCCTTCTTCTCCCTGTCCATCAACGGTGCCGGTATGCTGATCTACGGCAGCTATATGAAGAAGGACGAGAGCATTCTGCGCCACGCGGGCATGACCGCCCTGCTGGATACTCTGGCCGCCCTGCTGGCGGGCTTTGCCATCATCCCCGCCGTCTTTGCCTTCGGCATTGATCCCACCAGCGGCCCCTCCCTTATGTTTGTCACCCTGCCTCAGGTCTTTGGGCAGATGCCCGGCGGCCAGATCTTCGCCCTGCTCTTCTTCGTGTCGGTGTTCTTCGCAGGTATCACCTCTCTGATGAATATGCTGGAGGCCTGCGGCGAGGCCCTCAGCTCCACCGTCAAGCTCTCCCGCCGGGCCGCCACGCTCATTGTTGGCGTGGTTACCTTTGTGCCCGGCCTGTTCCTGGAGTCCCTGGCAGGCATGGGCAGCTGGATGGACCTGATCACCATTTACGTCTCCCCCTTCGGCGCCCTGCTGGTGGCGGTGTTCATCTACTTCGTACTGCGGGTAGACACCATTAAGGACGAGCTGGCTCTGGGCGGAAAGGGCCGCCCCGGCACGTTCTTCACCGTTACCGCCCGCTTCTATGTGCTGGTGGCGGCAGCTGTGTGGGTGCTGGGCATCTACTACGGCGGCATTGGCTGATCTCATATAAAAAGACAGGCTCGGCTTACAGCCGAGCCTGTCTTTTTATCCGCCTGTGATCCAGTGCTGGAAGCCCTCCCACAGCTCAATGGCCTTGAACTTCACCACATACCCCTCGTCCTCTCCGGTGATGAGGGACACCTGGTCCTGGGTAAAGCCGTCGCTGAGGGCGGTCTGGGCCGCCGTCTCACTGACCGAACCCAGGCACAGAGGCGGAAATACCACGCACCACCAGTTCTGACCGGCGCCTTCGCCGATCACCACCCGCAGGGCGGTATACTCTCCGGCGGGAAGGGCAAAGTCTGTGTACTGCTTGGTGGGAAACCAGTAGTTGTCCTCCAGGGAGACCGTCACCGGATACTGATACCCCTCCTCCGCCACCTGATCTGCTCCGGCAGCTGCTATGTCGGCCAAATGCTCTGTCAGAACCTCTCTGGTCTCTTCCAAGGTGGCCCCAGGCACAAAATAATCCGACGCCGCGCCCAGCACCCGGTCCCGCACCTTCAGCTTCAGGGCCTGGTCAGCCTCCGAGTCGGAGTTAGCCAGCACATGGAGCCGGATCACCTGATCGGACAGGGCCGCCTGACTCCGGTCCAGCCAGACCCCTGCCAGAGCCGCAATAGCCACACCCAGCAAAAGAGCCAATTCCCAGCGCCGCAGGGACTTACTCTGTTTCATAAAAAATCACCGTCCACGTTGGTTTGTCTCCATTGTGGACGGTGATTTTCGATTTTATACCTGTCCCAGCAGATTTTCCACGGTCTGGGCCAGAAACGTCTCGTGGTACTGCTCCTTCAGCGCATCAAAAGCGCTTTGTGCCCGTTCCTCGTTGTCAAAAAGTCCGAACACAGTGGGACCGGTGCCGCTCATGGAGGAGCCAAGGGCTCCATGCTGGATCATCACATTTTTAATGGCGTCAATTTCCTGGGCACGGCGGCTGGGCAGAGCGTCCTCAAAGACGTTATAC
>PPYE01740722.1_pt1 | contig 12133 bp, 6 predicted proteins | sample 1559881 | NCBI WGS metagenome assembly PPYE01 (sample SAMN08240022, study PRJNA423297) | Human gut metagenome, whole genome shotgun sequencing project.
GCATGTTGTGGAGCCGGTCGGCGATCTTGATGAGGATGACCCGGATGTCCTTGCTCATGGCGATGAGCATTTTCCGGAGGTTCTCCATCTGCTCGTCTTCCTTGGTGGCGTACTGGATGCGGGTCAGCTTGCTGACGCCCTCCACCAGGTCGGCGATGGTGGGAGAAAAGAGCTTGGCGATCTCATCGTGGGTGGCGGCGGTGTCCTCGATCACGTCGTGCAGCAGTGCCGCCTCGATGGACTCCGAGTCCAGCCGCAGCTCCTCCGCCACGATCTGGGCCACAGCCAGCGGATGGATGATATAGGGTTCGCCGCTTTTGCGTTTTTGATTTTCGTGGGCCTTGTCGGCATATTCAAAGGCCGCCCGGATGTGGTCGAAGTCCGCCGCCGGGTTATAGGCCCGTATGGTTTTTACCAGATTCTCGTACTGTTCCGCAATATTCACAGTCCATCGCCTCCGTTTCGTGCGGCGCAGCCGTGCAGCCGCATCAGATAGGGGCAGGCGTTCAGGTCCACCTTCCCCTGGATGGGATTGAGCGCGAGCGTCATCGTCTCCTCCGTGTCCGTCAGGGACAAAAGGCCCCGCTCGGCAAAGACCCGCACCGCAAGGCCCGCCCGCAAAAAGCTCTCCGTGCCGCCGGCCTGGGACGCCAGGCGCCGCAGGAAAGGCAGCCGCTCCGTCTCCAGCTTGCCCTGGCGCAGCCGGCGCTCCAGCGCCACCCAGAAGGCGGCAAACTGCTCCCGGGACGCGCCCAGCCGGGCAGTTTCCTGGGCGGTGAGCCGGCCGCCGCCGGTGAGCCGGTCCAAAAGCTCCAGATCGGCGGCCTCATGGCGGCTGGGAGTCAGGGAGGGACGGATATCGATGAGCTGCAATTGCAGCGTGGTGTTGCCCCGGAAGGTGTTGGCCTGCAGGTAGAAGGCCGCGTCCACCCGGCTGCCGGCGCAGATGCCGCACTCTTCCTCCGTCACGGAGAAGAAGATGGCGTCGAAGCGGCAGGTGCCCTTGGAAAGGCGCAGCTTCAGGTGCCGCCCCTGGCCCACGGACTGGATGGAGTCCACCGTGGCGCCCAGCAGCGCCAGAGTGGGCCGTGGATTGCCGGCGCCGTAGGGCTCCAGATAGCTCAGGTGCTCCGCCTCCGAAAGGGTCATCTCCGCAGGGCAGGTGATGGCCGCGTCGATGTCCAGGCAGCTGACGGGCACCTCACCGCCGGAGGCGGAGCGGACATACCGGTTCATCCGCTGGCGGAAGGTGTCGATGTTGCCCTCCGGAATGGTGAAGCCCGCGGCCAGCTCATGGCCGCCGAAGCCGTCCAGCAGGTCCGCGCAGGACTCCAGCGCCGCAAAGAGGTTGAAGCCGCCGTAGGACCGGCACGAGCCCTTGCCGGTGCCGTCCTTGAGGTGGATCATGAAGCTGGGACAGGCGTATTTCTCACTCAGGCGGGAGGCCACGATGCCCACCACGCCCTGGTGCCAGTGCTCGCTGGAGAGCACCAGAGCGCTGCGCTCCTCACTGGGGAGCCGGCCGATCTTCTCCACGGCGTCGGCGCAGATGGCCTGCTCCACCGCCTGGCGCTCCCGGTTGAGCTCACACAGCTCCTTGGCAAGCTCCTCTGCCCGGGCGGGGTCGGAGGTCTCCAGAAGGTCCGCGGCCAGATCCGCCGCGCCCATGCGCCCGGCGGCGTTGATGCGGGGAGAGAGCACGAAGCCGATCTGGATGGAGGTGATGGGCTTTCCGAGAAGGCCCGCTTCTTTCAAAAGGGCGTGTACGCCCACAAAGTCCGTATGGGGCAGGGCCTGCAGCCCGCAGGAGACGATGGTGCGGTTCTCCCCCTCCATGCGCATGACGTCGGCGATGGTGCCGATGGCTGCCAGGGTGCAGTACCGGGCGAACAGGGCGTCCTCCCGGCTCTCGCCGCCCAGGGCCAGCACCAGCATCAGAGCAACGCCCACGCCTGCCAAGTGCTTGAAAGGATAGGGGCAGTCGGCGCGGTGGGGGTCCACCACGGCCACTGCCGCAGGGAGGGTCTCCTTGCACTCATGATGGTCTGTGATGACCACGTCCATACCCAGGGAGCCCGCGAAGTCCACCTCCTCGTTGCCGGTGATGCCGCAGTCCACCGTGACCATCAGGGTCGCTCCCTGGTCATGAAGGCCGCGGATGGCATCCTCACTGAGGCCGTAGCCGTCCTCGATGCGCCGGGGGATATACCGCAGGCACTTCACGCCGCAGCTTTGCAGATAGTCCCGCAGCAGCACGGTGGAGGTGATGCCGTCCACGTCGTAGTCGCCGAACACGGCGATGGTCTCTTTTTGACTGATGGCCCGCTGGATGCGCTCCACGGCCTTGTCCATGTCCTTGAGGAGCATGGGCGAGTGGGTCAGCTTGCGGGACCGCTCCAAAAACTCCGCGGCACCCTCCGCCGAGGTGATGCCCCTGGCTGCCAGCACCGTGGACAAAAGGCACGGATAGCCGGCGGCGCGCAGAAGGGCCACGTCCCGCTCATCCGGCGTGCCGATATTCCACTTTTGAAATTTCACGGGAAGCGCCCTCCTCTCCAGATGTGTACAATGCGCCACAATAACTATTCTATTATAGCAGATGCGGCGGCGCAGGTAAAGGAAAAATGTGAGCAAAACCCAGAGGTTTCCTGCTTCTTTCCGGGATTCGACAGGGTATATTTGACGCAAGTGCCAAATTTTGATACAATAACGCTCGTGAATTTTCCGCGATAAAGGAGACGAGCCATGAAAAATCGTTTTTCCCGCTTTCTCGCCGGCATGCTGGCCGCGCTGACGGTGCTGTGCGCCGCCCCTGCGGCCCGGGCTGCGGGCTTTGCGGACGTACCGGCGGGCAGCTGGGCGGCGGAGGACATTTACCGCTGCGTGGAGCTGGGCGTGCTCCAGGGGCAGACGGCCGACCGCTTCGGCATGGGCCGGCCCATGACCCGCGCGGCCTTTGTGACAGCCATGTGCCGCCTGTTCGGCTGGGAACTGGTGACGCCGTCCACCCCCGCCTACCGGGATGTGCAGGACCCGGATGTCTGGTATTATGCGGCGGTGGAGACTGCCTATGCCCACGGGGCCATCACGGACCAGACGGATACCTTCCGTCCCGGCGACCCCATCACCCGGGAGGAGCTGGCGGTGATGCTGGTGCGTGCTTTGGGCTATGGCACCATCGCCGGTCTTGCCCAGGATCTGCCCATGCCCTTTCAGGACGTGGATACCGGCGCCGGATACCTGGCCATGGCCTATGAGCTGGGCATCGTCAACGGCACCTCCAAAACAACCTTTTCCCCGGAAAAGACGGCCACCCGGGAACAGGCGGCCGTCATGCTCATGCGGGTGTATGACGCCTGCCGTGCAGTGCCCTCCCTGGTGGGCGTGTGCTCCGGTGACGGCAGCGGGGACTGGAGCCGCTACGAGGCGGTGGCCCTCACCGGCGGGCGCATCACCTATGGGACCGCGGCCCAGATGAGCCGCCCCGCGGCTGAGCGGGAGCAGGTGTTTTTGGAGGCGGTCCACGCTGCCGGGGCCAAGGCGCTTTTGCATGTGACGGCCAGCAGCTCCGTGCTGGGTCACAGCGCCGCGGAGCTGGCATCCGCTGTGGCGGACGCGGCGGCGGACGGCGGCTATGACGGCGTGTATCTGGATGTGCCGGTCTCCGGGGAGAAAAACCAGGCGGCCCTTACCCGTCTGGCGCAGGCGCTGGACCAGGCTCTGGGAGAGCGGAGCCTCTATGTGGTGGTGGACGCCCCCGCCTGGAACGGCGGTGCGGAGCCGGCCTGGGACTATGAGGCGCTGGGCCGGGCGGCGGACTGCCTGGTGGTGCGGATCGCGGCCTATAAAAGCGAAGTGAAAAACGTGGTCACCGCACCCATGGAGCCGCTGGAGGAAGTGTACTACGCCCTGTCCCGCCTGGGCAGGGATGTGGAGGAGAGCCGGCTTTGCCTGCTGCTGACCACCACCGCCAGCGCCTGGGAGGGCGGCCGGGAACGGACCCTGGATGGCGCACAGGTGGAGACGCTGCGGGCGGAAGGAGCCCATTCCTATTACGCCCAGCGCTACGCCTGCTCCTATTTGATGTGGCAGGAGGGCAGCGGGACGACGACCGTGTGGTATCTGGACGGTCAAAGCGTGCGGGAGCGGGTGCGCATGTGCGCGTTTTTGGGCGTGGACCGTATATGCCTGAGCGACACGGACGCCGCCTCCGGACTCTTCTGGGAGGGGCTTTCCTGAAAAGAAAAAAGACGGGCCGAAAGGCCCGTCTTTTTTATGGGTGGATCACAGGAACTTCTGCATGCCGTCCGTAGCGGCGGAGACGTCCGCGCTGATGGAGACGGTGAACTTGATGTTGTTCTGCTCGCCGAAGCGATCCAGCCAGTTCAGGAAGTTCTCGGTATCGCTGCCGATTTCCCCGCCGACGATCTTGAAGAGATTGTCGATAAACACGTGGGAGATGTCGTAGTTGCCCGCATAGAGACCGCTGATAAAGCCGCGCAGCAGGTCGTAGCTGTTCAATTTATATTCCTGGGCGTCAATGAGACGAATATGATAGTGGATATCATACGTCAGATTGCGGTTGGCCTCGATGCAAACCACGTTGCCGGGCTCGTCCTTCGCCGAATTGTTGATCAGTTCGATGAGCCGCTTGGTCTTACCGGAACCCTTCACGCCCATAATCAGTCTGACCATAGTAATCACTCCTGTCAAATAGAATCGCCGGGGGGATGGTTATCCTGTGTTCAGCATAGCATAAGATCTCGTAAAAAACAATGCAAAAAAGCAAATTCAATCTTTGTTCACAATAGGCATTGACAACCCCGGCACAAAAGGCCTCACTGGGCCAGCTTTGCCTCCAGCTCCGCCCGGCGGTCCTCATAGCCGGGCTTGCCCAGCAGGGCGAACATGTTTTTCTTGTAAGCCTCCACGCCGGGCTGGTCGAAGGGGTTCACGTCCAGCAGGTAGCCGGACAGGCCGCAGGCGTACTCGAAGAAGTAGATGAGCTGGCCCAGGGCCCGGGGCGTCTTGCCGTCGGTCTCCACGATGATGTTGGGCACGCCGCCCTCCGTGTGGGCGAGCAGGGTGCCCTCCATGGCACGGTCCCGGATGAAGTCCATGTCGGTGCCGGCCAGGAAGTTGAGGCCGTCGCCGTCCTGGGCGTCGGTGGGTACGGCCAGACGGGCGTGAGAGGCGCCCAGACGCACCACCGTCTCAAACATGAGCCGGCGGCCCTGCTGGATGTACTGGCCCATGGAGTGCAGGTCCGCGGTGAACTCCACGCTGGCGGGGAACAGACCCTTGTCGTCCTTGCCCTCGCTCTCGCCGTAGAGCTGCTTCCACCACTCCAGCATGAAGCGGAAGGCGGGATCGTAGCAGGCCAGCAGCTCCACGGAGCGGCCGGAGCGGTAGAGCTCATAGCGGATGGCGGCATAGCGCCAGGCGGGGCAGTCGAAAGAGGCGTCCGTGGTGCAGCGGTCCATCATCTCGGCGGCGCCGGCCATCAGCTCGCTGATGTCCACGCCGGCCACGGCGATGGGCAGAAGGCCCACGGCGGTGAGCACGGAGAAGCGGCCGCCCACCTCGTCGGGTACCACGAACGTCTCCCAGCCCTCGGCGTCGGCCAGGGACTTCAGGGCGCCCCGGGCCTTGTCGGTGGTGGCGTAAATACGGCTGCGGGCGCCCTCCTTGCCGTACTTTTTCTCCAGAGCCTCCCGGAAGAAGCGGAAGGCCACGGCGGGCTCGGTGGTGGTGCCGGACTTGGAGATCACGTTGACGGAGAAGTCCTCACCCTCCACCAGCTCCAGGATCTCTGCCAGGGCGTCGGCAGAAAGGCCGTTGCCGGCGAAGTAGATGTTGGGGGTGTCCTTCTTCTTGAGGTTGTAGTTGGGAGAGCACAGGCAGTCGATCACGCCCCGGGCGCCCAGGTAGGACCCGCCGATGCCGATGACCACCAGGGCCTTGGAATCGCTGCGGATCTTGGCGGCGGCCGCCTGGATCCGCTCGAATTCGGCCTTGTCGTAGTCCCGGGGCAGGTGCACCCAGCCGGTGAACTCACCGCCCAGGCCGCTGCCGGCCTGGAGCATGTCGTGAGCCCGCTTCAGACGGGGGGCCAGGGCCGCCTCGTAGGGCATGGGCAGGAAGGATTTCATATGGAACAGCTTGACATCCAGCATGGTAACAAGTCCTTTCTTATGTACTGGCCAAAATGACCACGGTCAAACTGAGTATAGCATTTCCAGCATGTGACAGCAAGAGAAAACCGTCGCGCGGGGGCGAAATCCATCATCCGCCCAGAAATGCCAGACGCAGGAGCTGCGTGAACATCTGGGAGAAGGTCACCCGCGCCACGTCCTCCCCGGCCACGATGGGGATCTGGGCCACGGTCTCCTCTCCGGCGGTGACCGTGAGGGTGCCCAGTACGTCCCCCTGGGCCACGGGCGCGGCGACCGACTCCGCCAGCTCCACGGACTGGCTCAGCTGTCCGGCCTTGGCCTTTTCCAGCAGCAGGGCCGTCCCCTCCCCCAGCACCGGCTGCACCGTGGCCTGGGTGCCCAGCTCCACGGGGATGGGCGGCAGGGCCTCCTGGGGCACGATGGTCTCCAGGGCGTAGGTGGAAAAGCCGTAGCTGAGCAGGGCCTTGGCGTCGTCGAACCGCTGGGCGGAGGTAGGGGCCTTCATAATGACGGAGATCAGCTCCATGCCGTCCCGCTCCGCCGTGCCGGACAAACAGTAGAGGGCGGAGTCCGTGGAGCCGGTCTTGAGGCCCGTGGCTCCCTCGTAAAAGCGGATGAGCTTGTTGGTGTTCACCAGCTCGGACTTCCCGTCCCGCAGGGAGTCCATCCAGATGGTGGTGTAATTGCGGATGTCCGGGTGGTTCAAAATGAGCTCCCGGCTCATGAGGGCGATGTCCCAGGCGGAGGTCACGTGCCCCTGGGCGGGCAGGCCCGTGGCGTTTTTGAAAGTGGTGTCGTTCATGCCCAGCTCCCTGGCCCGCTGGTTCATCTTCTCCACGAACGCCTCCTCGCTGCCGGCCACGGCTTCCGCCAGGGCCACGGCGCAGTCGTTGGCGGACACCACGCACACGGCCTTGAGCATGTCGTCCACGGTCATCTGCTCGTTTTCCTCCAGCCAGATCTGACTGCCGCCCATGGAGCAGGCATGGGCGGAGGCGGTGATGACCGTGTCATAGCCCAGCTGTCCGGCGTCGATGGCTTCCATGGTCAAAAGCAGCGTCATGACCTTGGTGACGCTGGCAGGCTCCAGCTTGGCGTGGGCGTCCTTTTCATAGAGCACGGTGCCCGTTTCCTTTTCCATCAGCACCGCCGAGGGCGCCGATACCTCCAGAGCGCCCGCGCTGGTGGAGAGCAGTGCGGCCGCGCACAGCGCCGTCAAAAATCGCTTCATGTCCATTCCCCCTTGCAGCAGTGGTACAGTGTATGCGCCGGACGGGGCGTCCATGCCGCCATTTTTCGTGTTGCATTTTCCGGAAAGGTCTGCTATAATACCACACAGGCTCGCGGCTATAGTTCATCGGTAGAACGGCAGCTTCCCAAGCTGCATAGGTGGGTTCGACTCCCATTAGCCGCTCCATAAAAATAACCACACCTTTCGGTGTGGTTATTTTTATGGGTACCGTGGGTGATTAGAATGCTCGGCGGAAGCACCCGCAAGGGATACGCCGCATCCGTAAGGCGGCAAAGCCGTCAACGGCTGCGCAGTGAATTCCGCCTCCGCCAAGGTTTTCACCTATGGTGAAAACGCTTGTACGGCGCAAAAGCGCCGCCCCGCTGTGTGGGGCCCCAAGTCCTACCAGCATCTATACTGTTGCGATGTTCCACGTCGGAGCAAGCGTCATATCGCTTGCTCCGACTTATTTTATAAGTCAGAGCGCGCATTTTGCTGCGCCTCCTTTCCAAATCGGACCCGCTGCGCTGGGCTTCACTTTGTTTTGGGGAACCCGCAGAAAGGCAAAAAGAAAGACACGCCGCAAGGCGTGTCTTTCTTTTGCTTGGTGACGTTATCCCTCGTAGTTTTCCATGCGCCAGACGATGGCGGAGAGCTGGCCGCGGGTGAGGGTGTTGCCGGGCTTATAGGTGCTGGTGCCGTTGGAGAAGTAGCCCTGCACGATGCCCGCGGCGCTGAGGGCCTGGACATAGATGTCGGACGTGTCGGTGAAGGGCTTCACGCTGGACAGATCCGAGGTGGACAGCTTCATGGCCTTGGCAGCGATCTGCGCCACTGCCAGACGGGTGATGGGGGCGTCCAGATTCACGTTGCCGCTGATGAGCTTGTCGTTCTTGGCCTTGGTCAGATAGCCGCTGGCCCAGTGGGAGCCGGTGGGATTCTGCGTCTGGTAGCCGGCCGCCAGCATGATGAGCTTGAGGGCCTGGCCATAGGTGACGGTGTTGTCGGGACGGAAGGACCCGTCGGAATAGCCGTCGATGACGCCGGCATCGTTCATTTCCACCACGTACTTATAGCACCAGGTGGAGGAGGTCACGTCCTTGAATTTGGGCACGGACTTGACGATGCCCAGGCACAGCTTGCCGCTGGCAATGGCGTTGCCGGTGGAGCTGTACGCCACATAGGGGATCTCCACGGAGCCGGTGTAGCTGCTGGCAGGCACGAAGCGCAGCTGGCTGATGGACTGGCTGCCGGAGGAGGTGGTGTACTTGGTGGAGGTGTTGGCCTTCACGGAGGTGCCGCTGCCCACATAGATGGTGCCCTGGGAGGAGGCGGGCAGCTCCAGGAGACGGATGCTTCCCATGGACATGCCGGTGCCCTTGGACACGGCGCTGGACAGGGACGAGGACGGGAAGCTGACGGAAGAGCCCCGGGTGGTCACACCGTAGACCTCCGGCATGGTGGCCAGCGTCACGGAGATGAGCACGGTGCCGGAGACGGCCTTGGAGCCGCTGCCGTAGGCGGTGAAGCCGATGCTGGGGCAGTAGTTGAAGCCGTTGGGGGTGAAGGTCAGCTCACTGAGGGCGTAGTCGGACGTGGAGTCCGGGCTGAAGTAGAACTTATAGTCCGAGCAGTTGCTGGAGGTCAGGCGGACGCTCTTTCCGTACTTGCTGGCATTGTAGTAATCGTAGTTGAGCGTGCCGGAGGCAGGCAGGGAGTTGAACACCACGTAGTTGAGCGTCTCGTTGGGATACTTTTCCTTGAAGAAACGGGCAAAGTCGTTGTGGTTGAGCTGCACGGAGCTGCTGTAAGTGGTGTAATAGAGAATGCTGCCCTCGCCTGTCACGGCGGTGGTCTTGGCGCGGATGGTCATGGTGCCTTCCACATAGGTGCTGGAATCGTACCAGACAGTGAAGTCCATTTCCACGGTGCCGCTGAAGTCCTTGGAGGCCACAAAGGTCAGCTCGTCCAGGTCATAGTCGCCGTACTGGTCGTCGTTGTAGTAGAACCGGTACTCGGACAGATCGTCCTTGGTAAGGCGCTCTTCGTCCCGGCCGTCGTAATCGTAGTAGAGGTAGCCGTTGGAGGACTTGTAGGAGCTGTCGGGATCGAAAGTGACATAGCGGGGCGTCTTGTCATACTCTTCTTCAAAGTAGTCCTTGAAGTCGCTCCGGTCCAGCTCCACGGTGTCGCCGGCTTCCACGGTATAGTCGATGTCGCCCTTGTCCGCGTCCTCGTCATCCACATCGCCGATGCGGATCTCCAGGACGCCGTCCAGGTCTTCATCCTCACCGTAGGCGGTGAATTCCAGACGGACCACGGACCCGTCCGCGTCCTCGTCGGCCACGAAGGTCAGATAGTCGATGGAATAGGAGGCGGAGCGGGAATAATAGAACTCAAAGTCTTCCAGATCGTCCTTGCTGATGCGCTCTTCCTCATCGCCGTCATAGTCGTAATAGAGGTAGCCGTTGGAGGACTTATAGGAGCTGTCGGGATAGAAGACCACATAGTCGAAGGTATCGTCGTCGTACTCGTCTTCAAAGTAATCCTTGAAGTCGCTGCGGTCGAAGTCCACGGTGTCGTCCGGGTCCACCTCATAGACGATGTCGGCCTTGCTGGAGCTGGAGCTGGAACCGCGGCCGATCTTGATCTCCAGGGTGGTGTCCACCTCGTGATCCTCGCCGTACAGAGTGCAGTCGATGACCAGCGTGCGGCTGCTGGCGTCTTCATCGGCCACAAAGGTGAGCTTATCCAGCGGATAGGAGCTGGAGTTGGAGTACTCAAAATAGTTGTCCGTCAGATCGTCCCGGTCCAGACGCTCTTCATCGCTGCCCTCATAGTCATAGTAGATATAGCCCACGGAGGACTTGTAGGAGCTGTCGGGATAGAAATCCACATAGTCGAAGTCGTCGTCGTACACGTCCTCGTAGGCGTCCCGGAAATCGGCGCGGTCAAAGTTCACGGACTCGCCGGGCTTGACCTTGTAAACGATGGAGTCGACCTTGTTGGACACGGTGTACAGGGCGTAATAGGTGGTGCTGGAGGTCAGGGAGATCCGGCTCACATCGGAGGAGGTCAGATAGGACTGGCCGTCATAAATGGCGGAGGAGCCGGGGTTGCTGGTGGTCCAGCCCTTGAAGGTGTAGGTCTTGCCGCTGGAGGACTTGGACGGGGTGCCCGGATTGGAGGGGGCGCTCCCCTTCTTGATGCTCTGCGTGCGGTAAGTGGAAGAACCGTTTTTGAACGTGACGGTGATGCTGGTATCCGGCATGGAGTAACCGCAGGTGTCGCACTTGTGGTCCTCGTTCAGGTCCACATGACCGCCCAGGTTGTCCTTATAGCCGCACACGGTGCACTGGTCCCAGTGGTTGCTGGCGTCGGACTTCATGCCGCCGTTGTAGCGATGGGATTCACGGCCGGTCTGTGCACCGCAGTCCGTGCACTTTTTCCAGTGGGCGGAGCTGTCGGTCTCATAGCCGGACGGCCAGCTGTGATTGGCCTCCTGGGTGGCGGAGCAGCCGCTGACCAGGCAGGTACGCTGGTGCTGCTGGTCGTTGAGCTTCTGCCAGGCGCCCCAGCTGTTGTGTCCGCAGTCCGCGGCCAGGGCCGTGGGCATGAGCGACAGCGTCAGCACGGCGGACAGCATCAGCGCAGGAAGCCTTCTTTTCAAAAAGCGTTTCATAAGTGTTCCCTCCATCTCTTCCATGCGTTGGGTGAATTGGTATGCTTTCTTCCTGCTTGTACCATAGCGGAAAAGCGCTTTGAAATCATGAACAAATTATGAACAACCCCCGCTTTCCCGTTATTTCCAGAAAAGTATTTTTCTTCACCGGTAAAAATGGGTATCTTGCGGGAAATTCGGCGGTTTTTTCCACTTTTTCCTTTACAAATAAAATTCCTTCCAGTATAATACTATGGCTAATGAAATTCTATGAAACGGAGAAGCGCCATGGCTTTGATCGAATACGACGAATACAAGCAGAAGCTGCGGGACCTGGGTCCGGAGCTTCAAAAGCTCTCCGCCGCGCTGGACGTGGACAGTGCCCGGCAGGAGGCCCAGCGCCTGGAGGACGAGACGGCACAGGACGGGTTCTGGAACGACCTGGAGCGGTCCCAGAAGGTGCAGATGCGCCTCAAGCAGCTGCAAAACAAGGTCAGCCGCCAGGAAAAGCTGGTGAGCGAGTGGGAGGACCTCAACGCCCTTTGCGAAATGGGCCAGGAGGCCGAGGATGAGGAGCTGCTGGCCGAGCTGAAGGAGGGCTATGCCCGTCTGGAGGAGAAGATCGAGGAGACCCGGATGACCACGCTGCTCTCCGGCGAGTATGACAACTCCAATGCCATTTTGCAGTTCCACGCCGGCGCCGGCGGCACCGAGGCCCAGGACTGGGCCCAGATGCTCTACCGCATGTATACCCGCTGGGCCGAGCGCCACGGCTTTGTTTACAAGATCCTGGACTATGAGGACGGCGACGAGGCGGGCATCAAGTCCGCGGCCATCTCCATCGAAGGCGAGAACGCCTACGGCCTTTTAAAGAGCGAGAACGGCGTGCACCGTCTGGTGCGCGTGTCTCCCTTTGACGCCAACGCCCGGCGGCAGACGTCCTTTGCCGCCGTGGAGGTCATGCCGGAGCTGGAGGATGACAACACCATCGAGATCCGGGACGAGGACATCGAGATGCAGGTCTACCGGGCCAGCGGCGCCGGCGGCCAGCACGTCAACAAGACC